>Ga0114995_10001602_pt1 | contig 15847 bp, 15 predicted proteins | sample ArcticOcean_MG_C_11_FD_87038 | JGI IMG/M metagenome (GOLD analysis project Ga0114995, IMG submission 87038) | Marine microbial communities from western Arctic Ocean - ArcticOcean_MG_CB2_154 | ecosystem: Environmental > Aquatic > Marine > Oceanic | place: Arctic Ocean: Canada Basin | collected... | reverse complement strand
TCTACTGTGTAAGCGCAGGTGTTCATCGAGAATGCCAGCACCGCGCACATAAAGGGGTCCTTAAAGCCAGTCCATGGCCATGAGTCGTCCCAGCGGCTTTGAATCCAGTCAAGCTGCGCCACACCGTAGTAAATGATGTAGACCTGAATCAGCAGCGGCGTGCCGCGCACCACGTAGGTGAACAGCCACACGGGGCCTTTCACCCACCAGTGTTGTGACACGCGCATGAGTGTCATGGGCAGCGCCAACGCGCCACCAATGAGTAAACAGGCAATTAAAATCTGCAGCGTGCCTACCAAGCCAGCACCAAATAAGCGCAAAGAATCTGGGGTAAATATGACGTCGAATTGCATGCTGTGTGAGGCTTAAAGGACTCGGCCGAACTTAGAAATTACCGCGCTTGACACCCATGGTGTAACGCTTTTCGAGCTGGCGCAATGCGACCAACGACACAGTGGTGAAGACCAAGTAAATAACAGCGGCGAAAGCCATAAACAGCAACGGCGCATTGGGTGTTTGGCCGCGGGCGGCCGCGCCGGCTTGTTTGGCCAAGTAGGTCATGTCTGGCAAGCCCAAAATAGACACCAATGCAGTGGCCTTGATGAGCACCAGCCAGTTGTTGGTAAAGCCGGGCAGCGCCAAACGCACCATTTGCGGCAATACGATGGTGAAAAACACACGCGTCTGGCCCATGCCGTAGGCCAAGCCGGCTTCGGCCTGACCCGTTGGGATGGCCATGATGGCGCCCCGAAAGGTCTCTGTCATGTAAGCGCCGTAAATAAAGCCAATCGTCATAAGGCCTGCGGCAAAGGGGTTGATCTCAACGTAGTCCATGTAGCCCATGGACTCCAGCATGACGTTTAAACCGATTTGGCCGCCATAAAAAATCAACAACATCAGCACCAAATCAGGAATGCCGCGAATGATGGTGGAGTAAATAGTGCCCAGCCACACCAGTGGTTGATGCGTTGACAGCTTGGCAGCAGCGCCAGCCAAGCCCAGGACAACGGCAACCACCAATGCACCCAATGCCACTTGTATGGACAACAAGGAGCCCTCGAGGATGCTGTAGAAGTAACCGGCGGTCATTGAATGTATCTCAATCTGTGGTCGTGCGGCATGCGGTTCAGCGAGCCGTGGCTGGTGGCGCGCGCTTGTTTGAAGAGAAAAGCCTGCTAGTCCAAGTGGCGCTAGCAGGCTTTGTAGTCATTAGACGCTTGGCAAGCTGGTGAGCGCCAGCCAGGCGTTGTGACCGACCGACATCAGTCGCCCCACACGCTGGTGCCGGCGAAGTATTTGTCGTTGATTGTTTGCCATGTGCCGTTGGTGCGCAGGCTGGTGATGCCCTTGTCCAACATGGTGCGCAAGTCTTTGTCTTGCTTGCGAACAGCAATACCAGCACCATCACCAAAGTAATTCACGAATTTGCCCAGTGGCTTGCCAACAAACACGTAGTCTTTGCCGTCTGGGGTGTCCAAAAAGCCGCCTTTAACTTCAACAACGTCAGCGACTGTGCCGTCTAAGCGGCCAGCCTTGATGTCCAAATAAACTTGGTCTTGTGCCTCGTAGGCGATGATCTCAACGCCAGCACCAGCCAGTTCGCCTTTGGCGTATTTCTCTTGGGTTGAACCCTTTAACACGCCCAATTTTTTACCTTTTAGGCTGGCTGCAGAACCGTCGGTTTTGATGTCATTTTTCACAATGATTTGTGACGGTGTGTTGTAGTACTTGCCTGTGAACGCCACCACTTTCATGCGGTCTGGCGTGATGGACATAGACGAGATGATGGCGTCGTATTTGCGGGCTTGCAGCCCAGGAATCATGCCGTCCCATATTTGTTCAACAAACACACACTTGACTTTGTTCAAGTCGCACAGCGCCTGTGCAATGTCGACGTCAAAGCCAGTGGGCTTGCCGTCATCTGTTTTGTATGTGAATGGCTTGTAGGTGGGGTCAATGGCTACCCGGATTTCTTTCCAGTCTTTGGCGACAGCACCAAGTGACAAACCCAGCGCCAAGGCACCTAACAACAATGATTTTTTAAACATAAGAACAATCTCCATGGGAGTGAATAAATGAATCCAGCAAAGATAAACATTCTACGGGGCAACGGCTAGTGGTTTCCCCTTGGCGTGGCGATCTTGGGTGACCAGTAAGGCATTAGCTGCGTTTGCGCATCAGCGTGCTCTTTCCAAACAAGCTTTCTATCAAGTCAACGGCGAGTTCTGCGGTCTGGTTGCGCACGTCCAGCGCGGGGTTGAGTTCCACAATGTCCATGGAACTCAAGCGCCCTGTGTCTGCAATCATTTCCATACACAGTTGGGCTTCGCGGTAGTTGGGGCCGCCGCGCACCGTGGTTGCCACACCTGGTGCAATGTCTGGGTCTAAGAAGTCTACGTCTAGGCTCACGTGCAGGTGGGTGTTGTCATCCATGAGGGCCAAGGCCATTTCCATGGCGTGACGCATGCCGTGCTCGTCAATGAAGCGCATGTCAAAGACGTCAATGCCCATCTCGGCGACCAAGCGTTTTTCGCCTTCGTCTACGCTGCGGATGCCCACTTGGCGCAAGTCTTTGGGGTTCAAGCGGTGGCCAGGGCCTCCCATGTCCACCAGCTCAGCTGGGCCTTGGCCGCACAAGCAGGCGACGGGCATGCCGTGTATGTTGCCGCTGGGGGTGAGGCTGGCGGTGTTGAAGTCGGCGTGGGCGTCTAGCCACAGCACACGCAGGTGCTTGCCGGTGGCCTTGCAGTGTTTGGCCACGGCGCTGACCGAACCAATGCCCAAGCAGTGGTCGCCGCCCAAGACCACGGGCATGCGCTGGACTTGCAGCGCGTTGAACACCGCGTCGTGCAACAACTGGTTCCACTGCGCCACTTCAGCCAGGTGGCGGTAGCCGTCGACAGGGCTTACAAACGGGTTGGGCGGCCCATTCAGGTCGCCAGTGTCGTGCACGTCTATACCGAAATTGGCGATGGCTTGAACAATGCCCGCCACGCGCAAGGCCTCCGGCCCCATGCTGGCTCCGCGTGTGCTGGCGCCAATGTCTGTAGGCGCACCTATCAGGCTGACGCCCTGGCAGTTGTTTGCAATCATGATCGGCCTTGGGTGGTGGGTGATGTCGATGGCACAGGCACAGGCACAGGCACAGGCACAGGCACAGGCACAGGCATTGGCATGTGCAATGCTGAAGAGCCCATCTTAAAAGTGTCAAGCGCCACAAGGCTTGGGCCACGCCGTTGGTGTGGTTGTTCCAGCAACGCAAACAAGTTTTTAGGGTCGGCCAAAGCCGGTATCAAGGCAAGCGCTTGGCCAAGGCCCAGGTCGTGGGCCGCTTGGCCCATGTAGCGCATGGCGCTGAAGTCCTCTAGGGCAAAGCCCACGGAGTCAAAAACAGTGATTTGTGCAGGATGTGTGCGTCCTGTAGCCTCGCCTTTGAAAACACGCCACAACTCGGTCACGGCAAAGTCTGGGTCCAGCATCTGAATATCGCCTTCAACCCGTGTTTGGGGCTCAAACTCGACAAACACTGGGCCGCTGGCCAGCACCTGGGGATGAATTTCAGTTTTGCCTGGGCAGTCGCCACCCACGGCGTTCAAGTGCGTGCCTGCAGCCAACATGCCTGGGGTAATGATGAGTGCGTTGGTTTTGTCGGCAGTCACTGTGGTCACAATGTCAGCGCCTTCACAGGCCTGCGCAGCGCTGTCGCAAATTGTGGCGAGCAAGCCCGCGTTCGCCAAGTGCCTAGCTAACTTGTGGCTGGCTGTCGCATCAACGTCAAACAAGCGGAACATGTGAATACCCAGCATGTGGGCAAAGCCCAAGCACTGAAACTCGCTTTGCGCTCCGTTGCCAATAATGGCCATGGTTGTGCTGTCTGGGCGCGCCACGTGTTTGGCGACCAAGGCCGAGGTGGCGGCCGTGCGAATGGCCGTGGTAAGTGTGAGCTCGCTGACCAAGGTGGGTGCACCCGTGTCAACGCGCGCCAAGCAACCAAAGGCCATAACGGTGGGCAAACCAGTCATGAAATTCTTAGGGTGGCCGTTGACGTACTTCACGCTGTAGGTGGTGTCGTCAGACACGGGCATGAGCTCAATCACGCCTTGTTTGGAGTGGTTGGCCAATCTGGGCGATTTGTCAAAATCCTCCCAGCGCACAAAGTCTTGCTCTATGCAGGTTGCTACTCCGGCTATGACCGCCCCCAAGCCCCTGGCTGTTACCACGGCGGCAATGTCGTCGCTGCTTAAAAACAAGGTGGGTAGGTGAGCGTTGTGTAAGGCTGGCTGTGTCATGTGGCGATCTATGTCAGGTGTGCTGTGTGTTGGTGTTTCCAGTGTGTCGTGGATTGGTGACAATTGAAATAGTCAATAATGCTGCTTATATGCTAAATATGTTGCAAAATGACATAACTGATTGACGATATGACTCATATATGGATGATGTAGACCGCAAACTCATAGGCTTGTTGCGCCACAACGCACGTGCCAGCGTGGCCCAGTTGGCCACCAAGTTGGGTGTGTCGCGCGGCACGGTTAGCAACCGCATGGTTCGCTTAGAAGACGATGGCGTGGTGGTGGGCTACAGCGTGCGCTTGCGCCCAGATGTTGAGCCCAACGACATACGCGCTTGGATGAGCATCGCCGTAGAAGGCAATGAGACCCGCAAAGTCATTGTCAGTTTGCTGGGCGAGCCCGGCGTGGCCAGCCTGCACGATACCAACGGGCGCTGGGACTTATTGGCCGAATTGCGCGCCAGTAGTTTGTCGGAGTTGTCCAGTATCTTGGAGCGCATTCGTTTGGACAAAGGTATCAGCAGCACCGAGACCAGCATCCATTTACAGACCTACCGCCTGTCCTAACACGCACATCTGATGTCACCCCTGTCTGCATCCAACAACTCACCAATCGGGGTGTTTGACTCTGGCGTAGGTGGTTTGCCTATTTTGAAAGCCATCCATAGATTGCTGCCCAATGAGCGTTTGGTGTACTTGGCCGACACAGGCTATGCGCCCTATGGCGACAAAATGCCTGTTGAGGTGGTGCAGCGTGTGTTGGCAATTGGCGACTGGTTTGCAGCAATGGGGGTCAAAGCCATGGTGGTGGCTTGCAATACTGCCAGCGTGCTGGCCATTGACGTGTTGCGCGCGAGGTGTGGCGTGCCAATCATTGGTGTGGAGCCAGCCATTAAGCCGGCGGCTTTGGCCAGTCGCACAGGGGTGGTGGGTGTGTTGGCCACAGCGCGAACAGCCGCCAGCGCATCGGTGGCCAGGCTGGTGGATGCGCATGGCCAGCACAACAACGTGCGCATGGTGGTGCAAGCGTGTCCCGGTTTGGTAGACGCGATAGAAGGCAACGCACCACGTGCTGGCATCAAAACCATGCTGCAAGCTTGGCTGCAGCCCATGCTGGACAGTGGTGCCGACCACATTGTGCTCGGTTGCACCCACTACATTGTGGTGCGTGATGTCATTCAAGACATTGTTGGCCCACATGTCACCTTGGTAGAACCCAGTAACGCCGTGGCGCGCCAGCTGCAGCGCAAACTGCACGAGGGTGGCGTTTTACGCCATGCGACTGCTGCTCAGCACACCCAGTCAACGTACCCGCCACGTCGCTCACAAGTTGACACACACAACCCACAGATGTTTTCCAGCGCCGACCTACCAAGCGATGCCGCCGCGTTGATCAGCCACGTGTGGGGTGAGCCGGTTCAAGTGCGTTCGGCACTGCGCGTGGTCAGGTAAAATAAATTACTTCACCGGGGGTGTCTGAGGACCCAACAAAGATGTTGGCCACACAGACTGAGAGAGTCCCCATGAACCTGATCTGGGTGATGCCAGCGTAGGAAGTGTGATTGAAGCCACAGGTACAGCAACGCGTGCATAGTTTGAGCGGCGTGCCACAGGTTGTCAGCCACGCCACTGCGCGTGGCTTTTTTGTTTGTATTTACAGGGAAACTGCAATGGCTTTGAAATGTTCGCGTCTGCGTCAACGTGCAGGTGCTGTCAGCACGGCGCTGGCCATGGTATCCATGACTTTGGCTGGATGTATGCTGTCGCTTTCTTTTAGTGCACATGCGGGCGACAAGCCTGAGTTGCGCGTGGTGGCACACGACTCGTTCAGCCTCCCTAAAGAGTTGATCAGCGACTTTGAGGCCAACAGCGGCACAACGGTGCGCATTGTGAAAGCAGGCGACGCGGGCGCCATGCTGAACAAACTTATTCTCACCAAAGCCACGCCCATTGGCGATGTGGTTTTTGGCATAGACAACGCCATGCTGGTACGTGCCCGTGCTGCTGGCTTGTTGGCGCCTTTGCCACAAAGTTTGCGTGATCTGGCCATCAGCGATGCGGTGTTGGCGGCTGACCCGCAAGCTGCAGCAGCCTCTGACTGGTTGCCGATTGACTACGGCTTTGTCACTATTAATTACGACCGCGCTTGGTTTGCCACCAACAAGGTGGCACTGCCCACCAGTCTTGACGATTTGGCCAAGCCCGAGTATGCCAAGTTATTGGTGGTTCAAAACCCCGCGACCAGCAGCCCGGGTTTTGCATTTGTAGCGGCAACTGTGCAGGCCAAAGACAAGGCCGTGTGGGACTGGTGGGCCAAGTTGCGTGCTGGTGGTGTGAAGGTTTCCAGCAGCTGGAGCGACGCCTATTACAAAGACTTCACCAAAAACGGCGGCACCCGACCCATGGTGGTGAGTTACCTCAGTAGCCCGGCCGCCGAGGTCTTTTACAGCGACAAGCCGCTGGCAGTCTCTCCCACTGGGAACCTCAATTTGATGGGTGGTGTCTATGTGCAAATTGAAGGTGCTGCGCTGCTGGCTGGTGGTCAACAGGCCGGCGCTGGCGAGGCCTTCTTGGCGTTTTTGCGCAGCGCCCCAGTGCAAGCTGAGTTGCAGACAAGCATGTGGATGTGGCCAGTACAACAAGGCGCGCCCAAGCATGCGGTGATGAGCCACAGCGGAGTTCAGCCGAGCGCGCAGGCCATTGACCAGCGTGTGCTGACTGAGCAGTCCCGCACCTGGATACGCCAGTTCACGCAAACGGTGTTGCGTTAACGCGCGCTTACTTGTTGTGCAATTGAGCACGCTCACCAGCCAGGCCCCATGCAGTTGAGGTCATCGTTTTGGGTGGGGGTATGGCCTGGGGCGTTTATTGCTGTCATGGCCTTGCTGCCCATGCTCAAGCTGATGTGGTTTGGTGTGTACGGCTCGTATGCGTCGTTTGGCACAGAAGCCTTGAGTGATGGCGGTGCGCAGCTGGGCTTTTGGCAAGGGTGGTTGGGCTTGTGGGCCGATGACTACATGCGCTCGCGCATGGTTTGGTCCATCACCCAAGCAGCGGTGTCAACCGCGCTGGCCTGTTTGCTGGGCGTACCAGTGGCCTACGTGATCGCTAGGCATGACTTTGCGGGGCGAGACGCGCTGCTGCGTTTGATGATGCTGCCGTTTGTGGTGCCCACGTTGGTAGCCGCCATGGGCGTGCTGGCATGGTGGGGGCCCAACGGTGTAGTGGGCAACCACCTGTATGCACCTGGCAGCGACGGTGACTCACCGTGGTTGCTGATTGCAGGCAATTTGTTTTTCAATCTATGCGTGATAGTACGCGCCGCGGTGTATGGGTTTTCAGCGCAAAGTGCCACGCGACTGGCGGCTGCGCGCAGCTTAGGTGCCACGCCTTGGCGCGCGTTTTGGCGCATTGAACTGCCCAGCGCTGCGCCGCATATTTACAGCGCAGCGTGTTTGGTGTTGCTGTATTGCTTGGGGGGCTTTGGCTTGGCGCTGTTGTTGGGTGGCCAAACCTACGCCACCGCAGAGGTGGTCATCTACACCTTGGTTGCCCATGAGCTTGAATTGGTGTTGGCCAGCCAACTGGCCCTGTGGATGCTGGCGATGACGGGCGTCTTGGTGGCGATGTACGCCAAGCTACAGCTCAGCACGGCCCAGCCCAGGCTGGCGCAATTGGTCGCGCTGCGTGTCACCCGCTGGTCTCATGTTGGCGACGCAGTGGCTGTGTTGTGGGTCTGGCTGGTGTGCGTGTTGGTGGGCTTTGCACCGCTGCTGGCCATTGCGCTGAAGGCGGCCACCGCATCGTCTGAAGCTTGGGGTGTATTGTGGCAAGCCGACACATGGCAGGCTGTGGCCAATACCCTGCGCTTTAGTGGCGCTGCATTGGTGGCGGCCACTGTATTGGGTGTGATGCATGCCGCGTGTGGGGCTAGGTTGTGGTGGTGGCGTATGTGGGGCATGTTGCCGCTGATGATTTCGCCCATCATGGTGGCGTTTGGTTTGCTGCTGCTGGTGCCGCAGTGGCTTGACCAGTGGGGTTTGCTGGTGGCGGCTTACACCTTGTTGGCCATTCCGTTGGTCAGTCAACCCGTTGCCACAGCGTTGGCTGCCCTACCACCATCTTGGTTGCAAGCGGCACGCAGTTTGGGTGCAACACCGGCGCGGGCCTGGTGGCGTGTGAGTTGGCCGCTGGTTGTGCCTGCGGTGCGCCGCGGTATGGCGTTTGCTATGGCCAGTATGTTGGGTGAATTTGCCGTCAGCCTATTTTTAAACCGACCTGAATGGACCACGCTCACCACCTACATTTACCAGCATTTGGGACGTCCCGGTAGCTTGCAGCTGGAGCGCGCTTGGGTATTGTCAGCCCTGTTGTTGGGGCTAACCGTGTTGGTTTTTGTATGCATAGAACCTTCGAAAAAAACCAACAATGCAGTGGTAACAGGAGCTGGCAGTGCTTGAACTGGTCAACATAAACAAACGCTATACAGATGCGGCGGGTAGCTCGTGGGACATTGCCTCCAACTTGAGTTGGCAGTGGCCAGCCTCGCACAACACGGTGGCCTTGCTGGGCCCGTCTGGCACAGGTAAAACCACGCTGCTGCGCATGGTCGCCGGGCTGGAGCCTGTGCAAGGTGGGCGGGTGTTGTGGGACCGTGTGGATGTAACAGACTGGCCGCCAGAGCAGCGGCGCTTTGCGTTGATGTTCCAAGACTTTGCGCTGTTTCCACATTTGAGTGTGCAAGACAACGTGGCCTTTGGCCTGCGTGAGCAGGGCATGGGTACAGCCGCATCGCGTGCGGCAGCCACCGAACTGCTGGCGTCTTTTGGTTTGGCTGACAAAGCACGACAAGCCACAACCGCGCTGTCTGGCGGTGAGCAACAGCGCGTGGCCTTGGCCAGAGCACTGATTATCCAGCCCAAGTTGCTGCTGTTAGACGAGCCTTTTTCAGCACTCGATGCTGACCTGCGTGTGCACATGCGTGAGGAGTTTCGCCAGCGTGTCGCCAGCGCGGGCACCAAGGTGTTGTTGGTGACGCACGATGAGTCAGAGGCCAAAGCCATGGCCAGTGCGGCTTGGCATTTGCAAAGCGGCGGCTTAGAGCGGCTGTGGTAGCTGGTGCAGGCCGTCTGTGCTGAGTCGCAGTTGGCGGTGAGCTTTTGCTGCAGCGGTTTGTGAGTGTGTGACCAGCACCAAGCTGGCACCAGTGCGTTGTGCGGTGCTGACCAACAAGTCCATGATGCGCTCGCCCATATCAGGGTCTAAATTACCAGTGGGCTCGTCGGCCAGCAGCAAGGCAGGTGCATGCACCACGGCGCGTGCAATGGCCACGCGCTGCAGCTGACCGCCAGACAATTGCTGTGGCAACCGAGCGCCTAAATCTGCCAAGCCAGTTGCATCTAATGCATCGGCAACCAAGGTGTTGCGCTTGTCTGTGCCAACGCCGTTGAGCATCAGCGGCAGGCCAACGTTTTGCGCCACAGTCAAATGTGGCAGCACGTGAAAGGCCTGAAACACAAAGCCCACATGCTTGGCTCGCCACGTGGCCCGCTGTGCCGTGTTGAGTGCGCCAAGCGCTTGGCCGTTGAGACTTATATCGCCGCTGTCCCAAGTATCGAGGGCGGCCATACAGTTCAGCAGTGTGGACTTGCCCACGCCAGATGCGCCCATGATGGCTACAAATTCGCCAGCGGCCACGTGCAAGTTAATGCGGTCTAGCACCGTGTGGCGTTGTATGGCTCCCTGGTCAAGGCTTGCAGCGATGTCGTAGTGCTTGCACAACCCGCTGATTTGTAGACCTATCAATGGGCTCATGCGGCATCTCCCCAATGTGTGGCCACGGCTTGCAACAACGCTTGGCCAACGTTGGGACTGTCGGCGGCCAAGACGTGGCGCTGTGTCATGCCGCGCAGCCAGGTGAGTTGGCGTTTACCCAACTGGCGCGTGGCGGCAGATGCGCGTTCTATCCACATGGCTTTGGCAGGCCCGCCTAAATGGCCCAACTGGTCTAACAACGTCCACGCCTGGCGGTAGCCCACACAGCGCATGCTGGGCAAGTCTGGCGTTAAGTCGCCGCGCTCGTACAGGGCCATCATTTCTGCCTCGAAACCTTGTTCCAACATGGCGTCAAAACGCTGGCCTATGCGCTGGTGCAGCCACGCCCTGTCGTCAGGCTCAAGCGACAGCAATGGGATGTTCAAACCGCTGCCAGCCTGCGGGTTGGTATGCCACTGTGAAATCGGTTTGCCACTGATCTCAAACACCTCAAGAGCGCGTTGCACGCGCTGGCTGTCATTGGGTGCCAAGCGCTGCGCCGTTAGGGGGTCAATGAGGCTTAAGCGCTGGTGCATGGCGGGCCAGCCCAACGCGTTGGCCTGTGTGTCCAAAGCCAGGCGAATGTCGGTGTTGGCGGGCGGCATGTCGTCAATGCCGTTTAACAAGGCTTTGACATACAACATGGTGCCTCCGACCAGCAAGGCTTTGCGTCCACGCTGTTCAATATCGGCTATCAGCACCTGGGCGTCCTTAACGAAGGCCGCGGTGCTGTAGCTGCTGGTGGGGTCAACAATGTCTATGAGGTGATGGGGCACCAGGGCTTGTTCTTGGTGCGTTGGTTTGGCTGTGCCTATGTCCATGCCCCGGTAGACCAACGCAGAGTCCACACTGATGATTTCAATGGGCCAGCGCTGGGCGATCGCCAACGCAGCGGCAGTCTTCCCGCTGGCGGTAGGGCCTGCCAATACCAGTGCAGACGACGGCGCAGGTGCAGGTGTCATGCGGGCTTTTGCGTATGTGGCTTGTTGGTGCCCACTTCGCCGTAACGCCCAACTAGGAACTGTGCAGCAAGCGCCACGCACACGCTCCAAAACCCAATGCCTGTGGTCAGCGGGTAGACGCTGTCGATGCTGCTCAGGCCAATCCAAGTGCCCACAGCAAAGGCCACAGCCATGATGATGAAGCCGTTGAGAGCCGAGGCCGCGCCTGCCATGGTGGGAAAGGGCGCCACTGCACCCGATTGACCACACGGGTTGTGCACCCCATGGCCCACCATAAAGGGGATGAACGGCAAGATAGTGGTCCACACTGTGGGTTGCGTCAACAGCGGCAGGGCGATCAAGGTCAAGCCGCTGGCAAGCGACATGGCCGCGCCCACACGCACGGTGTTCACCACGCCCAAGCGGTGAATCAAACGGCGACATAAAAAAGTGCCGCACAAGTAGCTGCTGGTCATCATGAGCATGAGGCCGCCATAGCCAATTTTGCTCACACCAAACACACCAATAAACACAAACGATGAGGTGGCTAGAAAGGTAAACAAGCCGCCGTAAGACGCTGCTGCAATAGACGTGTATGCCCAAAATGTGGGGTGGCTGGCGACGGCCCGCCAGTTGCTGAACAAGATGCGCGCTTGTAGGGCATTGGGGTTGCGGTGGGTGTTGCTCTCTTGAAAGCGAGTGGCCACCACGAACAAGGCCAGAGCGCCAAACAGGCCAACGCCAGTTAGCACCGCGCGCCAGCCTGAAAACTGCGTGATCAGTCCGCCAATGGGCGCACTTAAACACGCGATGATGCCCAGACCACTCAAGCCCTTGCTCATCATGCGCGCACCCTCTACGGGTTCGTACAGATCGCGCACAATGGCGCGCGCGCCCATGACTGAAGCCCCCATGGCTGCGCCTTGCACCATGCGGCACACAATCAGCGCTTCAATGTGTGGTGCCAATACGCTGGCAAATGCCGCCACTGTGTAGGCGCTCAAACCAATCAACAACACGGGGCGTCTGCCAAAGCGGTCTGATATAGGCCCCCACACCAATTGCGAGATACCAAACGACAGCGACAAGGCTGTCAGTGTGAGCTGCACTTGCATCATGCTGGCGCTGAGTTCGCCGCGCAGCATGGGCAAAGCAGGCAAGTACAAGTCTGTGGTGATCGGTTGTATACCCATCAGCAACGCCACCAAGACCACTACCAGGTGGGGTGACATAGGCAGTTTGGGTGCTGTGGTGTCTGTAGGCAAGCTGGGCGATGCGGGCTGTACGTGCATAAGGTGGGTTCAACGTCCGCGCAAAAACAAGCGGTCTAAGTCTTTCATGGTGAGTTGCTGCCACGTGGGGCGACCATGGTTGCACTGGTCAGAGCGTGCGGTCACTTCCATTTGGCGCAGCAGCGCATTCATCTCGGCAATGGTCAGGCTGCGGTTGGCGCGAACGGCACCGTGGCAGGCCATGGTGCCCAAGAGCTCATTGTGCGCGCGAGCAATAACGGTGCTGGCGTCGTGCTGCTGAAGTTCTGCCAACACGCTTCTGGCCAACGTTGTCGCGTCGCCTTGAGCCAGTGCGGTGGGCACGGCACGTACGGCCAAGGTTTTAGGTGTAAGAGGCTCAACCACCAAGCCCAAGGTGTTGAGCGTTTGCGCGTGGCTGTGGGCCGTGGCTATTTCCAGCGGCGTGGCGGCAAAGCTGGTCGGTATGAGCAGTGGTTGGCTGCTCACTTGCTGGTCTAAGCCATCGCCAAGCTGCGCTTTAAGCCGCTCGTACACAATGCGCTCGTGTGCGGCGTGCATGTCCACTACTACCAAGCCGTTGGCGTTTTGCGCCAATATATACACGCCGTGGATTTGGGCCACAGCGCTGCCCAAAGGCCACTCGCCACTTGGCAGCGCAAAGGGGTCAGGGGTTGATGTGGTGGCGCTGGGTACTGTGTTGTCGCTGGCAGTCGCGCCAGTGCTGTCAGCGGCACGCGCGGTTGTGTTGCTATGTGGCTGCCACAGTGCAGCCAGCTCTTGCGCGGCGTGTCGGCTGTGAGCTGGGGTGGCCGCGTCCCAGTGGCTGACAGCGCCTGGCGTGCGCCAAGGCAATGGGTTTTGACCGCTGGTGGCCAGCGGTGGTGAGCCACCCAACGTGGGTGGCGCTTGCCACGCGGGCGTTGGCAGCGCATTGGCTATGCCTGCGCGTGGCACGGCCAAGGCTTGGCCAATGGCACGCGACACGAGTTGGTGAATGGCTCGGCTGTCGCGAAAGCGCACCTCGATTTTGGTAGGGTGAACGTTGACGTCAACCCGCGTTGGCGGCATGTCAATAAACAGCACATAAACGGGTTGCTTGTGGCCATGTAGCACGTCGGCATACGCACTGCGTGTGGCGTGTCCAATGACTTTGTCTCGGACAAAGCGGCCGTTCACGTAGGCGAATTGTTGGTCTGCCCGCGCCCGCGCCGCGTCAGGCAAGCCGGCTCTGCCGCGCAGGCGCAACTCGCCTTCATCGGTGTTGAAGCGCAGGTCTAGCGTCAAACTGTCGTCAATGAAGCCATGGCCCAGCACATCACCAATGCGCTGGTCTAGGCTGGCATGGTCATCAGGCGCCAAGCCGTCTGTGTGCATGGCACGCCATAGCTCCAGCTGTTTGCCGTCTGCCCATATGGCAAAGCTCACGTCGGGTCTGGCCAAGGCGTGGCGCCTGACCGCCTCAATACAGTGGGCTTGTTCGGTGTTGTCTGTTTTTAAAAATTTACGCCTTGCGGGCGTTGCGTAAAACAACTCTCGCACTTCTATGGTGGTGCCTGCAGTTCGGGCCGCGGCACTGAGCTCGCCACTGTGGCCATCTAGCAGCCAAGCATGTGCGTCTTGTGCAACACGGGTCAGCACGCTGACTTGTGCAATGGAATTGACTGCGGCCAAGGCCTCGCCCCTAAACCCCATGGTTTGTACAGACTCAAGGTCGTTTAGGTTGGCAATTTTGCTGGTGGCGTGTCGTTGCAGGGCCAAGGGCAACTGTGCCTTTGTGATGCCACAGCCGTCGTCCTCGACAGTAATCAAGCGCACCCCGCCAGCTTGCAAACGCACCGTGATGCTGGTGGCGCCTGCGTCTATGGCGTTGTCTACCAACTCACGCACCACAGAGGCGGGGCGCTCCACCACCTCACCCGCGGCAATTTGACTGATGAGATCGTCTGGCAAGGCCAGTATGGGTCGTGGGCTTGAAGGCAAGCTTGGGGCAGCGGGCAAGGCTGAAGATGATGGGGTGGGCGTTATTGAAGACACCCACGCATTCTAAAGACTGTGCGACCCGTTGATGTGCGCAAGGGCTACACACGGCTGGCTCATAATGTGCACCCATGGACTTGTTACTCACCCTCATAGACTTTATTCTGAACATTGATGTTCACCTGGCGACATTTGTTGAGGCCTACGGGGGGTGGGTCTATGGCCTGCTGTTTCTCATTATTTTTGTAGAAACAGGCTTGGTCGTGATGCCATTTTTGCCCGGGGACTCCTTGCTGTTTGTCGTGGGGGCCATGGCGGCTAGGGGCAGCTTGGACCTGTACGTCGTGATGGGTTTGCTGCTGGCTGCGGCCATCGCTGGCGACCAGTTGAACTACACCATTGGCAGGCACATTGGCCCCAAGGTATTTCAGTGGGAAAAGTCCCGTTGGTTTAACCGCAACGCGTTTGACAAAGCCCACACTTTCTATGAACGCTTCGGCGGCATCACCATTGTGCTGGCCCGTTTCATGCCGTTTGCCAGAACATTTGCCCCCTTTGTGGCGGGTGTAGCCCACATGGACAGGCGTGTATTCACGCTGTTCAATGTACTGGGCGCGGTGCTGTGGGTGGTGGGCGTGACGCTGGCTGGTTATTGGTTTGGCAACTTGCCATGGGTCAAAGCCAACCTAGAGTTCATCATCTGGGGGCTGATACTGATACCCGGCCTGATCGCAATAGCTGGCGCATTGAAAGCCCGCCACTAGGCAGCAAGCACAGCACTGCTGTAACGCCATGGCATGGCGGCCAAACCGTAGACGGCGAGACATTAGGCGGGGCAACGTTAGGTCTCAGACAAGTGCTGGTCTACAGCGTTATACATTCACAGTAGGCTTTGCGGGGCCATTGATGTAAAGTTTCATCAAGCTTTGCGTCAAAGGCTGTAGATGGAGGAGGTATGACACCAGTTGCTAAAGTTGTGTTTGTTGTGGGTCTCGTTGCGCTGGTCGGCTGTTCACCATACCTTGGCTTGGGTAGCGACAAACACATCACAGTTTCCATTAAAAACTCAGACATGTATGAGCATGACCTCGGTATGTCTGGCGATGAAGAGGGCGCATCTATTAAGCGCCAAGCCAGTCACTTTACAGTCAGCGAAATCGTCAGAGACAGCACTACAAACTGGTCGCCAGTGTACCGTTATCAGCCAAGTAAAGGCTATGTTGGTACCGACAGTGTTGAGATACAAACCATCCAAGTAGACGTGGCGCCAGGCAGGCTTCGAGGCCAGCATGGGGCACTCATCAACATTCACATAACTGTGACCGACTAGCGGGTCCGTGCGTCTGGCATTGTTGTTATGGACGTGCGTGCGACAGCGCTCATCAACGCCTCAACAAGTTCTGCTAAAAGCCCGAAACGGGTTGTTGCATCTGACGGGCAACCAGCGGGCGCACCACTTAAATTTGTCGACTACGTGCCAGCGGTGGGTTGCTTTCAAAGTAGCGCTCTATGCCGCGCATGAGGGCGTCGGCCAGTTTGTTTTGGTAGTCTTGGCTGTTGAGTCGGCGTTCTTC
>Ga0114995_10001598_pt1 | contig 15869 bp, 10 predicted proteins | sample ArcticOcean_MG_C_11_FD_87038 | JGI IMG/M metagenome (GOLD analysis project Ga0114995, IMG submission 87038) | Marine microbial communities from western Arctic Ocean - ArcticOcean_MG_CB2_154 | ecosystem: Environmental > Aquatic > Marine > Oceanic | place: Arctic Ocean: Canada Basin | collected... | reverse complement strand
TACTGAGAGGCGATAATAGTGTTGAGGGGAGATGACAAGGATTTTAATACCGAGATGGTTCGGGCTTTAGCTGCCTGAGTGCTAAAAAAGAAACTCTCTTTCGCGTTCACACATTCGTGCGTCTATCGTTTTTGTTGCGCCCTCTCGTTCTCTTGTTTGGCCACCCTTTCTCTCTAGCCCTACCGCGACCCTTCAACGGTGGATGTACCTGCCGAACTACCTTCTTACGCTTTTCGTTGGTACCATCTATGCGCCGAAGTCAGGTCGCTGGTACGGCGCGCGTCCACGGCGTACTTTTTGACCGTTTTGCCTTGTTGCCAAAATGCGTACGAAGAACGAACAAACAGGTGCAGCACGGAACACGCTTCCAGAAGCCAAATATTCAGATAGCTTCCCAAATGCGCTTGGTCCGAGAAGAGCACCACGAATGTCACCAGTACGTATTTACGGGCGAAGATCACGACTCCCACCACCACACGACGAGGTCGTGTCCGTCCATTAAACAGCACGCCGAGGCGATAGCGCATTCCCAGCGACCCATAAGCCTCACCTTCGTACTGAAGCAAAGGAATAGCCCGCACCTTCCGTGACAATAATTCCGAAGGTCAGATGTAACAGTCCTGATGAGCTGAATTTTAGTCGATATCCTTCTGCATCGAAGGCAGAGCTCACTGTCGGTCCCATGGCATACATGTTGGAGAACTGCGCCACGCCGTTGACAGCAATCACGGAAAAACTAGCAACTTGCGAACACAGCACGTCCGAAATCGAGTATTCTGAAGTGGCCGGTCCCATGCACTCGCACGTCCCCAATGTGACGTTCTCACGACAATAATCCAGGTAATTATCTGCAGGGACGACAATGACTTCCCTTTGTGTGATGCTCTCGTCTGGGAGGGTATCGTTGCCATATGCAGGATTCAGGCCCGCGTCAAGCACGAACACTTCACAAGTGTGTCGAGAGCCGTGTTCGCCGCAGCGTGATACCGGTTGCACGTGCGGTTGCTTGAGACCGTGCAGACCGTGTGGTTTGATACAGGGTCGACGTACGGAAGGCACGGAGTCGGGAGTCCGAGCATTTGCGAACGACCGGCGACGATTTCGAGGACGTAGGACGAGAGTCTATTGCATCAACACTCGGCGTCGGTGAAACGCCAACTCATAAAATCCAACGGAGGTCGCAGCTGGTTTTGGAAATCACACGAAACGAAAAAAAACAAATAAAAATTAATCTAGCCGTCAGAAAATGCTTCTTAAAGCGGACAATCAGTCAGGAGAAATGGGAAAGAGCAAAAAGTGCCTTTCGCTGTTGTCCGGACGATGTATGGATACAGCTCGCGGTTCGTATCGTTCAAGGTGACGTCTGTTGTTCCAAATGCGCCCGAGTCCATGATAGGATTACAGCCACCGTCGGCGACGTTCATCCAACGGTGTTAGACTATCCGATGCGTAAAGCAGAGCCTGCGCGCGAGGAAAAGAGAAATGGCAAATCAAAAGTGAGTATAAAGCATTCGGAGCAATAATTCAAGCGCTTCGAAGGAAAGCAACAAGAAGTACGAAGTATTCAGCGCGCAACGCACCAAGGAAGAATTTAGCTCCGAAGGAGAATATTTTCAACTGCGGTGAGCCCGCGGCCAAGTGTGAAGGTGAGGTCGAAGGAGTCGCTAATCAACGATGGGCCGACGTTTACGTCGCCAACAACGGCGTCAGTCTCACTGACAGAGTATGTGTGCCAACCTGTGGCGAAAACATTCAGTTGGTAAAAATCGTCAGCAGAATTCAAAGGTTGGAATGTGACACGATGCCGCACGTACCTTCGGCTCAAAGCATGACAGCGCGTCGACGGGCACTGTGCCGTCTCCCGTTTGCTTCGTTACATCGCCAGTCAGCTCAAGCGTGTCCGAGGATGTCAATATCGTTCGTAGTCCCAGCGTACAAGAATCACTGAAACGATCAGCGCTTCCCATGTCATTCCCACCCCCATCAACAAACCTTGACGGTGAAGTCCTCGCGAAGCTGATCGTCCGCGCTGATGTGTACGTTCCAAAGCTGTTGGGAAGCACCGTCATGAGCTTATATCCTTTTACGCCTAGCGTGACCTGTTTATTTGGTCGACCGAAGCAGTCCAGTGATTCGATAAACGGAGCGTGTACTCGGTTGCTACCGTTGATGCCGCGTATAGACTGGCAAAATTCCATGTCCCAGTTGTTTCGTCCATCAGAAAGCGTTCCAGACAAATTTATTGCAGTGACGTTTCCTTTCCAAAACTTGTGTCGCTCGCGCCAAGCCTGCGTGTGAAGAATTCAAGGAAGTTTTGGTTAGTAGCGTTCTTGTTGGATTTAGGGACAACGTACAAGGCGCAAAAATTCAAAATGCGTACCAGTTGTTGCATCCGTCATGATTAATATTGGCAAATTGTTTTTTTTTCGTTTGCTTGGGGTGGTTTTCCGTCGCGTCCATTGAAATCACCGCATAAACCGTCGAATTAAGACGAAGGTACACCGCCTGTCCGAGGTTCACCCTGATAACAGCGTGTGCCACTGCTGAGAGGGATGGGCTGCTGAACTGAATCAGGTACTTTGATTCATCGCCTTGCTCTCCTCTGGGTGGGGAAGCGGCATTACTGACGAAATCAGTACTTTCCATCGTAGTCCTAAAGAGAGTAGGGGACCAGATATTACTGACACCGCTGTCGTCCATCAGCGCGGTACCGGCAAAGATGACATGGTGCGTCCCGTCGCGCTTATAGTCACCGAAGTCGCCGTCTCGAACTTGAATGCTTCGTGACTCGTCGCGCACGTCGAACATTGAGAACTAAGCTGTCCGTCCGCCTGGATACTATTCCCCCACCTGCGTCGATAGCGTGCGGCCCAACATCACGACTTTTGAGCGCGCGACGCCGTCTTCGGGACTATACGATTCAAGAGCACATCCCTCTCCCGACCACCCGCTTTCGCACACACACGTACCATCGTCCTATCGTTAAGGGTGTGGGGATTTTGATGGTCAGGGGACAGGACGAAAAAGAGCATTCGGGGACGACGAAACGAAAAAAAAACAGACGGGTTGAGCCATTGCACGAGGTCCAACATGGCGTCGTCTGGACTCGTTCGTCACGTGCCTAACCCGCTCACCCTGAGGTCTAAGCGTGTACTCCGCAACTCGCCGCTCGCCTCCGTTGTCCCTCCGCAACGGGTTATGAGGCCTCGTCCCGCCGTTCGAATGGCGTTTGTTAGGAGGAGCTCTTTTTCTTGGACGTGACAGGTGAGGTTCGGAGGTGAGTAGGTTTTTGTAAAACTTTGATTAATTTTGTCGGAAGAGGGGAAGGCACGAGGGTTGTGAGCAGGTTGGGACGTCATGGGAGTGAAACATGGTCGGTAAAACTTGATCTTAAAATGTGGTTTTACCCAATACTAACAAGCAGACGCGTGCCCTCCTCTCCCGCTCTTCTTTCTTGTTCTCTCCCCCGCGCGCGCAATACTATGTGAGCCTGACTCTTAATACGGCTTTCTCGCCGCGTGATAAATCTCAATGTACTCAAGCGCCGGCCTGTTCCAGCTCCAATCTTGAGTCATGCAGTTCGCCTGGAGAGCACGGAACTCCGAGGGCTTGTCATAAGCCAAGCTGATCGCGCGATCCAGCGCGAAGTCGATTGCGCTGTCTTCTGTGCCGTCGAAGCTGAACCCGTTGGGCTTCATGCCCTCCCACTCCGCCTTTCCGTGATCGACGTCGTAATCGAACACGGTGTCGTTCAGGCCGCCGGTGCGGCGCACGACCGGGACGGTACCGTAACGCATGGCGATGAGCTGCGACAAACCGCACGGCTCAAACATTGAAGGCACGAGGATGATATCTGAACCGGCGTACACCAAGTGACTCAAGGGTTCGTTGTAGTACAGGTGGAAGCACATGTAGTCGTGGTAGCCGTTCTTCAACTCGTGGAACATCATGTCGAAGTCTTGCTGAATCTCCGGGTCGGGCGCCGAGCCGAGCAGGATAACCTGGCAACCGCGCTCCAGGGCCCTCTTGATGCCGTGCCTGATCATGTGAACACCCTTCTGGGACGTGAGGCGAGTCACGATGCCGACAAGGGGAGTACCCTCCTTGTTCGGGATGTTGCTGTACGCGCACAACGCCTGGCGCGCCGCCGCCTTGCCCGCCACGACTTCCGTCTCGTCGTAGTACCGGGGCAGGAAGTCGTCGCCGCTGGGATCCCAAATGTCGGGGTCGATGCCGTTCACGACGCCGTGGAACTTGGGAAGGTTATCCACGATAGAGCCGTGCGTGGCGATTTCCTCGCGGTACGTGCGAGACACCGTGGTGCTCGCCTGCGAGTACGTCATCGCCTCCTTGATGAGCTCCTTGCCGTAGTTCAGGTTGTGGATGGTGAACACGATGCGCGGGTTATCCAACCCGTACGCGTTGTAGTCCTCCCAGTACGACTTCGCGCAGGGCGCGGTTTGCCAATCATGGCAATGGATGATGTCGGGGTTTCTCTTGCTCTGCAACATCCACTCCAGCGCGGCTCTGCTGAAGAAGCCGAAGCGCTCCGCGTCGGTAAGCGGGATCTCGAGGTAATCGGTGCCGTAAATCATGCCAACCTGGAACATTCCGTTTTCGGGGTCGATGAAGTACGTGTCCACGCCCTCCACGAGACCGTGCCAAACGCGGTTGTACGTCATGCCCCAGCTGAAACCGGTAACTTCCACAAATCCCTCGATTGAGTCGTAATCAAGAATGTCGTACTTGGGGAGCACGACTTCAACCTTGTGGCCCTCTTCTTTCGTGGCGCGCGCCAGGGACGTCACGACGTCGCCCAAGCCGCCGACCTTGGCGATGGGCGCCATCTCGACGCTGATGCTCACGATGTGCAGCGGGGGCTCCTTCACGGGCTCACCCGTGGTGGCGTTCATGCCACCCTTGATAGGGACGTGATAGTCCAACCGGTTGTTGTTGTCAAATAGTCCCTTGCCGTTGGGCTTGCTGGCGAACACGAAGTCCATCTTGTACGCATCCGCGGGCACGGTGAACTCGCACGAGACGTGCTGGCCGCCCGCCTCGTTGGGTTCCATCTTGATGGGGCCGATGGTTTCGGCGTGCGTCCATCTGTTCCAGCCACCGATGATGTACACTTCGTTAGCAGTCTTCAAGTTGGTGTTGCTCGGGTTGTAGTGCACACGAACGGTCTGGCCAGCGCGGGGATCCGGGGGATCAACGTACAGCACGTGCTCGCGTTGTCTGCGGGTCACCTCATCCGCGATACCCTTGGACTTCTTCCTGAGTATGGCGCGGCGGTCATTGCGAATCTTCGCCTTCTCCTCGCGAATCACGCGGTCGTCCACGAGCTGATAGTATAAATCCGAGGCGCGCCCCCAGCGGTTGATCTCCAACGATTCCTCAGCACCTTCGACGGCGGCGTGGAAATCGGCGCGGTTGTTGTTGTCGTACTGGGATCCACCGTCGCTGAACACGATGTCCACGACAAACGCTTCCTCGGGGACGTCAATCTCAGCCTTCTGCCACCAAGAGCCCTTTACAGCCTTGATGGGCTTGCCGTTAACCTTGAACCTGGCTTTCACCTCCTTCATCACAGTCTTCTCAGGCTGCTCCCAGTTGTTGCAGCCAGAGTTGCAGGTAACGGAGCCGTACTGCTTGACGCCGGCGAGGCACGTCGCGGCGGCGTTGTAGTACACGGTGAGCTTGCTGCCGGCCACGGGAATCATGGGTTCGATCATCCAGACGTCACCAGGCGTGGGGGTCACACCTTTTTTGACGACCCCGAGCAAGTGTCCGACAACCTCATCAGCCTGACGCTTGGCTTCCGTCCAGTCTTCGGTGTTTCCTTCACCGGCACGGACCATCTTCTCAATCTCGTAATACGCACCCTCGGGATCTTCCTTCGCCTTTGCCTTCAGCTTTTCCAGCTTCGCAGCCCTCGCAGCCTTCTCGGCAGCTTCGGCGTCCTCCTTCGCCTTCTTTTCAGCGGCGGCCTCAGCTTCAGCCTTAGCGATGGCTGCCGCCTCTTCGGCCGCAGCCTTCGCGGCAGCGGCTTCTTCGGCAGCGGCAGCCTTAGCCTCAGCATCTTCAGAGATGGCCTTCTGCGCGGCAGCCTCGGCGACACCCTTGTCGACAGCCGCCTTCTCCGCAGCCGCTTGGGCGGAGACAGCGCGGTCAGCGGCAGCCTTCTCGGCAGCGCCCTTGTCGGCCTGGGCCTTCTCGGAGGCGGCCATGTCAGCCTCGTACTTGGCGTTGGTCGCCTCTTGCGCGATATGCGCAAAACCTTCCTTGTCCGTGGCGGCGAAAAGATCGAGGGCAATCTTCGCCTCGGCAGCGTGGTTGGCGGTTGTGCGAGAAACGATGGCCTTCTCTTCAGCGGTCTCGATGGTCTTGATCACCGCGACAGCAGATTCAAGGGCGAGTCTTTCAGCGATAGCACACGCCTCAGAAGCAGCGGCCATCTCGGTCGCGGCCTGGGCAATGGCGATGGAGTCAGCCGCAGCCTTAGCCTTGGCTTCCGCACCAAGGAGAAGCGTCTGCGAGACAGGAGCCCTCGCGCGAGTTTTTGACTCAATCTCAAGCCTGTTGACCACCTGGAGGCGTGCGAGCTCAGCCTTAGCCGCTCCGAGAGCCTTAGTCTTGGCTTCAGCGATGGCCTTAGCCTTGGTGTCAGCGGCTGCCGTGGCATCCGCTTCAGCCTTGGCAGCAACCTCAGCTCTGCCCATGTACTCACCCTCAGCGGTACCGATAGCGCCGGCGTTCCTCGCAGCCTCAGCGGCCATTGCAGCGGTAGCCTCGGCATCCGCCTTGGTGGAGGCCTGAACTTGCCTGGCGGCAGCTTCGACAGCAGCAATTTCCGCCGCGGCGGCACTTTTGGCGCGTTCCTCCGCTTCCTTCATGCGGTGGCTCTCGACCGAGCCAACCTCAGAGAAGGCGAGCTGCTCGGCCTCGTAGCGCTCTTCGGCGGTCATTTCCTGGGCGCCAGCTCCGACGTTCGCGGAGACGAGCTCCCTCTCATCCACGGCACCGGTCATAGCCTGTACGAGTCTGGCGGCTTCCGCCTCATCCTCCGAGGCAAACTCCGTCGCCACCTTAGCAGCGGCGGTGGCCTGAACGGCTTTGCGCTCAGCAGCCTGCTTCGCGTTCGCGGCAGCCTCAGCCTCGGCCCTGGCGCGGGCGACAGCTTGCGCCTCAGCCTGGGCCGCGGCGAGTTCCGCGGCGGCGGCAGCCGCTTCGGCGTTCGCCGCAGCCGCAGCAGCGTTGGCTAGCGCCTGTGCCTTCGCGTGAGCAGCGGCGTTGGCGGCCGCCGCTTCGGTATCAACAGCAGCGGCTTGAGCAGCGGCGGCGTCAGCCTCGAGAGCCGCGGCGGCGGCCTGGGCGTTCATCTGCGCCATGGCAGCCTCCGCCTGTCTGGTCAGCGCGTCGGCTTGTACCTGCGCCTGGACGGCAGGGTCGATCATGTTCGCCGGGACCGCCACGGGAGGCCCCCGAGCGGCGGTTTGGTTGCCACCAGCCATGGACACCACGCGCTGAAGCTCAACCTGCTTCGCCTTGAGAGCCACCATTTCATCCTCCTTCTTTTTGATGTCCGCGACGCTCATACCCTTGAGCTTGAGGTTCTCGATCTCAAGCTCTTTGAGCTGGAGGAGTGCGGTGTTCTGCCGTTGCAGCTTCTCCAGTTCCTGGCGCATGTCCGCGCCGGACGGGCGCTTGGCGGGATTCTTGAGTTCCGCGATTTTCTTGCGCATGGTCCGAACCTCGGACGAGCTCGGGGCGGGAGTGTCGGGGGAGAGCATCGCGCGCAGCTGGTTCTCCGCACGAGCGAGTTCCTGGCTGTTGTCCATCGCGTGCGTGACAACCGAAGAGTGCTCATCATGGTGTTGGCCGGGGAGGACGGTCGAGCGACCTGCGTGAAGCGTTCGCGTGGGTGGGGCGGCGTTAGAAAAAGATATAATTGTGGTTGTTTCTCGCAAGGGTTCCCTCCTCCCGGTCGCGAGCTACGTGCACGGAAAAAGGATGGGATGATGGGATATGGTCTAGCACGTACCTCCTGGCGCGAGTTTGGGTGCTGTGACACGCGCGCGAGCCTGCGGGGACGGAGGATATTCGTGTCAGGTTCGGGACGGAAGGTCTTCGACTTATCATCACGAATTGGGAATGTGGGTCACAATTCGCGAATCGTCGGCGCGCGTACCTTGCCAGGCGTCACACCCCTGCGTTGGCCACCGGGGTTGACTGCGTAGCGGGCGACGTTGACCGCGACGGCAGAGACCGCGGGCGCCATGTTGAAAGCGCGTAACCTTCAAGCGCGAGCCAACTTGTGACGCGCGGTACAACGTCCATCGGGAAAAAGGAGGAAAAGGGCAGCCCTCATCCACAAGCTTGTTTTGCGGCCACAACACGATCTGAAGGTCCGCGTCTCGGCAGATCTGGCGTTTTGGTCAAATGTAGCAGAGTTAATCACGGTCTAATCACCCTCTCGGAACTAGTCATCCTCCATGCGGTCAAAAAGCGCACGTGCGAAAGCTCAAAAAGTCCTCCGCTGGAAGGAATCATCCGTGGACGACGCGTCATGTCAATGTGATGCCACAACGACACGCGCTTGGACGCGGTCGTCAGACAGGCACCGACGATGATGTCGCTTGCACTTCCTTTCACGTGTCCGCGCGCTGTGACGTCAGTACCGCGGGCTGGGACGCGCTCGCGCGGGTCTTGCCAGCAGGTCGTGGAGACTCGCGCACACGGCGCGCGCGGCGGCGGCTTTTTCGTTTCCCACCGCGAGCGCGCGACGACGCGGCGGCGTGAGTCCGTGCTGTGGCACGAGGTTGGGTTTGGCGAGCGCGCTTGTCATCGGCTTCCGGGGTTACGCGCGATTACTCGCGTGGAGAGTGATGGGGACGACGAGGAAGGCGTGCAAGGCGAACGCGTGTCCCCCGAAGCGGATGGAAGCGGCGAGAAGAAACTCAAGGCGAACCAGATTCAGCTTCCAAAGGTGAGCCGCAGCGCGGAGATGAGCTTCACGTGCGACGTGTGCAAACACCGAACCACGCGCAGGGTAAACCCGCACGCGTACAAAAACGGAACCATGTTCGCGCAGTGCGCGGGATGCGAGGCGTGGCACAAGATCGTGGACAACCTGGGTTTGATTTACGAGTTCCCCGACGAGGACAAGGAAGCGGCGTGAGGAAGCGTGGGGCGAAACGCAGAACCAAGTTGTAACCTTATTCTAAACTAATACTACTAAACGCCATCTATGGAAGCCCCCCGCGTTCCGCCGTGGCTAACAACGAAACCGTTTCTCCCGTGTGCTCGCCCGAATAAGGCGCGTGGCCGCGCTCCACCGCGAACGCCACGAGCGCCACGAACGCGCTCGCCGCGCACGCCGCTAGGACGCCAGTCATCGCCGGCGTGAGCGTCGCTCGGGCAAACGCGCTTTGCTCATCGCCTAGGCCGTCCCCGAGAAGCGCGAGCTCCATGCGATGACCGAGCTTACCTATGTCAACATCCATGGTCCTTTCGTGCTTGGAGGTCGATTTTGATTTTGATTTTGAACGTCCCTTTGCGTGTCCCGTCGACGCGCGCGATCTCGTCCGCAGCGGCTCGGCGCCCGCGTCCTTCTCCTCGACCAAACCCGAGGTGTCCCTCGGGTTCACCACGTTTTTCAACCACGCCTTCTCCACAACGCACGAGTGAGTCTCATCTTCGCAATGTTTGCGGAACGCTTTCGCGAAGGACCCGGTTTTCAGCCCGGAGTGCGCCGTACCTGCGACGTCAACGAACGTGTCCATCACGTCCCGCAGCGTTTCCGGATCCATGTTCAGATTCGCGCGCTTCCACCCGTTCAACGCCCACGACCCCGCCCACCGGTAAAGCACGTCCCTCGATTCCTCGTACATCTGTCGTGTCGCGTCCGTCTCCGCGACTGTTTCATCACCGGTTTCCGCTTCAACCGAGGTCTGGCCGATGGTCGAGCTCATGTCCTGCCGCGGCGCGAACAGCGGCGGCGTCGCGATGCGGTACCCGTTCTCCCCCACGCCTTCGTGCAACACGCAGTCGTCCAGCTCTACGCAGGACGCGGTGCAGATATCCAGCCTCCCATCCGGTAGCCGGTATTTCGCCGCGATCTGTTTCATTCCCTCCCTGCTCACCAGATACGCCTGCGCGCTCCAAATCAAGCTCCCCGCGCGTTTGGGCAGCGTCGTGAGGCTCGGTTCGCGCGTGTCGCGCCGCGTTTCCTGCCACTGCGTAAACAGATCCGTCAGCTTGTCCCCATACGACAACGCCGAGAGCTGCACGATGGTCCAGTCTTTCGGCAGCGTCTGCACAAAGCTGTGCAGCGATCCTACCCACGTGGGTACCAAATCAGGCGTGGCGTCGTCCTCCAAAATCAGCGCGTACTCCCGGCCGTCGTCGTGCGCGCGAAGGATGGCTTGCACGTGGGACAACGCGCACCCGAGTCGGGAGAGGTAGGTGCTTGACCCGCGACGCACACCCAGGTTTGTTTCGTCGAAACTGCGTGGCAGTGACGACGGAGGGCAGAGCTCCGCGGAAAGCACGTCCAACACCGCGCGTTTGCTGTGTCCGTCCACGCCCGCCACTCGGTGCAAGTTGGTGAAGGCACCGAACAAACGTTCCACGCGTGCGCGCCGATCCACGCTTTTGTCCAGGTTGACGTAATACGTCGGGCACTCTTCGGTGTGACCCGCGACGCGGTGAACCGTGGCAAGGAACATGAGGAAGGCCATGCACGCGCCGCGGGGACGTGATGTCCCCATCATGGGCCGGGGATGCCGCTCCTTGCGCCGCGGCTTCTGCGAATCTGAATCTTTCTGGGTGTTACCAACGAAACCGGCGAAACTGGCGCGTCGAAAAGCTCGTGAAAAACTGGGCAACAGCGGTTGTTCCCTCAGTAGCTCGTGATGCACGGTGTGGGTACACGCGCCGTGCAGGCGCCATGCCTCTTCGCGAGGCTGCGCATGGAGCCTCGCCGGTCGCGGTTCCGCACCCGCGGTCGCGCTCGTGCGTCGTCGTGGGTCAGGGCGTCTGGAACTGATGACGTCAAAATGGGCGTCGTCATCGTGGACCACGGGTCCAGGCGGCAAGCGTCGAACGACGTTTTGGGTGAGTTCGTCCGGATGTACAAGGAACAAACCGGACGGCCAATCGTGGAGCTGGCGCACATGGAAATCGCAGAGCCCAACATCGAAACCGCGTTCGCCAAGTGCGTGGAACAAGGCGCGACGATGGTCGCGGTGAGCCCGTTTTTCCTGTCGCCAGGAAGGCACTGGCAGGAAGACATCCCGCATCTCGCCGCGCTCGCCGCGGCGAAGCACCCGGGAGTGGGACACTTCGTAGCCGCGCCAATCGGACTACACCCGCTGATGGTCGATATCGTGGACTCGCGTTTGGAAACGTGCTTGAAAAGACTCACAGGGGGAGGTGCGTTTGCTTGTACCGTCGTTCTTTCCTTTCGCGTCGTACGAAACGCGCGGCGCCTGACCAACCCTGAAACTTTTTGTCTCCCCTCCTTTCGTAGGTAGCGCGTGCGACGTGTGCAACGGGACGGATTTCGGGTGTAAGCTCGCGAGAGGAGTGAGTGAGGTGTGAGCGCACCGCGCGGCGGACGCGAAGAAAGTAGCCCGGGCGTTTTTGTGATTTTAGATTTCGCGTACGCGCTTCGTCGGCGTCTTTCCTCCGCCGGCACCCGGCGTTTTACTCAGTCCAGGACGACAGAAACGACACCAAACCCAAAATCACACAACGCGCGCTTGATGACGACACTAGAATAGAAAAGTGCGCCGTGCCTATTACACAGCCGATCCGCCGCGCACCCCGCGCGCGCTCAATTCACACTCTCGCCACTCTCTCCACACTTAAGCCTGGCCAGCGCTGGCCTTCTTCTTTTGCCAGAGGAGGTCGATAGCCGAGTCACCGTCACCCTGCAGATACGAACCGAGATGCGTGGAGGGGAGAAAGCAAAGGTCAGTGGCTGGGTTCTTTGAGGAAGGAAGGCGACGAGGAACCCTAAAGGAACCCTAAATCCCCCGCGAGTGGAAAGGAAAACCCTAGTACCGCGGATGAAAGCTTCGCGCGGCCGGCCGGTGACCCGTACGCGGTTTTCCGACCGAGACGTGCCGCCACAAGCACGCGCGTCCAATACATGCTAAGCTTGTGTGTCATTACGCACCATGTTCCTCACGTATCCGGAAAGGGCGAGGGTGGTGTACTGGCCGTTGTAGACACCGGACTGGTCGAGGTGGCCCACGTTGATTTGCACGGCAGCGTGATCCTTAGCCTCGATGAGGCGGTTGGTCCAGCTGCACTTGCGGGGGATGTAAAGCTCGATGTTTTCGCCTTCTTCGTTGTACATCGTGAAAGAGTGTCTAAGTCGTACGGGCGTGTGCGCGTCGAAGAGACGGAGTACGGGCGGGACGACGGGCTCTTGATGGACGGGAAAACGAGAATTTCGTGGAAGGACGAGCGAGGAAATACTTACTTCTTTAGCGCGCCCGCAGTTTTCTGACGCCGGAAACCTCGGAAGCCTCGAGCCACGAACGCACAACGACGCGCACACGACACCCTCCACGATGTCCTTCGACGCGACACATACCGCAATGACTGCCGCGAGCGGCAATATCGCGACTGCCACAACTCCCGCGAGCCTTGCCGACGAGGGCGAGGCCTTCCCCCGCCTCCCCAACCACCTCGTGGTCACTCACATTCTCAGATCTGAGCATTTCGACGACCCCGCCGATCTCGCACGGCTCCCTGCAGTGAGCCGCGCGATGCGCGACCTGGTGGCAGAAACGGGACTTCGGTTTGAAGAGCTTGATGAATATCTTGCCGTGAAGCTCGGATGTTTCAGCGCGGTGCAGCGCCTGAACCGGGGAGGTCGCCTGTCGCGTCAAGAACTTCTTTGTGCGGCAGCGGCGAGGAGCGGACAGCTCGAAGAGTTGACGGTGTTGCGCGCGAACGGGTGCCCGTGGGACGAGGGGACGTGCGCATACGCGGCTTTGGGCGGGCAACTCGAGGTGCTACAGTGGGTGCGCGCAAACGGCTGCCCGTGGGACGAGTTGACGGGCTACTGTGCGGCGGAGGGCGGGCACCTCGAGGTGCTGAAGTGGGCGCGCGCGAACGGCTGCCCGTGGGACGAGGAAGAGCTGAACATTGCCGCTGCTTTCGGCCACGAGGCGATGGTGCGGGCGCTTATCGAGTTGGGTACGGACGTTAACAATCCGTGGGATAACGGCACGACGCTGCTGTTTGTCGCCGCTGCGCATCGCCAAGAGGCGATAGTGCGGGCACTGATCGAGTTGGGTGCGGACGTAAACAAGGCAGAGGATCACGGCGCGACACCGCTGTTTATCGCCGCTCAACAGGGCCACGAGGCGGTGGTGCAGGCGCTGATCGAGTTGGTCGCGGACGTCAACAAGACTAAGGATGACGGCTGGACGCCGCTGTACACCGCCGCTCGTAACGGCCACGAGACGGTGGTGCAGGCGCTGATCGAGTTGGGCGCGGACGTCAACAAGGCAAAGGATGACGGCAGGACGCCGCTGTACACCGCCGCTCGTCGTGGCCACGAGACGGTGGTGCGGGTGCTGATCGAGTTGGGCGCGGACATCAGCATGGCGGCGGATGACAGCAGGACGCCGCTGCACATCGCCGTTCATCATGGCCACGCGGCGATCGTTCAAATTCTCAGGGATGCCGGCGCGGTGTGACGACGGAAATGCCGGCGTGTATTGCTCCTAACCCGGGGGAAGCGACTCCGGTGATCTGGTATTTTCATGTGTTCCAATAAGGTGAGAATAAAAATGGTCAATGGTCGCCTGCCTCGGTGGATACCACGCGCCTCCAATACCACCGTGACAGGCTAGCTTTTGACGATATATCAAGCAGCTACACGACTCATCTCGCTACTTCGTTTTGTTGCCTCCCCCGCTGCCGGCTACCAGATAGTCATTACTCTGCTGTCTTCCTTAGCTGCGCTCAGCGCTTCGTTGACCATCGCCGCGGAGTGCACGGTGCACGTGACCCACAGGGAGACGAATTTCTTGCCTCGGGGTTTGATTTCAATCTTGGTCTGACTCAAGGGTGCGTCGCATTTGTCCATGAGCAACCCCGCGACGTGCGTGATGCCGTCGTCGTCGAGCTCCGCGACCCGTCCGCTGGCTTGAAAAGTGTACGTGCACGGAAACTGCGTGAGCATCTCGAATATCTGCCCCTCTTCCTGTTCCGTGGACACCCCAGGCGGGTCGTACTCGCCTCGCATAGCCCTCACGGCCAAGTCGAAGCGCGTTGCTCCGAACTCGTTCAAAGCCTTGCCCGTTTTCGTGTCGATCAAATCGCCGTTCTCATCCAGCGCAAGGTCCTTGGCCCAATCCGGGGTGTCATCACCGTCCAGACCTCGTGACGTGCCAGTCTCGCCTCCCGTCGCCGCGCGGCGAATGTCGCAGCGCAGAGCGCTCCGCTGACGCCTGAAGCGACGGCCCGGGTCCACGAGCGACGTGCTCGGGACGGGTAACGCGTGCGAAAAGACCACGGCTGCCATCGTGCGGCGCGCGACCGAACAGTGCATGTGGTGTAATAGGATACGTGGCAACAGCAACAGAATGTTTTGGAGACGAAAAAATGATGAGAGACGCGCTCAAAACTCGAAAAGGTGCCGCAGTCGCACTGAGACGTTTCGATAAAGCGCGAGAGAGGCCGAGTCGTTACACGAAGGGTCGGCATTAAATATAAATCGATTGGGCTGAACGTGTCACAAGCGTAAAGTCTCCCCGGCGCGAACATCCGCCCGTCTTCAAAACCATCAACCAAATAAAATCAGCTCGAGTCGATGATGCCTAAGATCTCCTGGTCGCTGTACAGGAATGTTTCCTTGTCCTTGCTCGCGCCGTACGCCCCGAGGTCGACGTTCTGGCCTCCGTAATCAGGAAGAAGCACCGTGTCACCTACCTTGACGCCTGTGGGGGTGTGGGGAAGTTTTCACTCGTCAGAAGAGATGTGCTTTGTGAAACGATTTGGAAGGGTTCGGAAGCCGCGAAAATGGCCGATCGTTCTGGCGGTTCAACACAGAAAAGGACCTACCCATGGGAATAAGCTCGCCATCCTTTCCCGTTCTTCTTCCCGGACCCACCGCGACCACCTTCGCCTCGTTGATCTGTGGTGTTTGGAGGGAACACAGAGGTCAGTGACTGAGGTCAGGGGGGGCAACGACGTCGGTTGGAAAAGGTATCGAAGCGTTGGATTGGCGTCGACGCGGACGCGGACGGCACGGCACGCACCTTGGACACCGCGGACTCGGGCAACAAAATCCCGCCGACACTCTTGGTGGGGGCGACGATCTTCTCCACGAGCACGCGATCGAGCAGGGGGATTAAGCGCTTGGCCATCGTGGCTTTCGTTCGCGCAAGGCGAAGTGCCCGCCGACGAGGCGTCTCGTCGAGAAAGGGGCTTTGTTTTTGGCGTGCAGCGCGTTTTGGTCAAGGAGCCACTCGAGATTTATAAAACACGCTCGTCGTCGCACTTTCCGGTCTTCCAACAAGCACTCGCTCGCCCCCCCTGGGTTAAAGCAGCTTCGTCTGCAGCTTGCGTGTCTAACACCTCTACATACCAAAAGGTGCGCGCACGAGATGAACGCGACGTCGCGACCGCGTGTGTTCGCGCTGCTCGGTACCGGGTTTTTTTTTATGCCGTGTGTGCCATCCTTCGCGAGTGGAAACCGCGGGTCCGCCGGAACGGACGACGCGCGTGGTGCTCGACCGAAACGCGATCCAGTGGGTTTCCGCATTCGTGTCAGCGTCCTCGGGACCCTTCACGCCCGTCGTAGAGGCTACCCATCTGGCACCCGAAACGTGTGCCCTGCC
>Ga0114995_10001595_pt1 | contig 15885 bp, 8 predicted proteins | sample ArcticOcean_MG_C_11_FD_87038 | JGI IMG/M metagenome (GOLD analysis project Ga0114995, IMG submission 87038) | Marine microbial communities from western Arctic Ocean - ArcticOcean_MG_CB2_154 | ecosystem: Environmental > Aquatic > Marine > Oceanic | place: Arctic Ocean: Canada Basin | collected... | reverse complement strand
AGATATTCCTAACGTAAGTGAGGAAGCGACTAAAGATCTCGATGAGAGTGGAATGATTAGAATAGGAGCCGAGATTAAAGAAGGTGATATTCTAATCGGAAAGATTACTCCTAAAGGTGAGACAGATCCTTCTCCAGAAGAGAAACTTCTTAGAGCAATATTCGGTGATAAAGCTGGAGATGTTAAAGATGCCTCATTAAAAGTGAAGCCTTCTCAGAAAGGTGTAGTTATTCAGAAGAAATTATTCTCTAGAGCTATAAAGGATAGAAAATCTAAGGCAGCAGATAAATCTCAATTAGAGGCGTTAGATACAAGTCACGAATCTGTAGTAGGTGAGTTAAGAAAGCAACTTATAGAAAAGTTAATGAAGATAGTGACTGGTAAAACTAGTCAAGGTGTTTTCAATCACTATAAGGAAGAGCAGATTAAGAAGGGAGTTAAATTCACTCAAAAAGCACTTCAAACGCTAGATTTCTTAACTGTAAGAACTACAGGTTGGACTAAAGATGAGGATTTAAATAATATGGTTCAAAGAACTATTCATAACTACATCCTTAAGTACAATGACCTTCTCGGAGAGCATAAGAGAAAGAAATTCCAAATTTCAGTAGGAGACGAGTTACCAGCAGGTATCATTAAACTAGCTAAAGTTTATGTAGCTCAGAAAAGAAAACTGAAAGTAGGGGATAAAATGGCGGGACGTCACGGGAATAAAGGTATCGTATCTAGAATCGTAAGAAGAGAAGATATGCCTTTCCTAGAAGACGGAACTCCAGTAGATATAGTTCTTAATCCACTTGGGGTACCATCGCGTATGAACCTTGGTCAGATTTATGAAACTGTTCTTGGTTGGGCTGGAAAGAAATTAGGATTGCACTTTGCTACACCTATATTCGATGGAGCTCATATTACACAAATAGAAAAGTATTCTACTGAAGCAGGAATTACAGGAATGGGTACCACATATTTATATGATGGTGGAACAGGAGAGAGATTCGATCAACCAGCTACAGTAGGAGTAATCTACATGTTAAAGCTAGCGCACATGGTAGATGATAAAATGCATGCACGTTCTATCGGACCATACTCACTTATTACTCAGCAGCCGCTTGGTGGTAAAGCTCAGTTTGGTGGTCAGAGATTTGGAGAGATGGAAGTATGGGCACTAGAAGCATTCGGTGCTGCTAACATACTTCAGGAGATTCTTACTGTGAAATCTGATGACGTTATAGGTAGAGCTAAGACTTATGAAACTATCGTAAAAGGAGAGAAGATGCCTACGCCAGGTATTCCGGAATCATTTAACGTATTGTTACACGAGTTGAGAGGATTAGGATTAAGCATTAGTTTAGACTAACTCTATAAAATTAAGCGTTGCAATGGCTGATTCGTCAACCATTGCAACGCATATTTAAAGAAGAATTTTCTTTCATAAGATTATATAAAAAACATGGCCTTAAAGAAAGCACCAAAGAAAACAAGTGGATTTAAGACGATTACCATTAGCCTTTCATCTCCTGAGGAGATATTGGAAGCATCACATGGTGAGGTTTTAAAACCAGAAACTATTAACTACAGAACGTATAAACCAGAAAGAGATGGTTTATTCTGTGAAAGAATATTCGGGCCTGTGAAGGATTACGAATGTCACTGTGGTAAGTATAAAAGGATAAGGTATAAAGGTATCGTATGTGATAGATGTGGAGTAGAGGTTACTGAGAAGAAGGTAAGAAGAGAGAGACCTGGACACATCCAGTTAGTAGTGCCTGTGGCACACATTTGGTATTTTAGATCATTACCAAATAAGATAGGTTACCTATTAGGTCTGCCTACTAAAAAATTAGATCAGATTATTTACTACGAGAGATACGCAGTAATTAATCCTGGGGCTGCTGTGAATAAAGAAGGAGAAGCTGTAGAAATAATGGAATTCCTTACAGAGGAAGAGTACCTAGATATTCTAGAGGTTATGCCTAAAGATCATCAGTATTTGGATGATAAGGATCCTAATAAATTCGTAGCTAAAATGGGTGCAGAAGCACTGCATGATTTACTACAGAATTTAGATTTAGATGCACTTTCTTATGACTTAAGAGATAAGGCTCAGAAAGAGACTTCTCAGCAGAGAAAGAATGAGGCACTTAAGAGACTTCAAGTAGTAGAGGCTTTTAGAGATGCTAATTCTAGGATTAAGAATAATCCTGAGTGGATGATTATGAAGGTGGTTCCAGTTATTCCACCAGAATTAAGACCACTTGTTCCGTTAGATGGAGGAAGATTTGCTACTTCTGATTTAAATGACTTGTATAGAAGAGTTATTATTAGAAATAACAGACTTAAAAGACTGATAGAAATAAAGGCGCCAGAGGTAATTCTCAGAAATGAGAAAAGAATGCTTCAGGAATCTGTAGACTCATTACTAGACAACTCTAGAAAATCTAGTGCTGTAAAGACTGAATCTAACAGACCACTTAAATCTCTTTCTGATTCATTAAAAGGAAAGCAAGGTAGATTCAGACAGAATCTATTGGGAAAAAGGGTTGATTATTCAGCGCGTTCTGTAATTGTTGTAGGTCCGAATTTGGAGCTTCACGAGTGTGGAATTCCTAAGGATATGGCTGCAGAGCTTTATAAACCCTTTATCATCAGAAAGATGATAGAAAGAGGTATCGTAAAGACTGTGAAGTCAGCAAAAAAGATAGTAGATAAAAAAGAACCTGTAGTTTGGGATATATTAGAGAATGTACTTAAAGGGCATCCTATTCTTCTGAACAGAGCACCTACTCTTCACAGACTGGGTATACAGGCTTTCCAGCCAAAACTTATTGAGGGAAAAGCTATCCAGCTTCACCCATTAGTGTGTACGGCATTCAACGCGGATTTTGATGGGGATCAGATGGCAGTTCACCTTCCGTTGGGAGGTGCAGCTATTCTAGAGGCTCAGATGTTAATGCTAGCTTCTCACAACATTCTTAACCCTGCCAATGGAGCGCCTATAACGGTACCTTCACAGGATATGGTATTGGGACTTTATTATTTAACTAAGTCCAGAGTTACGGAAGGAGAGCACATAGTAAAAGGGCAAGGTGGAATTTTCTATTCGCCAGAAGAAGTTATTATAGCGCACAATGAGAAAGCGCTAGATATGCATGCTAACATTAAAGTTAGATGGCAAGACATAAATGGGGAGCAGCATATAGTAGAAACGACTTGTGGTAGAGTAATCTTCAACGAGTATGTGCCTAAGGAAGCTGGTTATATTAATCAAGTCCTGACGAAAAAAGCACTTAGAGATATTATCGGTGATATCCTTAAAGTGGTAGGAGTAGCTAGAACTAGTAAGTTTCTAGACGCTATTAAGCACTTAGGGTTTACCATGGCGTTTAAAGGTGGATTGTCATTCAACTTAGATGATGTAATTATTCCACCAGAAAAGAAAAAGTTAGTAAAAGAGGCTACTGCTAAAGTAGAGGAGATTAAGGCTAACTATAACATGGGTCTGATTACCAATAATGAGAGGTATAATCAAATTATTGATATCTGGACACATACAAACTCTAGACTTACGAATATCCTTATGGATAGATTAGAAACGGATAACCAAGGTTTCAACTCGATCTATATGATGTACGATTCTGGTGCAAGGGGATCTAAAGAACAGATTAGACAGCTCTCAGGAATGAGGGGTCTGATGGCTAAGCCACAGAAATCTTCTGCAGTAGGAGGTCAGGATATTATTGAAAATCCGATTCTTTCTAACTTTAAAGAAGGTCTATCTATCCTTGAGTACTTTATATCTACTCACGGTGCTAGAAAAGGTCTAGCAGATACAGCCCTTAAAACGGCAGATGCAGGTTACCTTACGAGAAGATTAGTAGATGTAGCTCAGGATGTAATCGTTACTGGTGAAGATTGTGGAACTCTTAGAGGGATCATGGCAACTCCATTAAAGAAGAATGAGGACATCGTAGAAACATTATCAGAAAGGATATTAGGTAGAGTGTTAGTTCACGATGCTATAGATTCTAAAACTGATGAAGTGATAGCTACAGCAGGAACTGAAATTACTGAATTACTAGCAGCAGCTATCCAAGCTACTGATGTAGAAGAAGTAGAAGTGAGATCAGTACTTACTTGTGAGCAGAGGAAAGGAACTTGTGCTAAATGTTATGGAAGAAACCTAGCTACGGCTAGACTCGCTCAAACTGGTGATGCAGTGGGAGTAATAGCAGCGCAGTCTATCGGTGAACCTGGAACACAGTTAACGCTTAGAACTTTCCACGTAGGGGGTACAGCGGCTAACATTGCTGATGAGAATGATATCAAAGCTAAAGGTGACGGTAAACTAGAGATAGATGAACTAAGAGTAGTGGAAACTACAGCCGCGAGCGGAGATAAAGAGGTTATAGTAGTTTCTAGGTCTTCAGAAATGAAGATTATAGATGAGAAGACAGGAGTTACTGTAGCTACGAATAACATTCCTTATGGCGCTAAGTTATTAGTTCATAAGAAAAAGAAAGTAAAGAAAGGAGATGTTATTTGTACATGGGATCCATATAACTCTGTAATCGTTTCTGAAGCTGAAGGTAAAGTCGTATTCGATAATGTAGAATCTGGTATTACTTACAGAGAAGAAGTAGATGAGCAGACAGGATTTACTGAGATGGTAGTAATCGAAACTAAGGATAAGAAGAAAAACCCAGTAATCAACGTAGAGAAAGGCGGTGAAATACTGAGAAGTTATTCTCTTCCAGTAGGTTCTCACATCTCTGTACAAGAGGGGGATAAAATCACTTTAGGTGATACGATAGCTAAGATACCGAGAGTCGCAGGTAAGTCAGGTGATATTACTGGGGGTCTACCTAGAGTAACAGAGTTATTCGAGGCTAGAAACCCTTCTAATCCAGCTGTAGTATCTGAGATAGATGGTATCGCTTCGTTTGGTAAGATTAAGAGAGGTAACAGAGAAATCATCGTAGAGTCTAAGACAGGAGAAGTGAAGAAGTATTTATGTTCTTTATCTAAGCATATCTTGGTTCAGGAAAATGACTTCGTGAAAGCGGGTATGCCACTTTCAGATGGAGCTATTACACCTGCGGATATACTGGCTATCGAAGGACCTACAGCGGTTCAGGAATACTTAGTAAATGAAATCCAAGAGGTATATAGACTTCAAGGGGTGAAGATTAATGATAAGCACTTCGAGATTATCGTACGTCAGATGATGAGAAAAGTAATTATCGAAGATCAGGGAGATACTAGATTCCTAGAGAAGCAGTCTGTAGATAAGGCTGAATTTATGAGGGAAAATGATTTAGTCTATGGAATGAAAGTAGTAATAGACGCTGGTGAAGCTGAGGCTATTAAGCCAGGTCAAATTCTTTCGGCTAGAAAACTTAGAGATGAGAATTCTAAACTGAAAAGAAAAGCCATGGCTCTAATAGAAGCTAGAGATGTAGTTCCGGCTACTTCTAGACCACTATTACAGGGTATTACTAGAGCTTCTCTTCATACACAGAGTTTCATATCTGCAGCATCCTTCCAGGAGACTACTAAAGTGCTTAATGAGGCAGCAGTAGCAGGTAAGGTTGATTACTTAGCCGGATTAAAAGAGAATGTAATCGTAGGACATCAAATTCCAGCGGGAACAGGAACAAGAAAATTCCAAAAAGTAATCGTAGGAAGCCAAGAAGAATTCGATGCTTTAACAGCTAAGAAAGAGGCGGAAGCTGCAGAAGAATAAGAAAAATCTAAACGCAATATTTAAAAGGCTGATGCATTTGCATCAGCCTTTTTTGTTTTGTAAGGCGTTTGTTCTGAATAAGAACTGGAGCGTATGTAGTGTTTTTACTAACAGCTATCTTATACCAGAGTATGGTTATAAAAGACCCCATAATAAAAACTCTAGTTGGAGTAGTACCAAGTGTTGTGGCATGAGCTTCGCAAAAGTATGTTCATATATAGCAGAGGTCTTGACATGAAAAACCCAACGGAGCACAAGGTGTTAGAAGGTTTAGCGTTACAATATTTTTTGCCTCGGCAGGGGAATGGCGTCTCATTTTTAGACTTCCATTAAGTTGGATAGTTGAATCCGTTCGCATGTGAGAGGGACCATAAATACTACTTTCAGTCATTTAAAAAAGGACTAGAAGAAGGTTTTAGTGTAAAGGTTGATCAAGGTACTCAGGTTTAAATGTTCAAAGAATCAGATTTTGAAATTCTTACTGATTCAGCCAAAGAAGGAGTCTAGTTACAATTGCGAAAAGGGAAAGCGAAAAGGATTTGTTGTTACCTTAGAAACAGTCTGTATATTCAAACCTCAAACCTCAAAACTTAGTAACTGAGCGCAGCCGAAGTAACAACCTCAGACCAACTTCTAATTACTAGCCACTTCTGGTTTGTCTTGTTCGGCTTTTGCTTTTCCGTAGCCGAAGAGTTTTTTATCCTTAATAATAGTATCTACATAAGCAGGCACCATAGATTCCCATCCAGATTTACCTTCTTTAATCATTTTGAGGCACTTTCTACTATGAATGTTTAGTACATCTTCATTATAGTCTTCTATGTCCATTATACGCTTATTTGAGAGCAAATAGTCATAGAGAGGTGTTAATCTCGGGTGAATAGGGGCGTTTTCGCTGTTTAGTACCTTGCCTTTGTCCATCCAAGGGTAGAGATAGAGTTTTAAATCTCTAGAGAACAATATGCCGAATGCTTCGAGAATTCCACCGTTGAGATTTCTGTAATATTTCTCATCAAATATTTCTAACAGGTTATTTACTCCCATTATAATTCCCATTCTCTTCTTGGTATACCTAGAGAAATACTCTACGAGCTTATAGTACTTCATATAATTAGATATGAGTACGGTTTGACCAAGGGAACAGAGGATATCTGCTCTGTCTAAGAAATCTTTTTCATCTATATCTCCATCAGCTCTAAGATTGTTTAGAGTGATCTCGAACAGTACTTGAATTTTATCTGGTTCTACTTTATGCTCAGCTTCGAATAATTTGAAGCCTTTCATAATCATATCTATGTTCACCTTAGTCACAGGTCTGAAACTTCCTCTTATGGCTAGGATGTTTTTTTTATAGAGTACATCTGCGGCTTGTAAGTTCTGTCCGTCTGGAGAGAAAATCACGGCATCTGTCATTCCATTTTTGACTAGTTGCAGACTCATTAAGCGGTTGTCTACATCTTTAAAGTCTGGACCATGAAGCTCTATCATGTCTATTTCTATCTGGTCTCTAGTAATGTTGTCATAAAGAGATTTAAGGAGTTCTTTAGGTTCTTTATGGAAATAGAAGCAAGCATATAGAAGATTCACTCCTAGTACTCCAGAAGTTAACTGCTGTAGTGAGGAGTCATTTTCATGAAGCCTAATGTGAATTACTACAGTACTTGGTTTAGATTCTGGAGAAGTCTGAAATTTCACTCCTAACCAGCCGTGTCCTTGAATAGTTTTTTGGTAGTTAATAGTGGAGATGGTATTGGCAAAGGAGAAGAATTGCTTCGTCGGGTGGTTCGTTCTATCTAGTCTTTCTATGATTAACCCATATTCATGGTTAATCATCTTGTCAAGTCTCGACTTACAGACATAACGTTCTTTGTCTTCTTTTCCATAGATAGCATCACTGAAGTCTTTGTCATAGGCACTCATAGTTTTAGCTATGGTTCCGCTGGCACCTCCAGATCTGAAAAAGTGTCTTACCACTTCTTGTCCCGCGCCTATTTCAGCGAAGGTGCCATAAATATCCTGATCAAGATTAATTCTTAATGCTTTCTGTTCTGGCGATAATACTACTCTTTCTATTTCCACGGTGTCTGTGTCTTGTTACAAAAATAGATGCTTTCTATTAGATATAATAACTCTTTACGAAGTGCTTTGATTTAAAGTTTATCAGAATGTCAGTTTTATGTGATTCTTCTGCTTGCGATGATAGACTTTACTGTGGTTTATCTGGAACAAAAGACTCTGTAGATTTCTAAAACAGGGAATAAAAAAACCTCTAGAAATTTCTAGAGGTTTTTTGTCTTACTTAATAATGAGGTAAAACTATATTTTTCACGAATTAGAAACTGAACTGAGCTTTGAAATCTCTGAATTCAAGGTCTTTTTTAGCCTTTTCTTTTAAGCTTTCATTCTTAGCTACAGCAGAAGTGATGTTACTCATTACTCCAGCAGAATCACTACTTCTAGCAGCGATAATAGCTCTTAAGTAATCCGCTACAGCAGATTCATCATTACTTTCAGTCATTGCTTGAGATGCTCCTTCATTATCTCCGTTTAACATTTTAACTAGTGCAGTATTGAATGTTTCTTGACCATTCATACTTCCTATAGCAGCATCATACTCTCCATCTTGGATTTGGATAAGCCCTTTGTTATAATTCACTTCAGAACCAGCACCAGAGGCATTACCGTAGAAATTCATAGCAGCTCTTCTATCTCCAGAACGTCTAGTTAAGATTCCCATGTTGTTATTGGTGATAGCATTCGTCTCAGCAGTAGTAGCTTTTCCCATGTAAGTCTGAGCCATATCATTGTCACCTTGCATGATTAAAATAGCCGCAGCATTGTTAGCACATCTATAATCTGTAATGTACTTGTCAGCACCAGATTTATACATGGCCAGTTTATCATTCATGTCAGAAACTAGAGTAGCAGCCTTTAATAATTCCTCTACAGTTAATGAAGAAGGAGTAGATTTCCCGATTTGGATAAGTTCTTCATCAGAATATCCAGTTTCGTCATAATCGATAACTATCTGAGATCTTCTTAATTCAGGTAGAATTTGCTTTTCTATTTCTTTAAAAGTGAATGAAAGGTTTCTAATTTCTTCTTCTCTTTTATCCTTGTCAGTATAATCCTCTAAAAGACGAATAATTAATTGCTTGTCTTCTATGTCAGAAGTTTGCATTTTAGATTTAAATCCTTCCCAGTCTTCTCCAAGAGGGACTAACGTAATTAACTCACTTCCTTCTTCTAGTTCTACTCCAACGCCTTTTAAGTATTTGGTCACTGCGGCTGCAGAACTTTCAGCTCTTTCTTGGGCTAAATTATCATTAAGTGTGATTTCACCTTCTGGTGAAGCGTAGGCTTTAAGACTGATTTTAGTCACATCTTTTCTTTCGTCCGCAATTATTCCTTCTACGAACATTTTCATGTTGATCCAATCTTCGTCTTTTAGCTCTTTAGAGGTAACGTTAGATTTGTTTTTACCATAATTAATTTCAGTATCACTATTAGAGAAAGAAAGAACGCGCTGAAAGTTATCCATAGCCATAATAGGCATGTCGTCGCTTTTCATTAAGTATGGTGTAGTGATTACACCAGAACCTATTACTAACGGTGCGAAAGATTCGTTTTTATTTCCCTTCTCACCATAAATCCTAAGCTCTAAAGCACCTGCGTTTTCCATAGCAGGGTCATAATCTATCTGGTCAGTGTAAGTGAAAGTTTTTCCAGTAGCGTAAGGAATTACAGTACCGTTTCCGGCTGCATCTTCCCCTTGGTATTCTGTCATTTTAAAAGCTGTTTCACCACCTTCATAAACTAACACTGGAGTTGCTTCAACTCGTACTTTTTTGTGGAAATACTTTTCAGGAAATACACCAGTAATTTCTAGGTCAATTTTGTCGCCTTTTACTATGAGAGGTTCTGGGCTACTTTTAGCTCCAAGTTCTTCTATGTGGTCTTCCATTTTTCCTAGACCTGCACATCCTACTAATAAGAGTGCTATAACGCTAAAGAAAAGCGCTGATTTCCAAATTGGATTTTTCATTACCTATTTAATTTTTAGATACTTATAAAATGATATTCACTTAAAGGTGCAAATCTAAGATTATACCTTAGCTTCTGCAATTATTTTCGAATAAAACATTCACAACTATTTGTTGTAAACCCCCATGTTTCCGAATTTTTTAATTCGAGCGTCTATTCTTTTTTGAGGTGTTAATGGACTTAATTCTGCTATCAGCTTTATAAGTTCACTTTGGACTATTTGGAAAGCATCTTCAGGAGCAGCGTGAGCTCCGCCCACTGGCTCTTTTATAATACCGTCTATGAGTTTGTTCTTCAGCATATCATTCGCAGTTAGCTTTAGGCAATCTGCGGCTTCCACTTTATGATCCCAATTTCTCCATAGGATGGTAGAACAGTTTTCAGGAGAAATTACAGAATACCATGAGTTCTCTAGCATCATAACTCTATCTCCGAGTCCTATTCCGAGAGCACCACCAGAAGCACCTTCACCTATAACTACGCAGATAAGCGGAACTTTTAGCTTTATCATTTCGAATAGGTTTCTAGCTATAGCCTCGCCTTGTCCTCTCTCCTCTGCTTCTAAACCAGGAAAAGCTCCAGGAGTATCGATAAATGTAACTACAGGCTTATTGAACTTTTCAGCTAGTTTCATTAACCTCAGCGCTTTTCTATATCCTTCAGGATTAGCCATGCCAAAGTTTCTATACTGCCTAAGTTTGGTGTTAAGCCCTTTCTGCTGACCTATAAAACATACAGATTGGTCCCCGAGCATCCCGAAGCCACCTACCATAGCCTTGTCATCTTTTACCGTTCTGTCTCCATGGAGTTCCACGAACCTTCCTTCGGTAACCGCTTCTATATAAGATAGCGTATATGGTCTGTCTGGGTGTCTAGAAACCTGTACCTTTTGCCAAGGAGTCAGTTTCTTATATATTCTTTTACGTGTGTCAGATAATTTTTGGAGTAAATCTTTTTCAGGTTTACTCATATCTAAATCACTCGCTTGAGCGATTTCACGTTGTTTTTGCAGTTGTTCTTCGAGCTCTCTTATAGGCTCTTCGAAGTCTAAATAATTCGGCATGATGATTTATGTTAGAATGGGCGAAAATTACAAATCTCCTTAAATCTAATCGTTATTTTCTAAAAAAGTCACAAGTTTTTGAATGGCACGGCCTCTGTGGCTGATCTTATTCTTCTGTTCTGATGTCATTTGAGCAAAGGAAATTTCTGCTTCATCTGCTTTAAAAATTGAGTCATAACCGAATCCACCTTCACCAGTTCGTTTAGTCAAAATAACGCCTTCAACTTTTCCTTCGAAATTATGTTCCTCTCCATTTATGATAAGACATACGGCAGTTCTAAACTGAGCCAGCCTATTGTTCCTTATAGAAAGTTCTTTTAGCAGTTTGGTTATGTTGTCATTGCTATTTCTTTGAGGTCCAGCGTATCTGGCAGAATAAACTCCAGGCTCCATATTAAGGGATTTCACCTCTAAGCCCGTGTCATCAGAGAAACAACTCAATCCATAATTATCAGATACAAATTTGGCCTTGAGTTTAGCATTTCCTTCCAGTGTGTCTGATGTTTCAGGAATATCCTCTTCACAGCCTATGTCAGATAGCCCTTTAATGATATACTTGTCCTTTAGCAGAGATCTAACTTCAGTAAGCTTGTGCTCATTATTGGTCGCGAATACGAGTGTTTCCATAGCTTTTAAAAAAAGTGCGCGAAGATAGGGCATTAATAGAATCTAGGCTTAAACTAAACTTTAAATCCGCTTAATTTTTCCAGATGCCGTCCTATCTATATGTACAACAAATCGTATTTTTCGAGGGCCCCAGTAATCGGGTAGCTTCGGTTTTAATGATTCTAAAAATACGCTGATTTTTTCGCTTTCCCAAGCTTCACATTCTATTACTAGCACAGGAGTTTCGCCCAGCTCAGAGTGTATTTCTTTGGTAATATAGAATGCTTCATTTAGCTGCGTTGCAATAGTTTTTTCCAGCTCCTCTGCCACTATTTTCACTCCACCAGAGTTAATCACATTGTCAATTCTCCCTAGCCAGTGGAATGAAGTCTCTGAAATCAGTTTTACTAGATCATTGGTTAGCAGCTTAGATTCTGGGAGTCGTAAACCCTCGATGCTTAATCGGCCTTCTGTATCTATAGAAAATGAAATCCCGGCTAAAGCTTGAAAATTAGACTTTCCATCTAGCTTTTTGAGTGCTACATGAGAAGCCGTTTCGGTCATTCCGTAGGTAGAGTAAGCGTTTATTTTTGCGTTGCAAAGCTCATGCTCTAGCGCATCACTTACAGCTGCACCGCCTATAATTAAGTTCTTCACTTTGTTTAACTGACTCACATCATTATTCAGTAATTTCTGAACTTGTAGTGGAATCATGGCGGTGAAATCAAAAGAAGATACACCTGCCAGTACTGAACTTAAATTACCCTTAGGTTCTGTACAGGTGAGTTTCCATTCACCAAGTATGGCGCGCATGAGCATCATTTTCCCGCCTATAAACTTGGCAGGAATACAAAGCAATGCTGAGCTTCTTTTAGCTAATTTGAAATAAGCAATAGTGGCCTCTGCGCTGGCTGAAAGCAATTCTCTAGAAAGTTTTATCTCTTTAGGAATATCAGTAGAGCCAGAAGTTTTTTGAAGCAGCGGACCATCTAAAGAATAATACCATTCTAGAAAATTGAAAATCTCTTTCTTCCATTCGGGAATTGATGTGTCTGAGTTCAAGCCAGATTCAACTTGGCGTTTTACATCTTCTATGTTTTGGAAGTCTAGAATCATTTGGTGTCTTTCAAATCCCAGTTCTGACTTCTGTCATAATAGATTTCGCCATTTTTCACTGTTAGCGGTGAGTCTATATTGTTAGAATAAAGTCCGCCAGTCCCTAGCCCTTGTGGTAAAGGGTTATTAAGCGAGCTGGACCATTGGCTGATGGCGTTTAGGCCAATATTGGCTTCTAACGCGGAAGTATTCCAATAGTTGATTTCGTGGTTTTTAGCTAATGAGATCCATTCATCACTGGCTTTAAACCCACCTAGTAAACTTGGTTTTAAAATGATGTACTGCGGCTGAATGATTTCTAGGAGTTCTCTTTTCTTTTCTATAGAATGAATACCTATAAGTTCTTCGTCTAGTGCTATGTCTAGAGGTGAGAACATGCATAAAGCGGCCATTTCATCCACTTGGCCTTGCTTTATAGGTTGTTCTATGCTGTGGAGGTCTAGCTCAGACAGTCTAGCTAACTTCTCTAAAGCATCATCTAAACTAAATGCCCCATTGGCATCTACTCTAATCTCTATGTCATTAGCGCTGTATTCGTTTCTTATAGATTTTATGATTTCTAATTCTTGTTCGAAATCTAGCGCACCTATTTTTAGTTTTATGCATCTAAACCCTGCTGCTATTTTCTCTTTCACTTTAGACGACATAAACGGTCTGTCTCCCATCCATACTAGTCCATTTATAGCAAGTGGTTTCTGTTTGAGTGTGAAATCTGTAGGGAATAATTCTCGCTTTCCACCTGTTTTTAAGTCCAATAAAGCTGTCTCTACTCCAAATCGTATAGCTGGAAATTCGACCAAGCTTTCATGGTAATTTTCATACTCCGAAAATCTTTCTGCTACGTGATTGAGCTTTCTCTCAAATGCTTCCGGATTCTCAATACTCAAGCCTGCAATAATGCTGCATTCTCCTATTCCAGTAGTTCCTTTTTCATCAGTCAAACTAAGAAACCAAGTGTCCTTAGTTTTTAATTCATCTCTACTGGTTTTAGCCAAGAACTTAAATTCTAAGGTGTGTTTTACTAGTTTGGTTTTCAGTTTAGAAAAGTTCATATGCCGAAATAAGTTGAAAAATGAATAGTGCTAAAAACGTACCAAAGGCAGTAAGTGCAACCTTTTTCAGTTCGGGATCTAGGAGCTGTTCATTTTTTGTTTGCTTCACTTGATTTAAGTGTCTGCCCAATGTCGTAGGAATTAGAAATACGGGAAGGGCAAACCACAGAACAATGGGAGACAGGTATAAAAACACTGCCAAAGATGTCATGCCAGAGACGATTAGAAAGAAATGAAATTGCTTGGCTTTCTCTAACCCTAGTTTAACAACTAGGGTGTTTTTACCATGCAGCTTGTCGTTTTTATGATCTCTAAGATTATTTAAGTTGAGTACAGCTGTAGAAAAAGCTCCTACCGTATAAGCAGGCAGTATGGCTGACCAGTGAAAAACTCCACTGAGTAGGTAATCAGTTCCTGCAACTCCTATCAGGCCAAAAAACAAAAACACAAATACATCTCCAAGACCAGAATAACCGTATGGATTCTTCCCTAATGTGTATTTTATAGCTGCTGCTATGGCTGCTAATCCTATCATTACGAACAACATGGGCTGCCAATTAACAGCTTCAAAAGCAGAATAAATAGCGGCTATACCAAGCAAAAAACTAATCACAGCGAATAGTATAGTCATTCGCTTCATTTCTGTTTTAGAGATAGCTCCAGACTGTATACTTCTAACTGGGCCTAATCTATTTCCGTCATCGGTTCCCTTGATGGCATCTCCTAAGTCATTAGCCAGATTAGAAAGTATCTGTAGAAATAAAGTAGTCAGTAAAATGAGTGCAAATGTGAACCAATTAAACGTGCCGTAATTAAACGCTGATGCTGCACCAGCAAGCACCGTAGAAGCCGCCAATGGCAGCGTTCTCAGTCTCATGGCTGATATCCAGTCTTTAGGTTTAGGCATTAAATATTTTCATTTAAAAACCCAAAATACTTCTCCAGCTCCACATCATTCACCTCAGCAGGAGTGAATACTTCTAGTACTTTGGCTTTGGCAGATGGAGCATAGAAACTTTGCAACGCTGAGCTTAGTTCTTCAAGTGAGTTAGCTTTGGCGTATTCTAAATCATGAAGTTCACAAACTCCTTTGGCCGATACTGAGTGCCTGGCTTCAAATTGCTTTTCTACAATGCCTGTTTCCTTGGGTCCTTTGATGATTCTGAAAATTCCTCCTCCAGAATTATTGACTACTACCACTCGAAAATTGGCGGGCACATGGTGGTGCCAAAACGCATTGGTGTCATATAAAAACGCCATGTCTCCACTGATGAGCAGCGTGTCTTTTTCTGAAGCTACACAGGATCCTATGGCAGTAGAAGTGCAGCCATCTATGCCGCTGGTGCCACGGTTACTGAACATGTCGTAGTTTTTTCTGACATAGAGTTGTAGGTAACGCACAGATGCGCTGTTCCCTGTATGCACTTGGTAGTGTTCGGGAATGGATTTGTGTACGCGTTGCAACGCTGAGAAATCACTCAGCTCAGCCTCTGCGGAAAACTCTTCTGTGAGTTCTAATAATCTCTGCTCTCGGGCATTCCAGAGTGTGGCATACCTGGATTCTGACTGGTTCACATGCTGGTTAAAGACCTTAAAGAAGTCTACTGGCTTGGATATTATTTGGCGCGTTAGGCACATAAATGTATCCATTAAATCATTGGAATTATCTATGTGCCAGTGCATTTTAGGTTTCTTTTCTCTGAACAGAAGCCTGATTTTTTTAGAAATAATATTTGTACCGTAGGTAATGAGTAAATCTGGAATAAACTCATCTTCCTCTTCTTTAGAAAGGGTGACTAAAAGCCTGTCTATGCCTGTAATGGATTCCTTTAAGTGAAGGTTGGAAGTAGATTCAGTGAGGACGAGAGCACTAGTGTTTTCTTGGAAATACTGGATGGCGCTATTCAGTTCCTCATCGGGTAAACTCAGTCCAGTGAGGAGCATTATTTTTTTGCTTCCTTTCCATTCTCCTAGTAATTCTTGGATTTGATTGGTAGTAATATTTTTTTCTGGACTGGTTACTTGCACTACTTTAGGAGAAGCTTGTGTGTTTTCCTGTCCGTATAAATTCTCTTTTAGCGGAAAGTTTAAATGAACTGGGCCAGCCACGGGATAAGCCGTTTTTTCTATGGCTTCGTTCACAAGCCGAGTGTTGAACCATAAGTCATTTTCTGACTCTGCCTCCTGCACTAAATTATAGCTTCCTCTTATAAAGTTGGTGTAAATTCCTACTTGCTGTATGGACTGACCTGCTCCTTGGT
>Ga0114995_10001586_pt1 | contig 15928 bp, 17 predicted proteins | sample ArcticOcean_MG_C_11_FD_87038 | JGI IMG/M metagenome (GOLD analysis project Ga0114995, IMG submission 87038) | Marine microbial communities from western Arctic Ocean - ArcticOcean_MG_CB2_154 | ecosystem: Environmental > Aquatic > Marine > Oceanic | place: Arctic Ocean: Canada Basin | collected... | reverse complement strand
TGCCGCGATCTTCGGGTCGATGTCCAGAGCGCGCATCGGAGTCTTGAGTCGGATGATGCTGAGAATTGGAAATCCGATTGCTTCGTAGTCGATGACGGCTCAGTCTTTCTTGATGACTCCTGCTTCTTCGAGCTTGCGGATGCGTTCAGCAACTGCTGGGGCGGTCAGACCGATTCGGTCGCCGAGATCTTTGTATGAGATCCGTCCCCGTGCTGGAAAATATCGAGGAGCTCGCGGTTGATGTCGTCAAGACAATACATGGCTCGTTCTTTCGAAAGCACTACCGTCAAAAGGCAAACGAATCGTCGGCTCCAGGGCAATAGGTGGCCTGCTCAACCGCGTGATCAAAGTGGTTTGGTGATGCGTCATTCGTGCGGTTTGCGCCGTGTCACTGAGCGCGCTCTCCCCGAAAACCTTTGCCAAGGCCGGGCGCGGACCAGCCAGCACCGCAAGGCGACCATTGACATGAACGCCGACTTCAACGGCCGTCGTCCGAGCGGCGACGCCCGTCTGGACCTCGCAGCGATCGACCGTCACTTCAGAATCTGAGTCAGCGCGCCAACCCGGCGCGCTGCTCGTCGGTGTTGCTATTCGATAATGGCGAGGACGTCACCGCCGCCGACGGTGTCGCCAGCAGCAACCTTGAGCTCTTTGACCGTGCCGGCTTTTTCGGCATTGATCTGGTTTTCCATCTTCATTGCTTCGAGCACGACGATTCCGGCGCCGATCTCGACCGCGTCGCCGACTGCAACGAGCAACTTGACGATGGTGCCCTGCATTGGAGCTTCGACGTTGCCCGAGGCAGCTCCGCCACCGGCTCCGCCGGAAGCGCCGCGCTTGGCCTTCTTTTTGGAAGGGGCAGCAGCGCCGGCCGGTGCCTCAGGGACCCACATGTTGACGCTGAAGCGTTTGCCGTTGACTTCCACGGTCGTCGATCGCTGCACGAGCGGCTCGACATCGTCGTCCTGGTCGGGTGCGGGCGCTGCGAGCCCGCTCACGCCTGTGAGGTCGAGGGTCTCTTCGACCCACTTCGTTGAGAAGTTCATCGAAGCGAAGTCGGGGTGTCGGAGAATCGCAAGGTCGGCCGGAATGGTGGTGGCGACGCCTTCGACGACGAGTTCTTCGAGGGCACGGATGGTGCGGGCGATCGCAACCTCACGGGTGCGGCCCCACACGACGAGCTTGCCGACCAGGTTGTCGTAGAACTGGCTGATCTCGTCGCCAGAGAGGTACCCGGAGTCGAAGCGGACACCGAAACCGTCTGGCGGGACGAGCTTGGTGATCCGGCCTGGCGAGGGAAGAAACTTGCCCTCGGCAGGGTCTTCGGCGTTGATCCGGACCTCGATTGAATGGCCACGACGTGATGCAGTGACTTCATCTTGGGTCATCGGCAATTCTTCGCCAGCCGCCACACGAATTTGCCATTCGACAAGATCGATGTCGGTGATCATTTCGCTGACGCAGTGCTCGACTTGCAGGCGAGTGTTCATCTCGAGGAAGAAGAACTCGCCGTCCTGGTAGATGAACTCGACGGTGCCAGCGCCGTAGTAGCCGACGGCCTTGGCGGCCTTGACGGCGGCCTCGCCCATGGCTTCTTCGATGCCGTCGGCGAGCTGATGGGCCGGAGCCTCTTCGATCAACTTCTGGTGGCGGCGCTGAGCTGAACAGTCACGGCTAGAAATCCAGACACAATTGCCCTGCTTGTCGCCGACCAGCTGGATCTCGACGTGGCGGGGCCACGTGAGGTAGCGCTCGACGTAGACCTCGTCGCGACCGAAGAACGCAAGCGCCTCACGCTGCGCGCTGGCAAAGGCGTCATCGACGTCGTCGGCGCTCTTGACGACTTTCATGCCGCGTCCACCACCGCCGAAAGCCGCTTTGATGACGGCCGGCCAACCGTGCTCGTTGCCGAAGTTCCGAATGTCGTCGGGGCCCTGCGCGAATTCGGTCGTGCCGGGAACGATTGGAGCCCCGCCGCGAACTGCCGCGAGACGGCTCGACACCTTGTCGCTCATTTCGTCCATCGCTTCTGGCGGTGGGCCGATGAACTCGACGCCCATCGCGGCGATCGCTCGAGCGAAGTCGGGGTTCTCGGAGAAGAAGCCATAGCCGGGGTGGACAGCGTCGGCACCGCTCTCGCGAATGGCGTTTAACACCGCCTCGGTGTTGATGTAACTCTCCGCTGCGGTCTGGCCGCCGAGGGCATATGCCTCGTCGGCGAGCCGCACATGCAGGCTGTCTCGATCGAGCTCGGAGTACACCGCAACGGTGGCGATGCCCATCTCTCGGGCGGCACGGATAACACGGACGGCGATTTCGCCTCGATTGGCGATCAGGATCTTCTTCAGCACGAGTGCCAATGTAGAGGGCATGGCCGCCACTCCAAGCATTTGGGAACTTCGCGAGGTCACCGAAACCGGTAGTACCAACACGGATCTCCTGCAGTCCGCCGAAGCTGGTGAAGTTGCGAATCGCACCGTACTGCGCGCCGACCATCAGACAGCAGGGCGTGGCCGCCTCGACCGGCGATGGGATGCGCCGGCCGGAACGAACCTCCTGGCGTCGATATACCTTGATATGGCGGGGTTGAATGCCGTCGACGCGATGCATCGGGTTGGCCTCGCGATCGTTGAGGCGGTGACCGAATTGGAGTCCACCGATTCGACGGTCGGCCTTAAATGGCCCAATGACGTACTCCTTCGCGGAACGAAACTCGCCGGGGTCCTCGCGCAGCGATCGACGACTACTTCAGGGATCGTCGTTGGATTCGGCGTGAACGTTGGGTGGGCGCCGCCTGGAGCGGCCCGTGTTCACGATGTCGACACCTCTGTCACTCCGGCAGCGCTACTGCAGCGAGTCCTTGTGGCGTTCGACGCGCTCCCTGACGATATTTCGACGGCGTACCGGTCGCGGCTGCAAACACTCGGCCGACGGGTCCGCGTGGAACTGCCAGGCTCAGTGAACGTATTCGGTCAGGCGGCCGACGTGGATGCCGACGGTCGGCTGATGGTCAGGCTCGATGATGGCCAGATGCGGGTGTTCGACGTTGGCGATGTCGTCCATCTCCGCTCCGTTACCTAACCGGTTACCTAACCCGTTGCCCGCCAGTCGGTCGCCAGTTGCCCGCCAGTTGGTCGCCAGTCGGTCGCCAGGGTGCCGCTCACGCCGAGAACAGCGGCGTTAGCGTGGGCTCGATGCAGCAGCATCCACAGGGTGGTCTTTTCGACGAGCCACGCCGCCGTCCTCGCCGACGGAGCTCGGCACCGCTTGCTTTGGTCCTCGCGATCATCGTCGGTGTGGCCGGTGCTGCCGGAGTGATCCGGGCCGCCGACCAGCGGACAGCCAAAGTCGAACGGATCGAAGGGCTCGAGGACATCCTTGTGGCTGTCGACGGGCCGGCGGTCAACTACCTATTGATTGGCTCAGACTCTCGCGATGGTTCGAACCCGGCCGCATCTGACTTCGGCGGAATCGGTGACACCAGCGACGTCCAGGGTCGGCGCAGTGACACCATCATGATCTTGCGCCAGGAAAAGGACGGCAACGGTGCCGCACTGATGAGCATCCCGCGCGACTTGCTCGTGACCATTGCCGGATCAGGCAAGCAAGATCGCATCAACTCGGCCTACAACCAAGGCCCCGAAGTCCTCGCCGCGACGATTAATCAAGAGCTGGGTATCCCGATCAACCATGTGGTCGACGTCGACTTCTTTGGATTCAAGGACCTTGTTGACACGGTGGGTGGCGCCACGATCTGCTTCGATTTCGTCACGCTCGATGAGAACTCTGGCCTTGCGCAAGATCCGGGCTGCAATCTGCTCGATGGCGTCCAGGCGCTGGCCTACGCGCGCTCGCGTCACTACGAGGAGTTTCGAGACGGCGAGTGGCGAAAGGATCCGACCGCCGACCTGGGTCGCATCAAACGGCAGCAGGCGTTCGTGGCAACAATCGTCAATGCAACACTCACCAAGCTGCAGGCCGATCCGTTTCTGGCATCGGAACTCATTGATTCGGTGAGTGCCGCTGTTCGGATCGACAACGGACTCGACCCGATCTCGGCAGCAGGCACGCTGCGCAAGGCGTTCTCGACGGGGCTGGTCACCTACCAACTCGACGTGCGGGGAGAGATGTTCAACGGCAAGGCGATTCTGCGTCTCAACGATTCGTCGAAGCCGGTCATTGACTACTTCCGAGGTCTTGGTCCGCTTCCCGTTGCGCCTGTCGCAGAGTAGCTTTGCATCCGTGAAGCTGATGGTGACGGGAGCCGCAGGCCAACTCGGAACCGACCTTGTCCGCCACGCGACCGAGGTCGGTGACGACGTGGTCGTTGCTGACCGACCCAGACTTGATATCACCGACGCGGCGGCGGTTCGTTCGTTCGTCGAAAGCCATTGCCCCGACGCGATCATCAACGCTGCGGCTTACACCGCCGTCGACGCGTGTGAGTCGAATCATGCGCTTGCTCGCGCGGTGAACGCCGAGGCCGTCGGTGCACTGCGCGACGCAGCGGATGCCGTCGATGCGCATCTGGTACACGTGAGCACCGACTACGTTTTTGATGGGACGCTCGATCGGCCGTACGCCGAGGACGACGCGCCGAACCCCCAGTCGGTCTACGGCATCACGAAACTTGCAGGTGAGGTCCTCGCAGGCAACGGTGCGTCGGTGGCCCGCACCTCGTGGGTGTGCGGCGAGCACGGCAACAATATGGTCAAGCTGATCCTTCGATTGGCCGAGGGTGACGCACCATTGGCCTTCGTTGATGATCAACGTGGTTGCCCGACATTCACTGGCGATCTTGCGCCAGCGCTGCATCGCCTCGCATCCGATCGCCACACGGGCACGTTCCATCTCACCAACGCTGGAGCGGTGTCGTGGTACGAGTTTGTTGGTGACATTCTCGAAGCAGAAGGCCACAGCAGATCGAGGGTGACGCCCATTGGAACCGCCGATCTAGAACCACCTAGCCCGGCACAGCGCCCAGCGAACGGCGTGCTCGACAATGCTGCGTGGCGAGCAGCGGGTCACCAACCATTGCGTGACTACCGCGAGCCGCTCGCCGAACTCGTCGCCCGCCTGACCTGACTCACTGATTTACCTGACTGACTGACTGACTGACTGACTGACTGACTGGCTAAATAGCTGATGGGATTCACTCGTACGGAACTGGAGTCGTACATCGGCGCGACCGTTCCTGACTTGGTTGGGCCGAATACGCGCCTGTTGTTTGTCGGCATTAACCCAGGGCTCTGGACTGCGGCGACGCAGACCCATTTTGCCCATCCGGGAAACCGGTATTACCCAGCGCTGTTCGAGGCGGGGATCATCGAGCACCAGATCGATCGCGGTGTTGGGATGAGTAACGACGACCGGCGGCATTTCCTTGCCCGTGGTCTTGGTATTTCAAACATTGCGCACCGGGCAACGGCCAAGGCCTCTGAGCTCACAGCCCTTGAGTTGCGTGAGGGCGGGGAGCAACTGCGTGCGCTTGTGCGCACCATCGGGCCAGCGGTGGTTGCAGTCGCCGGAATTACCGCCTACCGGGTCGCCTTCGGACAGCCAAAGGCAGTGATGGGGGAGCAGCCCGACGGTTTTGAAGGGGCACGTCTTTGGGTCGTTCCGAACCCGAGTGGCCTGAATGCGCACGAGACGACCAGCTCCCTCGCAACGGCCTACCGTGCAGCAGCAGCGGCAGCGGCAATCGTCCCCGCCGAACGCTGAGGGTCATCGCGAACCAATGAGTTCAGGCGTGCGGGTCTCGTTCGGCTTCGGCCCGGTTGGCGATGTACCAGTCGATTGTGTTGCGCAGGCCCTCGTCAAAATTCATCGCGGGTTTCCAGCCGAGTAAGCGGTTGGCTCGGGATCCGTCGACGCCGCGGCGCGGCTGACCGTCGGGTTTGCTGGGGTCCCAACGCAGTTGCCCAGTGAAGCCAACGAGCTGGGCGATTGTTTCCACGGTCTCTTTGATCGTGACCTCGCGGTCGGCACCCAGGTTGATGGGTTCGACGATGCCAGATTGGTCGTCGGCTTCGGCGGCGCGAACGATTGCCTGAGCGGCGTCGTCGACGTAGAGGTATTCGCGCGACGCCGAACCTGTGCCCCAGACATCGACGTGCTCAGCTCCGCTTTCGCTGGCCTCCACGCACTTTTTGATCAGCGCCGGGATCACGTGTGACACCGATGGGTGGAACTTGTCGCCGGGGCCGTACAGGTTGGTCGGGATCAGGTAGGCAAGGCGTTGGCCGTACTGCTGTGCGTTGACCTGGGCGTGGATGAGGTGGGCCTTTTTGGCGATGCCGAAGGGGGCGTTGCTTTCTTCGGGGTAGCCGTTCCACAGCTGGTCTTCAGCGAATGGAACCGGCGTGATCTTCGGGTACGAACATACGGTGCCGACGAGCACCGTTTTCGTCACCGATGATGCGTGGCGCGCCGCTTCGATGATGTACGTGCCCATCAACAGGTTGGCGAGGTAGAGCGGGGCAGGCTGCGCGAGGTTGTAGCCGATGCCACCGACCTGCGCTGCGAGGTGGACAATCTCGGTCGGCTGAAATTCAGCAAGCATCCGATCGGCAGCGCCGGGCACGGTGAGATCGAACTCGGAGCTGCGGGGCGCGGTCACCACAGCTCCGGTTGCCTCGAGGAGAGCAACGACCCGGCGGCCCAGAAAACCTGCGCCGCCAGTGACGAGCACGTGCCGATTGGCGAGGGATGACATCGGCCTGACCATACTTGCCGACGGGTGCTGGTTGCAGAACCTGACATGAGATACTGGCAATGTGGATGACGCACCGATCCGAGTGGCTTATGCGCTTGAGCAGTGCTGGGACCAGGTGCCAGGTGAAGCCGCTACCGCAGCGCTGGGAATCGCGGCTGCGCTCGGTGAGCGGCCTGACGATGTCACCGTCCTGCAAGTAGTCGCCAAGCATGCCGACATTCCGCCAGCCCTCTACCGTCCTGTTGGATCGGTCGCGATGCTGCCGCTGGGGCGGCGTTGGCTCTACCCCGCGTGGACCCGGCTCAACTGGCCCAAGGTCGAGTCGGTCACCGGCAGTGTCGATGTTGCTCATGCAACCGGTTTCGTCCCCTGCGCAACGTCGGTGCCACTCGTCGTCACGATCGACGACATTCAATTCCTCAAGGCCCCAGGCAACTTGGCGAAGCACGTCGAACGGGTGATGCGGCGCAGCTTCGACGTGATCGGCGAACGCGCCGACCGAGTGCTCTGTTCGAGCGAGGCGGCGTTTGACGACTGTGTTCGAGCCGGGCTCGACGAGGCCAAGCTGCGGCTGGTTGCGGTCGGCGCTGACGCCGACTGGGAGATCGCTGCGGAGCAGACGCTCGCCGTCTATCGTGAACTCGTTCCAGCCGGTGGCTGGACGGCAAGCTCATGATGCAGCAACACGAACAACTTGACGGGGCTGCATCAGTGGCGGTCAACCTGCTGTGGTGCGTGCCCGGTGACGTTGGTGGATCCGAGGAGTATCTCGTCCGTCAGTTGCTCGGCCTCGCCCAGCAGGCGGGCGACTTCGTTCCAACTCTGTATGTCGTCAAGTCGTTCATCGAAACGCACCCGGGACTCGCCAACATGTACCCAATCGTGGTGGCGAACGTGACAGGCATCGACCGCCGCCGCCGAGTTGCTGCCGAGCACACCTGGCTCCGCCGGCAGACGCGACACGCCGAGCTGGTCCACCACGGTGGTGGCACGACCCCAGCCGTTGGCACCCGACCAATCGTGCTCACAATCCATGATCTGCAGTACCTCACCCACCCCGAGTACCACAGCAAGCTGAAACTGCAGTACCTCCGGCGAACAATGCCCCGGTCGGTCCACCGTGCGAGCGTGATCGCCACCCCGACCGATTGGGTTCGACGAACGGTGATCGAAGAATTTGATGTTGCTCCCGACCGTGTGGTCGTGGTGCCGCACGGTGTCGAAGCCGATATCGGGGCCGATGCTCCGTCGGAGTCCGAGCTACGCCGCGACTACGGGCTCGGTAGCGGCCGCGTCATCGTGTTTCCCGCGATCACCCATCCGCACAAAGGGCACTTGTTTTTGCTCGACGTGATGGCGCAGCACTGGAACGATCCTGACCTGCGCTTGGTTCTACTCGGCGGCAAGGGACACGCAGATCAACGTGTCACGGCCAAAATTGCCGAGTATGGCCTGGAGCGCCGCGTCATCAGGCCGGGACGCGTGCCGTCATCTCACCGCGACGGCTTACTGCAGCTCGCCCATGCCATGGTCTTTCCGAGTGAGTACGAAGGCTTCGGTGCGCCCGTGGTCGAGGCGATGTCGCTGGGTACGCCAGTTATCGCCGCTGACCAGCCAGCGGTCTCTGAAGTGATCGGCAATGCTGGCCTGGTGCTGCCACGCGACCCGCACGCCTGGGCTGATGCGCTCGACATCGTGGCCGACCAGCGAGTTGAGCTGATCGCGGCTGGTCGTCAGCGCGCCGCCGAGTTCACTGCGGCGAAGTCCGGCGCGGCGCTGGCCGAGGCGTATCGGCTCGCACTGTCATGACCCGTTCAACCAGTCGTGCAACACGTCGTGCGGATCGATGTGGGCCGATCGTGGTGCTCTGTCCGCACTTTGCTCCGGACAACGCTCCGACGGGCACGGTGATGACCCGCATCGTGAGGGAGCTCGCAGACCTCGGCCACCAGGTTCATGTCGTCACCGCGTTGCCCTGGTACCGGAACCACGCGATCGAACAAGGCTGGACCGGCAAGTGGGTCCGAACTGAAGCAACTCCGTGGGGGTCGATCACTCGGCTGCACCCGTTTCCCGGCGACGACAAGTCGAACCTCATGCGGCGGGCCGCAGGCTTCGTTGCGTACTCGCTGCTCGCCGGTGTGATTGGGCTCCGGGCCGGCGGATGGTTCCGACGGGCCGACGCAGTGATCGCCATGTCGCCACCGCTCACGCTGGGGCTGACGGGCAAAGTGGTCGCGGTGCTCCGGCGTTCGCGGCTGGTGTTCAACATTCAGGATGTCTTCCCTGATGCGGCGATCGACACGGGAGCCATCACGAATCGATGGATCATCGGCGCGGCTCGGCTGCTGGAACGAGTCAGCTACCGGTCAGCGGCGGCCATCACGGTGCTGTCCGACGATCTCGGCGACAACGTGACCGCGAAGCTGCCAGCTTCGCGGGCCGAAACGGTCCACGTGATTCCGAACTTTGTCGACACCGACGTCATTCGCCCTGGCGATCGGTTGACGCCGTATCGCGCAGAACTCGGTATTGGTGATGAGCCCGTCGTGCTGTACGCCGGCAATGTCGGCTTCTCGCAGTCGCTCGACCTGCTGATTTGGGCCGCGCGACAGTTGCCGGGCGTGACCTTCCTCATCAACGGTGACGGTGCTGCGCGCAGCGGCCTGGAGGCCGAGGCCGAGTCGCTGTTGAACGTCCGGTTCGCGCGATACATCGAGCCTGATCGACTCTCTGAACTGCTGGCCACCGGAGACATCCATGTCGTACCGCTCAAGGCTGGGTTGGGCCGGGTGTCGGTTCCGTCGAAGACCTATTCGATCATGGCGGCCGGGCGGCCGGTCGTTGCCGCCATCGATCCCGGCACCGCTGTTCCCAAAATTCTCGAGTCGTCAGGCGGAGGCGTCGCAGTGCTGCCAGATGATGCCACGGCATTCGTCGAGGCGCTCACCGCAATGCTGGAACGCCCTGACCGGGGGCTTTCGATGGGCACGGCAGGCCGAATCTGGGTCGAACGCGAGGCTTCGCCGGAGGCGGTCGGCGTGGCCTATCACCATCTGATTGAACTGCTGGCCGGGCGAGCACCCTGATCGGGCCGAACGACCGCTAACCTCAGATCCCCGTGGCATCCTCCTCGTCCTCCACCAAAAAAGCTGCTCGGCTTGCCCAAAAAGGCAAGGGGCAAAAGATTCGCTTTCAGGGCGGAACAATGTTCCCCCTGATCGTGGCACTCGTCGTTGTCTTGGGCCTCGCCCTGGTCGTCTACGCACGCCAGAGCCGGCCAGCTGCTGATGCCTCCGACCCGTCGGTGGGCGACCACTGGCACGTCGCCTACGGATTTGATATCTGCGGCGAATGGTTCCAGTTGCAAGGCGACGCAGAAGAGCGTGATGCCAACGGCAGCTTCATCAACACCGACTTTGCTCGTACAGGCGTGCACAGTCACAACGACGGTGTCATCCACTGGCACGCCAATTCGCGTGCAGCCGTGGGCCGCCGCGCTGTCTTCCAAGTACTCCTGGACGTGTACGACGTCGAACTCGAAAACAAGAAGCTCGTCTTCCCTGAAGAACAGCGTGGTCAGATCGAAGCGGTCTTTGGCGACAAGTACGCAGATGGCGTCTTCGAGTCGGGTGAGACCACCTGCACGGTCGATGGCGAAGAAGTCGAGGGCAGCCTGCAAATGGTCGTGTGGGACAACTTCTCAGATACCGATGTCGGCACGACCTTCGTTGCTGCGTATGGCAGTGTCCGCGTCGACCGCGATGCCAAGGTCTTCTCGGTGGCCTTCGTCCCGGACAACACCGACGTTGAAATGCCGCCGTGGGCAAAGGACCTCCCCGCACTCGGCGCAATCGACAGCGGTCAGCAGCTTCCTGATGGCCAGCTCTTCGGTGGTACCACGGTGCCGGGCGAAGAAGTGCCGACCATCACGGCTGGCGAGAATCAGACCGACGCCCCCGCTACCTCAGACGGCTGATGCGCGCCGTCGTTCTCGTCGGTGGGTTTGGAACGCGGCTTCGACCGCTGACGAACCATTCTCCTAAACCAATGCTGCCAGTCGGGCATCGCCCGATGATCGAGCTACTGGTTGACCGTCTAGCGCGGGGCGGGGTCACCGACGTGGTACTGGCGCTGGGTTTTAAGCCCGAGCCGTTCATGGAAGCATTCCCTGACGGCACGTGCGGTGACGTCAACCTCACATATGCCGTCGAGCCCGAACCGCTCGACACCGGTGGGGCCATCCGCTTCGCAGCCGAGTCCGCAGGCATCGACGAAACCTTTGTTGTCGCCAATGGTGATGTGCTCACCGACCTGTCGGTTGCCGACCTGGTCGCGGCACACCGGAGTCGCAACGCCGAAGCCACGTTGCACCTGATCGGCGTGGACGAACCGTCTGCGTTCGGGGTCGTGGCACTGGACGGTCCAGCCAACGGAGGTATTAGCCGAATTGTCGACTTCGTCGAGAAGCCCGATCCCGGAACCGAGCCGAGCAATCTGGTCAATGCTGGAACGTACGTCTTTGAGCCGTCCGTACTCGACCTGATCGGGGCTGGCGAGCGCGTGTCGATCGAACGGTCGGTCTTCCCGGAGTTGGTTGAACGCGCAGGTCTCTACGGTTTTACGACTGAGGATTACTGGATCGATGCAGGTCGACCCGAGCTCTACCGAGCTGCCAACCTCGACCTGCTCACTGATCGGCGTGTTTTCGACCGCTGCGAGGCCATTGCCCCGACCGCAATGGTGTCGAGTTCGGCAACTATCACGAACAGCATCGTCGGCGACAGTGTCGAAGTCGGCAATGGCGCCGAGATCATTGACAGCGTGTTGCTGGCCGGAGCGCGTGTTGGCGCCGGTGCTCGCATCACGACATCGCTCGTGATGGGCTCGGTCGAGGCCACGGCCGAGGTCATGGGTTCGATTGTCGGCGCCGAGGGCATGGTTCCTGCGGGGAGTCGTCTAATCGACGGCGCCTTGCCCGATCCTGCTTCAGCCTGACACCTTTGGCGTATCGTCACGCCATGAACATCGTCGTTATCGGGGGAGCGGGCTTCATTGGTTCACACCTCGTCGACCGGCTGCTGGCTGAAGGGCACAGTGTCGATGTCGTAGATGACCTGTCGTCTGGTGGGCTCGCGAATCTGGCCGAGGCCCGAGTTGCTGGCGGCAAGCTCAAAATTCACCACCTTGATTCGACCACCGCCGAAGGCACATCACTCATCGGGATGCGACGTCCCGACGTCATGTATCACCTGGCTGTGTTTCCACGTCCGCAACGGTCGCTCAATGAAACCGCCAACGGGTTCGCCTCTGCGCTGACGGTGCTCGACGCGGCGCGCCAGTTCGGTGTCGGCAAAGTGGTTGTCGCGCTCCCCGCCACTGCCCTGTATGGGCTGCCTTCCGTCAGGTCACTACCGGTTAAAGAGACCGACCCGGTTCCCCGCGGCGTGCGCGGTGTTGTTGCGCGTGCGGTGTTTGACCTGTTGTCGACGTACCGCGAGCAGGAGATGGTCGAGTTCAGTGCGCTCGCGCTCGCATCGGTATATGGCGCTCGTCAGCATCACGAAGGTGGCGTCGTGGCAGCTTTCCAGCGAGCTATTGACGAAGGCAGCGCAGCAAGCGTGACGGGCGATGGTCGCCAAACGCGTGACTTCATTTACATCGACGATGCGGTCGACGCGCTGGTTCGTGCTGGCGAGCGGAGCGCCGGCTTGTTAATCAATGTCGGCACCGGCGTGCAGACGTCGATTCGAGACCTTTGGACGAAGATGAGCGGTGATGCATTGGGCGCGCCGAACCTGGTGCCAGCGAGGCGCGACGAACTGCTGTGTTTCGCTGCGTCACCTGTGCGTGCTCGAATCCACTTGGGGTGGTCGCCGTGGACCGACCTCGACGCAGGTCTCATTCAGCTCCGCTCAAGAAGCTGATCGCCGGAACTCGTCGCCGGAACGGTCAGTTGCGAACTGCGTTCAACGTGGTGGCAGCGAGCTCCCGGGCGATCTCGGGTGACGACATGATCGATGGGGTAACAATGCACTCCATCCCTTGCGCCACGATGGCATCTGCCAGGTGAGCATCGACAGGATCGATGACGAGGGCCGTTGCAATAGAGGCGTAGAGACGCGCTACGCCGACCACCGAGGCCTCGTGACCAAGTTCGGTCAGCATTCGCGCCGCCGGCCCCTTGAGTGCTTCGCCGCCGACGATCGGTGAAACAGCAACGACGGAATCGCGTCGGGCGCCAAGGAGGTCGTCGACGCCATCAAGGGAGCGGATTGGGGCGATCGACACGAGCGGGTTTGACGGTGCGATCACGACGATGTCGGCGTCGACGAGTGCAGACCGAGCCGCTTGCGTCAGTGCTGCTGGGCCTTGGAAGCGGACCGCCGTGGTGACGACATCGTGGCGCAACCTGACGAAGTAGTCCTGGAACGACACGTCGCCGTGGTCAGCGGTCGTGACGATCGTGGTACGCCGGTCGTCAGACATTGGGAGAAGCCGAATCGGCAGGCCCCACGCAGCCTGGATCTCCTCGGTGACCTCGGTCAGGGATGCGCCTTCGGCGAGTCGAGCCGTGCGGTAGAAGTGCGTGGCCAAGTCTTGGTCACCAAGGTTGAACCATCGTGTCGCCGCGGCCGACCCGGCGGGCCTCACTGCTTCGTACCGTTCGAGCGCACCCATGGCGGTCCACGTTTCGTCAACGAGCCCCCAGCCGCGGACAGGGTCGGTTGCTCCGGCGAGGGTGTACGTAATCGTGTCAAGATCGGGGGAGATTGAGAGGCCGTGCAGCACGGTGTCGTCACCGGTGTTGACAACGGCGGTGATCTGGGTTGGGTCGATCGCGTCGCGAAGCCCACTCAGGAATCGCGCTGCGCCAACTCCACCGGATACGACGGTGACGGTCGGGTCTGTCGGCGGGTGCGGTTGCTGGGTCGGTTGCTCTGTCGACAGGTGCTGTTGCTCGGTGGTCATGATGCGGCTCCGTTGACGATGTCGATGTACAGCTGGGTGAGTTGGTCGGCGGTGCTCGCCCAAGAGAAGCGTTCGAGGTTGCGATGTCCTTGATTGATCAGCTTCGCCCGGACCGTTTCACTGGTGATCGCCAGATGCAGATTGCCAGCGAGCGCATCAACATCGGTCGGTGCCGAGTAGAGCGCCGCGGATCCAGCGACCTCGGGGATGGACCCTGCGGTGCTGGCGACCACGGGAAGACCGACCTGTTGTGCTTCGAGGAGTGGGAAGCCGAACCCTTCGTCGAGAGATGGGTAGGCCAGTACTGATGCGCTGGCAAGGAGGCGAGATTTCAGCGCATTCTCGACCGAGCCGAGCCGAACAACGCGCGATTGCACAGCGTCGGGCAACTGGTGAATGGCTTTGTCGACAGCGGCTTGGTCGTTGCCCGGGGCGCCGGCGATCACGAGGTTGACCGTCGAGTGTTCGTCGGCGACGCGTGCGAACGCCCGAACAGTTTGTGAAACGTTCTTGCGACGCTCGACCGTTCCGAGCGAGAGGATAAATGGGCTGCCACCTGCAAGCGCCGACAGCTCGGTCGGCCAGTCGCGGTTGCTCTCGTCAAGATTGCTGTCACCGCGCTCGGCGGCTGCGCTGACCGGGGGAGGCCCGAGGAGGACGGTGTGGACGCGGTCAGTGTTGAGAAGCGTGCGGGCTTGCGCGGACGTTGCTGCTGAGCAGGTGACGACGTGGGCGCCGCGGCCGACTGCCCGCCGGAGAAGTCGGGCGGAGCGGGCGACGTCGTCGCTGACATCATCGGGATGCTCAAGAAACCAGCAGTCGTACACCGAGACGAGTTGCGGACACCGGGTCGGGGGAACAACGTAGTTGGTGCCGTGCACGATGTCGGGACGTCCGAGCAAGCGGTCGAGAGACGGCGAACGGTGCATCCAGAATCGGTGTGCCAACGCTGCGGGCATCGGCAGTCGTCGTTCGGGAGCGGTGATCTTGGCCCGAGTACTCAACACGTACGGGAAAAGTTCAAGGTCTGCTCGGTGCGCCAACGCGTCGAGTGTCCAGGCAACGGCGTTGCCAATGCCGGTGCGGCGGCCGTGCAGCGGACCGGTGTCTACCGCAACTCTGACCCGCCTGCGCGCCCCAGGACACTCACCATCTGTGGCCAGGTCATCGACGCCCATCGGTTCTTCAGCGTACCGCTGGCGGAACCTCAGATAGAGTCGCCAGTCTTATGCCACGCGCTTTTATTACGGGTATCACGGGTCAAGACGGTCATCACCTGGCCGAGTTTCTGCATTCCAAGGGCTATGACGTCTACGGAATGATCAAGGGGCAGAACAATCCCAGAGCAGCCAAGCTGCAAGAAGAGATGCCATTCATCGAACTGGTGCCCGGTGATCTTGCCGACCTGCCGTCGCTCGTTGCTGCGTTGCAGATTGCTCAGCCCGACGAGGTCTACAATCTGGGTGCAATCAGCTTCGTGGCGTTGTCCTTCACGCAGGCCGAGCTGACGGCGAACACGACCGGCCTCGGTGTGTTGCGCATGCTCGAAGCCATTCGCATGGTTGGCGGGGCACAGAACAACCCGATTCGCTTCTACCAGGCGTCATCGTCGGAGATGTTCGGAAAGGTCCGCGAGACCCCCCAGACCGAACTCACGCCGTTCCATCCTCGCTCGCCCTACGGCTGCGCGAAGGTCTTCGGCCATGACATCGTTGTCAATTATCGCGAGTCCTACGACATGCATGCCTCGTCGGGCATTTTGTTCAACCACGAGGGTCCGCGCCGTGGTCTGGAATTCGTGACTCGCAAGATTTCGAACGCTGCTGCACGGATCAAGCTGGGCTTGCAGCACGAACTGGTGATGGGCACCCTCGATGCGAAGCGTGACTGGGGTTATGCGGGTGATTACGTCAAGGCGATGTGGATGATGCTGCAGCAAGACGAGCCCGACGACTTCGTCATCTCGACTGGTGAGGCCCATACGGTTCAGGAGTTCGTCGAGAAGTCGTTTGCACACGCTGGCCTCGGCGGCTGGGAGCAGTACGTTCGCCAAGATCCGAAGTTCTTCCGTCCGGCTGAAGTCGACCTGCTGGTCGGCGATTCGGCCAAGGCCAAGGCCGTGCTCGGTTGGGAGCCAGAAGTCGGCTTCGACGAACTCGTCAAGATGATGGTCGACAACGACATGGCGCTTGAGAAGATCAAAGCCGGCCTCTGACGCCTTCACGGTTCTCTGCGAGCGAG
>Ga0114995_10001585_pt1 | contig 15928 bp, 18 predicted proteins | sample ArcticOcean_MG_C_11_FD_87038 | JGI IMG/M metagenome (GOLD analysis project Ga0114995, IMG submission 87038) | Marine microbial communities from western Arctic Ocean - ArcticOcean_MG_CB2_154 | ecosystem: Environmental > Aquatic > Marine > Oceanic | place: Arctic Ocean: Canada Basin | collected... | reverse complement strand
GCACCCGTTCGCCACTAAAGTTAAAAACTTTCGTTCGACTTGCATGTGTTAAGCATACCGCCAGCGTTCATCCTGAGCCAGGATCAAACTCTCCATGGTATTTATTGATTTCTTTGAAACCTATTAGAATTAAACTTTTAATCTAAGAAGAAATATACTAAATATTCTAGGGTCTTGTCAAGACTTTCTAATTATTAAATTTTTTAATTTTTAACTAACCGATCATTAGATACGTAATAGTGTAGATTTGCGAAATCAAAACCCATATATTAATACCGAAATATAATATTCCAACGCCAGTAATTAATCTAATATAATTATTAGTTCCCCTAATTCAATATTAAATCTTTTCCTATGCTATAATATTATCTAAAATAGTAGATCGATATATCTATTTATACCTTAATTATTAATAATTAATTGAACTATGTTCACCTTAAAGATATTAGTTTACACTGTTGTAATTTTCTTTATTTCTCTTTTTACTTTCGGTTTTCTTTCTAACGATCCATCAAGAAACCCGAACAGAAAGGATTTAGAGTAAAAAAAAATAATCTCCGCAAAATTTATTATGTGGAGATTACTTTTTCATTGTTTCATTTGAAATTAATAACTACGTTGAACTTGAGCCTTTGCAGCTTCGGATACAACGGGTATTACCGGCATTCTTCCTGAAGAAATTACTAATGTACAATAAGCTGATAATAATACCATGCTGAAAAATAAAAGGTTCGCTATTATTAAGCCCAACATGCTTTCACGTAATAATATTGGAAGAAACGTAAATACAACCCCGGCACAAGCGTAAACAATATTTAACAAAATTGCTTGTATTACATTAAAACGCACAAATTTTGTGAATGGTGATGATCTACGAGAACATAAAAGAAATACCCAAACCATAAAAATGAAAATGAGCAAATTGTTGTCTGTGTAAAATCGACCAAGCTTGTCTATATAACTAACATAAAAGTTCTTAAGAGCTAAACTTTCGGTATTTAAGAATACTTTTGGTCCGAAATAAGCTATTGCTTCTACCAAAGGAAAAATAAGAGCAGCAATAGAGAACCCTCGCTCTAAGAGAGGTAATAAAGCTTTTAAAGTTTTTTTCATTTTTTTTTTACTTGTCTCGATAATATTGGGATTTTCCATTATAACGAAGTAACTTTAAACCCCAACTCTATATTCGGCGCTTTAAGCGAGCAGATTTTCCTGTTCTTTCGCGTAAATAATATAGTTTTGATCTTCTAACTACCGAACTACTAAGAACATTAATACTTTTGATCCAAGGGGAATTTAGTACAAATACTTTTTCCGTCCCACCACCTTGGAACATTTTTCTTACTGTAATAGTAGCATCAATTTTTGTACTTTCTAAATGTTTTGAAATGACAATCCCTTCGAAAGCTTGAATTCTCTCCTTTTCTTTTTTTTCACCTTCGGCTGTTTCTTTTGGTAGTTCTAAATAAATAACAATTTTTACTTTATCTCCTAAAGATATTTTTGGTATATTTGGATTTTCATGAAAAATATCTAGGTCAATAGGAATATTTTGTAATTTAGACATTTTTAGTATTACTGTTGTATCAATTCTTTAAATTTTTACCACACTTTATTTGTTCTTTGATTTTAATATATTACCAGAAAGTTGCATTAGCGTAAATTAATAATTTTGAAAATGATATTAATTACAATTTATATTGAACAAAAAAAATTATGAACTTTTAAACTACTGGAAAAATTTATTATTTACGTATCCGATAAGATTTTCAACTTGTTATCTAGTTGCTCCTCCCGATTTTAATCTATTTTATTTTGATCGGTAAATTTGCAAGAAAAAAATGTCTTTAAATTATTGGCCTTGCTATTTAAAAATAACTTAGCGATATTTTGAAGCACTAACAACATTACCAGATTCCGCCCACGATTTAAGAAGATCAAGTTCTTTACTCTTTGTTCTTGCAAGAGGTACTAAATTTTGTATTGATTTAAGTATATCTTCGTTGTTAAATTCACGATCTTCATTAAAACCAAGACGCATTGCTTCTATAACGACTGCTTCAATTTCTGCACCAGAAAATTCTTTACTTAATTGACCTAATAAGGGAACTTGAAAATTTTCTATCGAATCTGGTCGATATTTTTTTAAGTGAACTTCAAAAATCGCTTCTCGTTCTTCTCTCGTTGGTAAATTTAAGAAAAACATTTCATCAAAACGACCCTTTCGTAAAATTTCTGGGGGTATACAATCAATGTTATTTGCAGTGGCAACAACAAAAACTGGCGAGGTTTTTTCTGACAACCAGGTAATGAACGTTGCGAGAACACGGCTCGTAGTTCCACTATCACCACTACTTTGAGCACCAGCGAATGCTTTATCAATTTCATCAACCCATAATACACATGGAGATAACGCTTCGGCAATTTCTATCATTTTTCTAACCCGTTGTTCTGATTGTCCTATTAAGGAAGCGAAAAGGCGGCCAAAATCTAACCGCAACAATGGCAATTGCCATTCGTGAGCAATAATTTTTGCAGCTATAGATTTTCCAGTTCCTTGTACACCAACTAAAAGTAAACCTTTTGGATATGGTAAACCATATTGAATTGCTTCTTGTGAAAAAGCTTGCGATCGGATTTGCAGCCATTGCTTAAAATTATCTAAACCGCCTAAATCAGAAAGATTTTTGTCATTTAAACAAAATTCAAGCAGCTGGGTTTGCTGAATAATTTGTTTCTTTTCTTGCAAAATTAAATTCGGACTAGATTCATCAATCTCTCCGTATCTAGCAATTACTTTTGAAAGGACACGTCTAATTCTTTCTAAGGATAAACCTTGGCACGCGGTAGCAATATTATTTAATGTAGCTGGTTCAATTTCTTGTTGTAATGATGAAATTAAACGAGTAAGTTCTTCTAAAATTTCCGAATAACTAGGAAGTGGAAATTCTAAAAGTGTTATAAATTCTTTTAACGAGTCTGGAATATTAACATCCGATGAAACAATAATTATATTTTTTGGTTGGGTTTTTAAACTGCGACTTAAGTTTTTTAACTTTCTTATAACCGAAAAATCTTTAAGAAAATTATCGTAATCTTTTAGAATAAATAAAGCTGCTGTTTCAGGGGTTAATTTGTCAATTAAATCTAATGCTTCCAAAGGATTTCGCGCGGCAAAACCTTTATCATTAGGGTTTCCTTGATACCCATCTACAAAATCCCACGCATAGTATGTTCGTGCGACATATTTTTTGGCACAATATTTTATTAGATATTCAATTCGTTCCTCTTCATTTGTCGCAATATAAATTATTGGATAACGTGCTTTTAGTAAAAGGACAAATTCATTTAAAAAATTCATTCTTGAGGTACGTACAGTATAATTATTAAACTAGTAAAAATTTGAAGCCTCGGGTTTTATTAGCCAACGCTACCTTCTAATTTAAGACTCAATAATCTATCAGCTTCCGAAGCAAATTCTAAAGGTAATTCATTAAAAACTTCTTTACAGAACCCATTTACCATTAAAGAAATAGCTTCCTCGTTTTCAATTCCACGTTGCAATAAATAAAATAATTGTTCTTCGGCGATACGCGAAGTCGAAGCTTCATGCTCAATTGTAGTATAACTGTTTTGCGCTTCGATGTATGGAAAAGTGTTAGCACTACATGTTTTACCAATTAATAATGAATCACATTGCGAATAATTTTGTGTTTTAAAAGCTTTGGGACCAACTTTTACTAATCCTCGGTATGTATTTACTGATTCTCCGGTAGAAATACCTTTCGAAATAATACGACTTTTTGTTCCTTCTGCCAAATGCAACATTTTGGTACCCGTGTCCGCTTGTTGTTTATTACTTGTTAAAGCAACTGAGAAAAATTCTCCAATAGAATTCGCCCCAGATAAAATACATCCTGGATATTTCCAAGTAATTGCAGATCCTGTTTCTACTTGTGTCCAAGAAATACGGGCATTTTTACCTGCACAAATTCCTCTTTTTGTTACAAAATTATATACACCACCAATTCCTTTTTCATCACCGGCATACCAATTTTGAACGGTTGAATACTTAATAGTCGAATCCTCTAATGCAACGAGTTCGACAACTGCTGCATGAAGTTGGTTACTACTAAACTGGGGAGCTGTACAACCTTCTAAATAGCTTACTGAACTTCTTTCTTCAGTGATTATTAATGTACGTTCAAACTGACCAGATTCTTCGTTATTTATTCTGAAGTATGTTGAAAGATCCATTGGACAATTAACATCTTTTGGAATATAGCAAAAAGAACCATCACTAAAAACTGCAGAATTCAAAGCAGAAAAATAATTATCCCCTACAGGAACAACTCCTGATAAGTATTTTTCAACTAAATGAGGATACTTCTGAATTGCTTCGGTAATCGAGCAAAAAATAATTCCAGCTTTTTGTAATTGTTTTTTAAAAGTTGTCCCTATTGAAACACTATCAAAAACCGCATCAACAGCAACATTAGCAAGTAATTTTTGTTCGTTTAGCGAAATTCCTAATTTTTCAAATGTTTCTAAGAGTTCTGGATCAGCATCATTTAAATTCCCCAATTTCTTTTTTGTTTTTGGTACAGAATAATATTGGATACTTTTATAATCAATCTCTGGTATATCAATAGAAGCCCATAAAGGACTTTTCATTTTTTGCCAACTTTTAAAAGCTTTAAGACGGAATTGTTTTAAAAAAGCTGGCTCATCTTTTTTTAAACTTATTTTACTTACGATTTCTTTGCTTAATCCTTTTTCAAATTCTTCGGTTTCCAGATTTGTTGTAAAACCATATTTGTAAGGGGTCGTAACAATTTCATCTAAAACTTCGGCTTCTGAATTATATGATTTATTTTCTGTCATTAATTTAGTAAATAGTTAAAAATTTCATTTTTCATTACCAATACCTTAATTTCAATTATACTTTATTTGTATTTAAGTATTAGAGGATACTGATAGTTAAAAACCCTGGTCAAAAAAATGACAAGTTAAATTAGCTTAATACTAAAAAATATTTATTTTGATTGGGTAGATTAAATTTTATAAGTTCAAGATTTTTAAGCAAAAGAAATTGTTACACTTGAAAGAATATCAATAAGAAAAGTAAGTAGGGCAAATGCCATTAATGGTGACAAATCGAAACCGAGAACTGGGGGTATTATACCCCTAAAGATTTTCATATAAGGATTTGTCAATTTAACTATCGTTACAAGCGGTTGTTCATATTTGTTTATATTGGGAAACCATTCAACGTAAATTCTTATAGTACATGCCACGATATAAAATTTAAAAAAACCTGCAATTCCTCGGCAAAGTGTAGTTAGTAGTAAATCCATTTAAATTTATTTATGGTAAAAATTCCTAGTTAAGTGTTTTATATGATAACATTAAATAATCAAAATTGAAAAAATTTGTTAGAGCTAGTGAAGAGACTTGAACTCATAACCGACTGATTACAAATCAGTTGCTCTACCAATTGAGCTACACCAGCTTATATATAAACTTAATTTCTTATCTTATAGGTTACCAGAAGTTTGCCCTTTAGAAAAGGGATATTTTATAAATTAGTTTTAATTTTCATTTTTTTTGCAACCAACGGGCTATTTATTATTTATTTAGAGAAAAATATTGATTTTTTTTTTCACTCAATATATTATTTAAAACGTAAACATTAGACATAAAAATTAATATGGCTAAAAGTAAAGGGGCTAGAATTCGCATTATTTTAGAACATAGATGTGAACAAGGGACGTACAGATACCATACTACAAAAAATCGTCGTAACACAACAGAAAGGTTAGAATTAAAAAAATATTCGCCAGTAACTAAGAAACATGAACTATTTAAAGAAATTAAATAAAATGTAATAAATTATGGTTGAAAACTCTACAACAGAAGTAATTAATTTTGATTTACTTACTTATAAAGATATTAAAATTTTAACGAATTACCTTAGTGAACAAGGGAAAATTTTACCACGAAGGGTTACGGGATTAAGTTCAAAACAACAGAAAAAAGTTACGAAACTTATTAAAACAGCTAGAATTGCTGCATTGTTACCTTTTGTTATAGGAAAAAGTTAGTTTTTTTATAATGTCTGTAGGAGGCAAAAAAGCTTCCGAGACGAATAAAAACATTTGTAGAAATTTTTTCCCTAATTCGTTTGACGAATAAACAAGACAGCTATTTAAAATAAGAGGTTAAGCAAGCTTTGTGCTATAATTACTTTAAAATATACCTTAAGGTAAAAAAGTTAATTATCTAAATTTATGACACCCTCGTTAAGTGCTTTCCTAAGCAGTATTTTTTTAGCAGTGATTATTGTTATTGTTCCAATTGCGGCTGCTCTAGTATTTGTAAGTTCGTCAGATAAAATTATACGTAACTAAAAAAACTAAAAAACAGACCCTAGAACAAATAAAAAGTTCTAATTCTAGGATCTGTTTTTTATTGGTTAAATTCAAAATTTTAAATTAAGAAATAATTCAATTTTGAATATTAGAAATTCATTTCAGCAGCTTGAACTTTTTCAAATTGCTTTTTCTTAAGTACTAATAGAACCTGAGTTAATGTTACTGTAAAGAAGAATACAATCATACCCTTTATACGGTTTGGGTTTTGTAAAACTATTTCAGTTTCTTCTTGACCAAACCCGCCAACATTTGGATCTAAAGTTAGAGGTTGATCTACTTTAACTATATCTTTAACTTTTACAGCGATATCTAAACCTGCTGGAACAGTTTGTGTAACTTCTCCATTTGCTGTTGCAATCACAACATTTGTTTTCTTCTTCTCTCCTGGCTCAATTGATAGAATTTGTCCAGCTGCAGTAGAAGTGTATGAGTTATTGTTACTTTTTTCACCGGTTGGGTAAACTTGTCCACGACCACGATTACCACCTACGTAAACCGGATAAGTTAAGAAGTTAACATTTTTATCTTGAGCGGGGTCTGGTGAAAGAATAGGGAATACGATCTCTCTAAGTACGCCTTCTTTATTTGCTCCTGCAACAGGTCCTACTACTAAGATATTTGGTCTATCTTTACTGTAAGGCTGAACAAAAACACCTTTTGTTTTAGCTTTAATTTCGTCAGAAAGACGGTCTTTTGGTGCAAGTTTAAATCCTTCTGGAAGAACTAATACCGATCCTACGTTAAGTGAACCTCTAGTACCACCTGCTGTAATCTGTTTTACTGAAGTATCATAAGGAATACTTACTACTGCTTCAAATACTGTATCTGGTAGAACCGCTTGCGGAACTTCAATCTCAACAGGTTTTTGTGCAAGGTGACAGTTGGCACAAACAATTCGCCCTGTAGCTTCACGAGGGTTCTGATATGCGTTCTGTGCGAAAACAGGGTATGCGTAAGAAACTTTAGGTAAAAAAACTGTTCCTACGATTCCTAAGATTACAAAAACAGACTTAAACTTTTTGATTGATTGAATCATCTTTAGAATTAAAAAAGTATAAATGTTACATTAAAATTATACACTTAGTTTTTAAATAAGTATTGTTTTCTGGCTTAGAGAATTTATTTTTTAATAAGTATTACAAAACCGGAACCACCTAGATATAAACTCAATAACGCAGATGAAAGTAAAATTTGTGTAACAGGGTCAGTTGAAGGTGTTATTACCGCAGCTACAATAGTGCAAATTACGATTACATATTTCCAGGCGGACAACATTTTTTCACCAGTAACAATACCCAATAAACCTAAAACAACCTGTACGGCGGGAACTTGAAAAGCAAGCCCTGTAGCAAATAATAAAACAGCAATAAAATCAAAATATTGGTCAAACGACCAAAATGGTTCTACGACATCAGATCCATAAGCGATAAAAAATCGTAATGCAGCTGGGACCAAGAAAAAATAAGAAAATAGTAATCCTATAAAAAAAAGAATTCCTGATCCAAAACTTACTGGAAGAACAATGTTTCTTTCTTCTTTTGTTAACCCAGGAATTAAGTACAATAAAAGTTGGTAAAGTATTAACGGACTACTAATTAAAACTCCACAAAATGCAGAAATTTTGACGGAAGCAAAAAAATATTCACCTGGTGCAAATTGCAAAAATTTTACCCCAATCGCAGGGGCTTGAAATAACCTAACAATCTCTTTAACGTCTGCAAAGCAAATAATCGTCACTAAAAATAGGCTAATAAGGCAAAAAATTAAGCGCTGACTAAATTCTTCGATATGTTCTGAGAGTGCCATTTCGTCATCTACAAGCATATTCATTTTTATGGAAGAATTTGCATTTATTTGTCGAGAGTCAATTGTTTTATAAAACGTATTAAACATTATTTTGAAATGGGTTGTCGTAATCAGAAACTTTCATAAAAAGTATTTAAACCAGACTTTCGTCATCTGGCTTATCTACAATTATACATTCCGTTGTTAAAACCATACTTGCAATTGATGCTGCATTTTGTAAAGTTGATCGAGTCACTTTTGCAGGATCAATTATACCAATATCGAACATATTAACAAGTTCGTTTTTTGCAGCGTTATAACCAAATTCGAAATCTGATTGTTTAACTTTTTCAAATATTACAGCCCCATTTTGCCCAGCATTTGACGCAATTTTCTTTAAAGGTGCACTTAGAGCTTTTTCTACGATTAAAGCACCGACAAGTTCATCTTCTAATAAATTATCTTTAGCCCATTCGAATAATTCTTCTGAGATATGGGCTAGCATTGTTCCTCCACCAGGGACAATCCCTTCTTCGACTGCGGCTTTTGTCGCATTTACTGCATCTTCAAGTCTAAGCTTTCGATCTTTCATTTCTGTTTCAGTGGCAGCCCCAACTTTTATAACAGCTACACCACCACTTAATTTCGCTAACCTCTCTTGAATTTTTTCCTTTTCATAACTGGAATCACTTGTCTCCAATTGGCGGCGTAATTGCTCACATCGAGCAAGAACTTCACGTTTATTTGCATCAGAAATAATCGTTGTGGATTCTTTTCCAATAATTATGCGACGTGCACGTCCTAAAGACTCGATTTCCATATTTTGTAAACTGTAACCAGCATCAGAAGTAATAACTTGTCCACCAGTCAAAACTGCTAAATCTGATAACAGTGCTTTACGACGATCACCAAACCCTGGAGCTCGCACTGCCACTACATTTAAAATACCGCGTATTTTATTTACAATAAGAGTTGCTAATGCTTCTTTTTGAACATTATCACTAATAATTAATAACGGCTGGTTTGTTTTTGTTATTAATTCAAGTGTTGGAAGTAAGTCCTGTTTCACTAACGTAATTTTTTTATCCGTTAATAAAATATAAGCGTTTTCTAAAACGGCCTCCATACGTTCTTGATTAGTAACAAAATACCCTGAAATGAAGCCGCGATCAAACCCCATACCTTCAGTTATTTCCAGTTCATTTACAGTCGATTTACCCTCTTCAAGAGAAATAAGGCCTTCACGACCAACTTTATCAATAGCACTGGCTATTAACGCACCAACTTCCGGATCATTTCCTGCAGAAATAGTTGCGACTTTTGTAATATCATCAAGGTTTTCAATTGGCCGAGCATAATCAGTAATTCTACTAACTACAAACTGGGTTGCCTTTTCTATTCCCCGCTTCAACACTATAGGATTTGCTCCAGCAGCAACATTTCTCATACCTTGCTTAATAATTGCATAAGCAAGAACTGTTGCAGTTGTAGTTCCATCACCTGCAACATCATTAGTTTTTGAAGCTGCTTGCCGAATTAAACAAACACCGGTATTTTCAAGATTGTCAGTTAAGTTAATTTCTTTCGCAATCGTAACCCCATCATTAACAATCTGTGGTGTTCCAAATTTTTTTCCTAAAACTACATTACGCCCTTTTGGACCTAAAGTAATTGATACAGCTTCAGCTAAAATATCCATTCCTTTTTCTAACGCTTTTCTAGCAGATTCTTGATAAAGAATTGTTTTTGCTGGCATAAATTAGTTTATTTTTTACAAGATGACTCTTTTTATAAAAGAAATTTAACAAATTGGCTCAGGCTGGACTTGAACCTGCGACCTTGGGCTTATGAGTCCCCTGCTCTAACCAACTGAGCTACTGAGCCCTATGATATAAGGATATCAAATGAATTTTTTTTTTGCAAACGAAAAAGCAAAATATTATCATTTAATACGTACTAATTCAAACATACTACCCGATATGTAGTCCTTTTAATATCAGCTACACGAAGCTTTACAGAATCTTATGTAGGTTTCTTACCTTGAATTACTACATAGTGCTCATATAAGAGCAATTAGTAAGCCTGAGAATAATTTTATAGACCCAGAAAAAATTAAACAAACGTTAAGCGATCAGATGACAAATGAATTTGTGCAAAAGATGTCCTACGAGAGACAAAATCTAAAACTAAAGGTGACATATGAAATCGAATGTAATTCACAATCTGGAGAGTTAGTTTTCGGAGACTTGATTGATGTCATTAATGTAGAAGAGACAGACCAGAACCAAAATAACCAATTAGAAGTTATTAATAGATTTTTAAGTTCTGGGCATGAATTGAAAAAGACACAGATAAAAGAATTGTGCAAACGGAATATCGCAATGTTAGCTTCAAATTATAAACAGGATCCAATAGGTGTTAAACGAATCATAAAATCGACACCCTCTAAAATAGCAGCTGGTGGATTACTCATTGCCATAAAAGTAAACGATCCGGCACCAAGTGCACCAGCAATAACTTTGCAAACTAGTTCATAACTCATAAATCCACTTTAATAATTTAATTATTGTTTGCTGCTAACTTTCGCTTAGTTGTTATATAGTTATAGCCAAAACTTAAACATGTTAAACCTACAACAGGTACCCAAAGAGGTAATGAAGATAGTGACGTTAATGTGAAAGGTGTAATAAAAGCGGCTGGTACACGAGTTAAGCGGCCGTTAATATTATTGCGTACGTACTTACCGGCGTTATCTACAAGCCATTTTTTGTGCCTTGTATTCGTAATTTAATAGGTCAAATAACTCGTACACATACCAGAAGAACTTCCTGATACAATATCAGAAAGTGCGGATGTTGTTAATCCACAAACAACAGGGCTGCCCCATAAATAAGCACAAGCGATACCAGCATAGGATCCTACAAGGGGTATTAAAGTGACTAAAACAGAAGCACCTACGCCTGCAGCGATACTAGCTTCAGCCATTGTGTATGGTACAAAGGGTTCTGCTAATTTCCGTTTCCTAAAAAAGAAAAACATAAATCAATCAATTGATATTTTAATTTGTAGTAAAGTATTAAAATATTAATATAACCATTGTAAAGTATGAAAAACAATGATGAAGAAAGCGTGTTTGATTATGGCGACGCTGAGATTGCGGAGTTAGAGGGAATATCTACCAACTTAGAAAATTTAATAGAAGAATACCTAGTAAAATTGTTTTTTAAAGATGGGATTTCCTCGCACGAAGAGATAGAATCGTTAATAAATGCCTATAACAACTAACTACTGGATATAACAAATAAATTAGCATAAGCTTCACTTGCTAAACCAAATTTAAGCAAAGAAATATGTGACCTCCAATTTAACCAACCCAAAAACGATGACCTCGAAAATAAAACGACGCAAATAAAAAAGATAATAGTTTATCTCAAACACAAATGGGGGGAATTAAATTCGGTTAAAATCAAAAAACTAAATTAATCTGTTCGGCTCTTAGATAATATAGAACTTATAATCGAACTAGGGTTATAATAATAATTAACAAGATTAATTTTCGAAAAATTTAGATGGCAGACATATTAAATTTACAAATACCATCACCGACTTTTGGTGGTAGTACAGGTGGGTGGTTAAGATCAGCGGAAACAGAAGAAAAATATGCAATTACTTGGACTAGTAAAAAAGAACAAGTTTTTGAAATGCCTACAAGTGGTGCAGCAATAATGCAAAGTGGTGAAAATCTTCTTTACCTTTCAAAAAAGGAGCAATGCCTTGCTTTAGGTACTCAACTTCGTACATTATTTAAAATTAATGATTACAAAATTTATCGTATTTTTCCTAATAGTGAAGTTCAATATCTTCATCCAAAAGATGGCGTTTTCCCTGAAAAACTTAATGAAGGTCGTGTAGGTGTTGGAAACATAGGTCATTCTATAGGAAAAAATGCACAACCAGTAAATGTTAAATTTACTGCAAAACGAACTTTCGACTAAAAATTAAACTACTGTAAAAATTTTACTAGGCCTGGAATGTTTACAAATTAAGTTAATTTGGAAAGGTCTTATTAACACATGGTATGAATTTGGAGGTAATTAAGTAAAACGTTACTAAAAAAACTATAATTAAATTAGAATTAGTTATTCATACCAAATTATTATTTGTTTAACAAAATTAGCAATTTAAATTACCATGCTAAAAACTAAAATTTTAGTAGGAAGCTTTTTAGCTACCCTTTTCTTCACGATTACTCCTGTTCACGCATTAGAGCTTGATGAAGATACTAGAACTGTAACACTTGATCCAAAAGGGAACAACGTAGTTATTACTCCAGAGCAAGTAAAACGTGGTAAGCGTTTATTTAATAATGCTTGTGGTACCTGTCACGTTGGTGGACTTACAAAAACAAACCCAAACGTAGGTCTAGATACAGAATCATTAAGTTTAGCAACTCCTCCGAGAGACAACATTACTACTCTTGTTGGTTACATGAAAGATCCAATGACTTATGATGGTCTTGATTCAATTTCAGAAGTTCACCCAAGTATTAAGAGTGCAGATATTTTCCCTAAAATGCGTTCATTAACAGATGAAGATTTATTTGCTATTGCAAGTCACATTCTTCTTCAACCAAAGGTTGTTAATGAGAAATGGGGTGGTGGTAAAATTTACTACTAATAAAAAAAGTAAAAAAAAGAGGTTTGTTTTATTAGCAAACTTCTTTTTTTTTAATCTATAAACTGTTAATTTTTCGCCGGCATTTGAGATAAATCTCACATGGTAATAATTTTCTTGTAAAAGTGTATATGATTAAATAGCATTAATTGTTAACCTTCCTGTTTAGAATATTTTCTTCTACCGTGTAAATTAATTATTACCTAATGGTTTATACTAACAATGTAATTAAAATTACATATTTAACAATTCAAAAAAATAGTAACATTTGTGTTTAATTAATTATTTTGTAAGTTAAATGGCATTACAAAAGAAACTAAAGTCTGATGTAAACTTAGAATATGTTTTTTGCGGCCTTTATACGTTGTCAGAATTTGATAGTTTTTTCCAGAAATTAAATCTTAAAACTAATAACTTTTTAAGTAACAAAAATGAAATAATAGAGTTAACTAACCTTAAAAATTTTTCTGAATTGGAAAACGTATTAAACAACCGCGATTTAAGGATCTTTTCGTATATTTTATTAACTCCCCTTCGAAAAAAGGAATACTTTAATCCGCCCTTTAGCAATACTGGAATTTTAGATGAAGAAATTTGCGACGAAATTATTTTATTAAAACGATATCTGCGGAAATTTAAATATACTTATTTTAAGTACTTTAATTGCCAAACAGGAGCCCCCCACCCCTTTTATACACCCACCGTTAAAGAATTAAATTTCGTTGCTATTAAATTTTTGTTTTTATTAATTGGTATATAAGTATGATTTTCAACCTAATAAGCTTTTTTGCTGGATTTTTAACATCAAGCGTAATAGATACAAGTTTGGGTGAATTTAGTGAATGGGCTATTGTAGGCGCGGCACTAGTTGTTGCAAATATTGAATCTTTTAACAACATATATTATTCGATTGTTAATAAAAATCGAAAAATTTTTGTCAACAAATCATATATTTTCACATTACTTGATATATTAAACTATCTAAAAATAGGTATTATTTACGGTCTAATCGTTGATGCTTTCAAACTTGGAAGTTAAGATTTTTATAAAATGGGTTGAGGTAACTCAGTAATTTTAATTAATAGGATATAATTCTTATTAAGTTTCTTAAATCCTTTTGCACAAAAAATGATTACGGATAGTCAAATTTTCACAGCATTAATGGTTGCATTGACTGCAGCAATTTTAGCTATTGGATTAGGTCGCCAACTTTATGTTTAACAAAAAGGGTAAACCTGCCAAAATTTTCACCTACAGAACTTGAACAATAAAATACGGTTAAACCCAAACAAAAAAAAAGATAAGAAATCTCGAATGATTTCTTATCTTTTTAAAAAACAAAACTTATAACATTTGTCCATAAGTGTGAAGGCCCTTGCCTAAAAAATTTACTCCTAAATAACAAATCCAGACAACAATAAAGCCAATAGAGGCGATTATTGCAGGTTTTCGTCCCTGCCAAGATTTTGTAATTCGAGCATGCAAGTATGAAGCAAAAACTAACCAGGTTATTAAAGCCCAAGTCTCCTTTGGATCCCAACTCCAATAAGATCCCCAAGCCTCGTTTGCCCATACTGCTCCAGCAATTATTCCTATCGTAAGTAATGGAAAACCGAAACTAATTGTTCGGTAACTAAGGTTATCTATACTTTCAAGAAGAGTTAAACGATTCTTTTTTGCTGAAGTATTTTTATTAAAATCATCAATATCTTCCCTAATTAATGTAGAATAATCATCAATAGCAGACTCTTTATAAAAAGCAGTTTCTAATAGATTACTCTCTTTAAAATCTTTTCCGTAGGAATTACCCTGCAATACAATTTCTCCTTTTCTACCATTTGTAAGAATAAGAAAAAAGATTCCAAGTAACGAACCTACAATCAGACTAGCATAACTTAACATCATTACTGTAACGTGCATCATTAGCCAATTTGACTTTAAAGCTGGCACAAGCGGCGAAGGTGATTGCATACTTTCTGGTAAAGATAAGCCCGCAAACCCTACTATAAATAAAGCTATTGGGTTACTAATAGAACCTATAATAGATGTTTTAGTTTTAGATTCTAAAACTATAGTAGTAAAAGTAATTCCCCAAGCTAGAAATAACAAAGATTCATAAAGATTACTTAACGGAAAATACCCATAAGTTAGCCAACGTAAACTAAGTAAACAAAATATCAACGAATTCGCTACAATAGTACCATAAAAGCTTACCTTAGCTAATAGTTTAAAATTAGTGTAAATTAAACTTGCCCAATAAAGGATTGTTATGATTAATAAGACGAGAAATATTATGTTGTCTAAAGAGGATTGAATGTCCATTAAATTAATAATTTTTTATTTCATAAATGAAAAGGTTCTCTTTTAGGAGTTTTATTTTTTTACTAACGCCACTAAAAGGAACCTATTTTATAAATTTTAAGCTACTTCTTCTTGTTCAATTAGGACAAAAAATAAAGCAAAAACAAGACCTGGAAAAACCAGTGTAACTACAGGTGTTAAAATTGGAGGTAGAAATGATGCTGTCATAAATATAACTATCTAAACTATTTAATTAACTATAATTGTTATTGTTAATACTGATTTTATCACTATATTATTAAAAATTAATCTCCAAGTTAAAAACTAGAGAAAATTTATAAATATGTAATAAGGTTATTTATTAAAATGTTATGAACATACTTGTAATAGGCAGTCATTTTTAATCACTTTACATCCTATAAAATCATTAGGCTAATTTAGTTCGAACGTTTGCTTACAATTTCTAAAATATATAATATTGTAATAAATAGTGGCCGTTTTATTTACAATAATGTATTTAACAGGAAATAAAATTCCTGGGAGGTTTTTAAGACCAAAACATTTAATTTAAATAAAATTTAATCATGACTACAACTTTACAAAGACGCGAGAGCGCAAGCTTCTGGGAGCAATTCTGCGCATGGATCACTTCAACTGAGAACAGACTATACATTGGTTGGTTCGGTTGTCTAATGTTCCCTACTCTACTTACAGCTATCTCAGCTTACATTATT
>Ga0114995_10001579_pt1 | contig 15961 bp, 31 predicted proteins | sample ArcticOcean_MG_C_11_FD_87038 | JGI IMG/M metagenome (GOLD analysis project Ga0114995, IMG submission 87038) | Marine microbial communities from western Arctic Ocean - ArcticOcean_MG_CB2_154 | ecosystem: Environmental > Aquatic > Marine > Oceanic | place: Arctic Ocean: Canada Basin | collected... | reverse complement strand
CATATCCCAACCTTTTTGGTCTATTTTGTGTAGTGATTCGTAGTTAATAACAGTAATACTGTAAGAAGGGTTAAGCAGTTTATAATCATCTTCAATACTGGTTATAGCTTTCTTTTTAGTTATGAATAAAAGGTTTGAAACTGGCAAAAGCTCACTTACACCCAAGCTCGTGAGAGTCTTACCAGTTCGTACCTCCATTGCAAGATAAACAAATTTATGTTTCAGCAACAAAGGCTTGGCTTTATTAATTATTTCTGTTTGATAGTTTCTAAACTCCATACTAAAAATCCATTGTTCCGTTAACTTCTAACTCATGTTTGTTTCTAAATCGAATCCACTTGCCTGGCGCATCTCTACCCTCGTCAGGCATACAATCAAATTGAAACTTAGAATAAGAAACTAACCATTTATTAAACTTAGTGTTTGATAATTTCATTTTACCATATCTATCATAATCAGAGTTTTGGTCTATAAAATCTAAAAACAATTCTTGATTGTAAACACGACTACCAATATTTAATTTTTCGTTCTGCTTTGGGCCACCAAGTGCGCCACAGTATTCAGCAAAATCCATAGATGTGCTTTCAATAAATTTCTTAATAGTTTGATTTACAAACTCAGCCTTTATTAACCCATGCTTCATGTATATTTGTAAACAACTAATCATGTAATTATCGAAACTACACCACTCATTATCATCCCACTCTCCAAACATTAATCTTCCAAAATCTGTTAATGGTGTTACATCTTTTGTATAATATTGAGCCAGTTCCAATTCCCATTTTCTTCTTGCGAAAGATGAACCTTCTCCAACAATAGCATAGTTGGTTGTGATAGAAACTTTAGGAGACTTACTAAATGGAATCTTGATAGCATCCTTGTTTTTCTTTTCCAAGGTAAGACCTTCAGTAACTACGCTAAACAATCTTTCAAAATCAAAATGCCTTTTTACATCATCAAAGCAAAGTATCTGAGTATCTGCTGAAACTAATTGATAGGCAAAGCTTTTCTCAAAGTTGAAAGACTTTCCATCAATCACAACAAGTTTCTTCATGTGTGATAGAGCATTCATAAACAATCCCTTACCAGTCCCTCCTTCTGGGTTGTTAGATATAACTTCATCATTTAATATAACTGCTGGACAGTATGAAAGGTTTTTCCAAGCATGTAATAAATACCCAATAGTAGAACGCATAGATGAATTTCTTTGTTCATGGTTTCCACTTATGTTTCTAATAAATTTTTGGTAATCACAACCATCACTTTCACATATTTGAAAGGTTCTATCTATAACATGGTCTTTCCATACATAACCACCTAAATCTAAATAATCAATTTTAGTGATACTATCATGCTTTACCTTGACAGCTCCGTTTTTATAATATAAGTAAGCTGTGTCTTTGCTGTCCTCAATAAAGTATACATCAATAGATGATAATAAAGTTAAAAACTCTTCCCTAAAGTAGCGAGTATGTTCTGCAAAATAATTGTAAACACTTAAATCATCTACCTCCAGTAAATAGTTTAAAACAAAATCTTTAATTTCTTTTTCAGATGTGTGGTCAATTAAGTTATTTGTAACTTTAACAAACACATAGTTTTTACTTCCTTCAGGATTAAATTTAAAAAATCCGTTCTCCTCTAAAAATTGTTTAAACAGGATGTGTACTATTTTAATAACTCCTTTGTCATTCTTTGTCCAGAACTGGTTATTAGCGTTTTCTTGGTCAAGTCTTGATATTACATTCTCTATTGTCGTTTTTTCTACATCAGAGTTCTCAAGCTCAACTCTAATATCTTTTTTTGCTACTCCACGCTTTAGTTTCATTCTAAGGTTGTTGACCTTATCCTCATCCTCATAATACTTTGTTCCAAAATTATGCTTCTGTGCGTAGGCACTATCTATTGTTCTTTTTATTTCAGCTCTTGTAAAGTTTTTTGTTTGATAATTCAAGAGGGATGATTCAGCTAAGGATGGATAAACTCCAAAATCATTAAAGGCTGCGGCCAAAACATATGCATTATTATTTCTTTCCCCTTCGTTCATTGGAAACTTTTTAGTCCACCACTTTACAAGTATGTCAACTATTTTGTTTTCGTCTGTTATAGGTATTGTAGGTATGTCTGTATGTTTATTTACCTCTACATATTCTTGCTCCGTTATTTTGTCCCATAAACTTGACTGAGCGTTTATGTGAATTAAGGGATCATAAGACTCATAGCATACACGTGAGACATTCTTACATGTTTTATCAAAGTATTCGCTATCATAATATTTTTCAAGGCTTACAAAGTAGCTTTTATGATTATCTACAATAGGTGGAATTTTTACAATAGCTTTTAATCCATTTCCACTGGGAGATATAAAAACAGTATAAATATATTTATCCTTAGATAATCTTTCTTTTTCTTGTAACATATCTCTGTTTGATGGGTAACCATCAAAATCTAAACAAATATATCCACTATGTTCTTGCAGTGCATTATCTGCTCTTTTAGAAAACTTTCCACTAAAACATATAGCAGGTAGTTTTTGCTTTAATATGTTTCTGTTTTCTTTATCCTTTTCAGCTCTAATCTTTTTTACTATCTCTTTAGATGCTCCATCTTGTATTCTTGTTAATACTAAATTTATATTTCTAAAGAAAGGTCTTGATGTTTGTTTTATATCTTTAAATATCGTGATGTCCATTTTATGTCAGATTTTTGTTGATTTTTTTTTACCTAACTAACTATAGATTAAATACTTATATTACTTTATGTTAATAATGTTAATAATATATAAGTAAATACAGTTAAGTAGTAGTTGATTTTATTTTTACGTTAGAGCTTATAGAAAGCTCGTTTTTTTTAACACTCAGCACATATTAAGCAAAAGAAAGAGGGCAAAGCCCTCTAAACTCTTGTCTTAATTGGTTGATTAAAATGGTAGGTCAGGCTCTAAATGAGTCTTAGTTGCAATTTCTAAATTTGCTTCTTTTTTGTATGGCTCTTGCATCTTACAAGAAAAATACGTTTTACCTCCTTTAGATGTTGTAACCCACGCAGACACTTGGAAATCATTTCCACTCATGTCTTTACCATTACCATTGTAATGGGGTTGGTTGTTGTCATCAGTTCGGTTTTCATTTTTAAATAGAGAAAAAGTCCCTGGCTTGATTTCATAATCACTCATAATTACTTAATTTTAATTATTTGCTCCATGTGGTTTAATGCAGAATACATAACATCATGTTTATGCTCTACACTGTTACAGGACATTGGAACTTCTATCCACATAACAGTATTTTTTTTTGTAAACATAGAGCTATAATTCTTGCCTATGAATGTACGAATGTATATCTTCAGTTGCTTCATCACTAAAATATTTATGATAAACTGCAACAGCATCTGCCACCTTTTCCATTCCTCCTCTTAAAAAAGAATCAGAGCATTTAAAGATCCCTAATCTTGCTGTACGCTTATCTATTACTAAAAAAATTAGAGGCTTACCAAATAATCTTTGGTATATATAGGCTTGACTATCGTAATTATATGTCTTAGCACTGTACATAAACTTATCAATGTCTCCAGTTGTTTTGATATCAATAATATAATGTTTATGTATAATGTCAGCTTTACCCTTCCAGTCCAAAGTCATAATCTTTTCTACCTCTGGAACTTCAAACCTATTGCCATCATTATATATTAAATCAAACATCTCCATGTTGGAGGTCATTTTGGTACACAGATAATCTAAATGCTCTTTCTCTTTTTTAAGCAAAAGTATTTCTCCTTCGTTTATAGCTTCACTATATATTTTAGTGTTTCGTGAAGAAGCATCTATAATTTTAAACTCATCAAGTTTATGAGGTTCTAAAATTTTAGTGTGAAAATATCTGCCTTCCAACATTGGTTTTGTCATCTCTTGAGGTTTTCTAAACTGCGTTGGATTTTTTAACAGCTTACCTATGTCAGAGTTCGATATGAACTGCTGACCGAACTCTCCATAGTATTTAGAATCGTCTTCAAGAGCTTTTAGTATATCTACTTTATCCATATTTTATTGTTTAAATTACCTCAATAGAGGGGCGTCTTTCCGTCCTGTCAGTCTTATTGTAATTTAGTGAGCATTTATGTTACTCAGTTGTTAGTACACCTCACTTTTGACACAAGCATTACAACGGCCAGCATTAGCGACAACTAAGGCAATAAAAATTGTGTACCAACAATAATTTTTTATTAGTTATCTTTTATAGCTTTAGCGATTTCTTTTTTAACTACAGCTTTCATATTATATTTTGTAGATAAATTACTTGCTATAGCCTCTAAACCTAACTTTTTATTGGCTGACACATACTTAAGGACTTTAACCCAATTAGTATCTCCGATATCTAAAGTGATTAAAGTTTTAACCTTTTCTGCTTTAGGTGGGTTTGCTGTTATGTTAGAGGTCTCTACTAAATCTTCTCCTGCATATAAACTTAAACCTAATCCATGCATAGCAATCGCTTTGGCAGTGGCTCTTTGGATAGCTGTGTTTACATCCATTGATGTGAGTTTGTCTACAGTAATTGATTTGTTTCTAAAGTCCTTAATTGGAAGGTAATCAATATGCTCAATATTGTTTACTACAATACCAACCTTAACATAGCCAGTAACACCATCAGTGAACCAGTTTAGTCCAGTCTCTGGAGACTCATACACATTTCTTTGTGCATCTGAATGCTCTAATTTTAGGTATGCCCACGCATTAGCCCATGATAGGTAATCAAGATTACCCTTTTTTTCTACTTTGCTCTTTACGTTTATCGCAATCAGCTTGTCAAAATAACTTTTGTCTGTACTCATTTGAATTGAATTTAATTAATAATTGATTTTAATTTAAGTTGAAGTTCTGCGTGTTTACACAGAACCAGTTCTCTTTTGTTTTTTAAGTTCTGAATGTGCTTATCGTTTTTACGTGTGTTCACTTCAGTTTTAATTTTATTTTCTATAAGGCTTAACTTATGAATGCAGTTATGTATTGCTAATTTTACACAACCAATGTCCCATCCGTATTCAGTAAAAAAAGAATACTCTTCGTCATTACACTCTTTATAATATGAACCCCCTTTAGAACAATTTAGTATTTCAATACGAGTTGGAAACTTTTGAATTTTAACACCCATCTTTATAACATTATAACTAAATGGAGGTGCATTGTTTATTTTAACAACTCTGGTCGTTCCAACTGCTTGACTTAATATTTCTTTGAGGCTATACATACTATTTATCTAAAATATCGTTTATAAGGTTTTTGAAGTCTGAGTCATTATCTATCAGCTTTTTAGCTTTCTTATACTGCATAACGATGTTGGAGTGAGTCACTGTATGACCATGCTCTTCCATGAATCTTTTTATGTAAGACACTCTAATTGGTCTCTCCATACACAAATAATAAAGCATCTGCCTTGCATCAACTAAGTGACTACTTCTGTTTTTTTTAAATAAGTCATCTAAAGTAATGTGAAATTTTTCAGCTATTGCTTTAGCATAAATATCAAATATGTCTCTTTTCATTTATTTGGTTTTTAACTTGATTAATTCAAACTGCAAGTGATCTATAGCTTTTTGAATGTCCTCGTTAGGACTCTCGTGCTTACTATATGCTCTTAAGATATAAGTACACGCAGTTCCTAAGTTGTAGTTTAGGTTAAAATTTGTCACTACCTCTATGGCAGTGTAGTTGTTGTCTCCATCGTAATAAGATGGTGTGTCTACTTTTACTTCGTCTGTAGTGGTGGTTGTCCAATGTTGTCTGTTTATTGCCATTTGTTTAGGTTTTGTACCACAAAAACCCCCACGTAAAACGTGGAGGCGATTGCTTGAATCAACTACAATTCAGATTAAAGTGTAAGTAGCCAAGTTATAAGTCTGTAGAACTGATATCCAATTAAGATGGAAATCATGCCCATAACAGACCAGACTGTAAGTTTTAAATTTCTTTCGTCTCTGCTCATAACTAAATGCCTAAAGGATATTCATCTTCGTCAATTTCTTCGTGCTGTACGTCAATGATATTCTCTTCGTCATCATTGTTATTTATCATTTCATAACACGTTGCCATGTGAATTGTATGGCTTCTTGAAGCTGGATTGCTTGGGTTAAAGGACTCGAAAAGTTTTCTTAAATCGCTCATAATTTTATTTTATTAGGAATGTAAATATACTTTAAATTATTAATAAAAACTAATAAAGATATGACAACGTACCTAAAAAGATACGCTGTCGTACCCAAAATGCTTACTAAGATGTAGTAACAGAGTTGGTGTCTAACACCATATTTATAAACTCTTCCACGTGTGTTTTGTCTGCATAATCATGCTCTTTCATAGCGTGTTCTAACTCCTCTCTGTCGGTTTCATCCTCGAAATTGTAGAACAGATTATCCATCCAAGAATGAATATCATCATGGTATCTGTACTCATGATAAGTCATTTCTTTGTGGTCGGTTATTCCATGTTTATCAAACTTAACTATACCTGCAAAATCATCTCCACACTCTTCATATTCCATCTCAGCTGTCAAGCTGTAGTGCTGACATATTTGTTTAACCAACTTTACTGGTGGAGTCCATGCACTGTCTCCTGCAACAGTAAAAGTCTCTTCATCATCGCATGAATAACCATCCAAGTCAAATTCCCACCAACGTGTTCCGTAGTAGTAAAAATCTTTATACTTTTCATTAAGCTCCTCTTTGGTAGCTCCAATCTTACCCTTGTCCAGTACAAAGTCTCCAAACTCTACAAAGTAATCGGTTTTGTCATACTTCTTGAACTTGTTTCTTAGTTTTTTTAATGCTTTAGCGTTTCCATTAAACGTTACGTAATTCCAACAATTGTTTGCCATTTTATTTGATTTAAGTTATATGTTAAACATTATACTAATTAATACTCTGCCGATAAAATAACTTGGTATTGCTATCAGCATTACTGTTTCTACTTTACTAAACTGTCTTACTTTTTTATCCTTCATAGCTTACTTGTTTTCAATTAAGCTTCTATTGATAAAGTGTATGATTTCATACAGCTCGTGGATTTCATCACTACCGATTCTGTCGCTCCAATCAAGCATTCCTTTCACAGTCTCTCTAATCTCTTTTAAGTCCTTACGCTGTGACTTTACTACTTTCTGAGACTCTAAGTAGTCTCCCATTAAATCAGTGATTCTGTCGAAGTCTCTGTCTTTTTGTGTTTCTTTGTAACCCATTATAATTGATTTTAATTGTGGCATTATTGCCTTGTACCACCAAAACCCCACTCCGAAATGGAAGTGAGGTTGACGTGTTTAGGGATCAGATGATTCTACTCTTTGCTCTCTATTATAGCTTCTTGAATATGGTCAATTGTATCTTGTGAAAGTATGTCCCAAATAAATACTCCACAGTGCGTTATAGATGTAATACTTATCTCAGCAGGACTACCACAATAGTCCCAAGTCTGAGGTTCAGCGTGTGCATACTCATAGTGTACATCAAGCTCTATGTCATCCACTTTATAAGTGAACGCTTCTTCATTCCAAATGCTCATATATCTTCTCTTTGTTTATGACCTTCTGCTTTTGCAACATGGTCAATGCATTCGTATATCTGTTCGGTTATCCAGTCTCCAGTCATTGCACCCTCTAAGACAGTTAACGCATCATCATGGTCTATATCGTACGTCTGCTGTACATCAAATACGTGCCATAGGTTTCCAGTAAAGTAACCTTCCTTTTCAAGCAAGTCTTTTGCTTGTGAAATCTGTGATAATCTAAATTCGTTTTTCCCTGCGTTTATGTTGCTCATGATAAATAAGTTATTTGATTAGTATTGATTTTAATTGTCTGATGAGTATACTTTCGATACTTCCTCATTTTCTTGCATCCTCTGGAAGATGCACAGCTCGTTAACGTGGGTGTAGCTATCAGTATACACATCACAATCTTTAAAATTTTCTTCATAATTTAGCTTTGTTATTTTGATTAATAAATTCTAATACTGCTTGAAAGATGTCTTTCATATCATACAATCCATCCCAATCTTGGCTTTCGCTTAACCATTCTAAAGTGGAATTAAGACTCCATCCTTTTACGTCTGATATCTTCTTAACCACTGGCATTAGCCAATCCCAAGATTGGTGGTATTGGTTAAATTGATTACTGCTCTGTGCCTCGTAGTGCTTACCAACACCCATAAATTCGGCTATTAATTCATTGTCTTTCATAAATTGTAGTTTTAAATATCTGCATTATTGCATTGATACTGGAGAAGGAATCGAACCTTGCTTACAACCATTCCAGTTGGTGTGACAGCGTGTGCTAAAGCTTGTGACTATAGTTCTCTGCCACCCATGTACATAAAGTCTCTCTATTGCCCTCTGACAGCTCCATGAATAGGTTAAATACATTCGCAGTTCCACCATGACCATTTCTCTTGTTGAGGTTCTGCCATTTGGCATCTATATGGTTAGCTAATGACGTACCTTCTCCAAAAGCTTCTTGTATCCATCCCATTGGGAAGTTATACGCAAAGTACATGAAGTTAGTAATTTGGTCAGTTCCTGCATCTAATGGCATGCCATTAGAATCTAATGTTCTTGGTTCTTTGTTTAAATTGCTCATAATTAAATGGTATTAAGGTTAGTTACAAAGTAGCTTAGTGCTACTACATTTTTCTTTACTTGGTCTAATTCATACAGCTTCTGTGCTGTCTTGATTAACGCACAGTCGATGCGTACATACTTGATTACTGTTTTTGATTTACTCATTGTAGTTGAATTTAAAGTTAAGACGCTTCACAGCGTTTCGTCCTATATGGACTCATCAGTTAACTATTCTTGATTAGGTCTAAATGATGTTTGCCATAATACCTATCAAATAGTTCCCACGCTTCCGACTCACTACAGTCGTTCATCCAAAACTCAGTGCAATGCATTAATCTACATCCTACAACCTCGCCTATCCCAAATGTAGCGTGTACTATCTCGTGCAATACTACTTGAGTAAATCGCTTTACATTAATATATTTCTTATTGAAGTGTATAATGTTTTGACCAAGATATGCATAGGCACACGCATCTGTATTTTCACTTACTATCCTAACCTCAATACGTGGTATACGATAACCTCTTCGCTTTATATTGTAAAGTTCGTCCATCACTTTTCTTCTCATTGCATACACATTGTCATCCATTTTTAACATCTTACCACCTCTTGCAGCAGTGTTTTTTAAAGCTCTTGTTCTTCTCATTGTAGTTGAATTTAAATTATTATTAGGGGTTAACGTGCTGACTCTCAGCGTGTTAAGTGATTTTTCTATGTGATTTAATTTCCCCATCCCTACAAATATACGCTTTTATATCTTAATACTACTATAACTTGTCACTAAAATGTCACTAACTATTACTCATTAGAGAGCTGTTCTCTTCACATACTATATACACACCTATAGCATTCCTTTATTCTCTTACTACCAATAGATTACTACAAAGGTGTTGACTGTGTTTCGTTTGCTATTATAGAGACTCGTGCTGGGGTTAAGGGAAGGCTCTGTCCTTCTCCTTTATTGTGGGGGTGGAAGGGGGAAGCAGGGGGGGTAGAGGTAAGGGAAGCAGGGATAGGTAGAGCAACAGCTCCAACAGGGAGAGACTACAGCTACACACAGATAATAGTAGTGGTACTAACACTGGTGCTAAGGAATCCTGAAACAATCCAACCAAAAACTTTGAAAAAATATAAATCAAGTCAATAAAAAACAACTTTCTAAAATCAAAAACAAAATTTAAAAGCTACTATAGCCCTAAACCTCTTCATGTCTAAACACGAAAAAAATTTTTAGTATATTTGTACTTTAACTTTTAAAAAATATATTATGCATAATAGTAAAGATTTCATAAACGGATTGTATGTAAAGGATGGTAGATTAATTAATGAGCGTCCAGACTCTGAGTCAGGGATCGCTAAAGCTGGTGCTATAAAAAAAGCTATGAGGAACTCCAAAAAGGTAAACCAAATAGCTGAAGGAATGGAATTAGCTGAGAACAAAAAGAATTTTCGACAGCTAAGATTTTAGTATAGTCGTTATTTTTAAAAATTTAAAAGAGGAGGATTTATATAATTCTCTTTTTTTTTCTTTAATGTTATAAAACTAACATAACAGTGTTTGTTTCAAAAAAAAATCAACACAACTTAAGTTACTGAATATCAATATATTAATACTATTATTTATTATTAATGTTAATAATGTTAATAATAAAGCTATAATAATAATATAAAAAAAGAGAGAGTGTAGTATTTATATATATATATAATAATCGATTTTAAATCAACATTCAACATTCTAACATTTTAGTTAGTGTTTTTATTTTTAAATAAAATTCATTACATTTGTTTTAAATTAAATCTAATACAATGAGCAATTATATTCCAAAGAACCTTGAGTTCGATCAGCCTGGTCGTGATAAATTAATACAAGGGATTACAAAGATTTCTAAAGCAGTAAAGAGTACGTTAGGCCCACGCGGTAAAACAGTATTAATAGAATCACCTGAACATATTGGTGGGATGACTATTACTAAGGATGGCGTGACTGTAGCTAACTCTATTTTTTTGGATGATGCTGTAGAGAACCTTGCGGTTCAGATGTTAAAGGATGCAGCTCGTAGGACAGCTAACTCAGCTGGAGATGGAACGACAACTGCAATTGTATTAACCGAAGCGATTATAAAAGCTGGAGAAAAAAACTTAACAGAAAAAAATAATATTGCGGAAGTTGTAAAGGGTATAAATAAATTCAGTAAAAGTGTTGTTAAACATTTAAAAAAGAATTCACGTAGGATTACTAAATCAAGGTTATTAGATGTTGCTACTATTTCAGCAAACAACGATAAGAATTTAGGAAAAATAATTGCTGACGCTTATGGCAAGGTTGGAAAGAACGGTATTGTAACTGTAGAGCGTTCTCAAAACCATGAGACGTACGCCACAGTAACTAACGGAATAAAAGTTGACAGGGGTTATACTTCTAATTTATTTATTACAAACCAAAAGAACGATGAGAGTGTTTTAGAAGATACTTTAGTTTTAGTTTGTGACCAGGAGATAAGTAACATCCTTCAAATAGAAAACGTATTAAAACCAATCATACAACAAAACAAGAAACTTCTCATCATTGGTCCATGCTCAGTCAATGTTGTGAATACTCTGGCGGCCAACGTAGTGAGAAACGGACTTAAGTTATGTAATATTATGCCACCTCAATTTGGTTATAAGCAGCATGAACTTATGCAGGACATTGCGTTGTCGGTAGGGGCTAAATACTTTTCAGAAAAGACTGGAGATGATTTAAGTTTATTAAGCATGGAAGATCTTGGACATGCAGATAAAATTATATCAGGAAAAAGTCAAACGGTTATTATAAAAAATAATCAAATGACTGAAGAGATAGAAAATCGAATCTCAGATTTAAAAGAACAACAAGAAAATACTGAGATAGTTTCTGACAGAGAATTTATAAACGAGCGTATTGCAAGTTTGTCTGGATCTATTGGAGCTATTTATGTTGGAGGTAATTCTGATATAGAGCAAAAAGAAAAGTATGACAGGGTAGAAGATGCTGTGTGTGCTGTTCGTAGTGCCTTGCAAGAGGGTATTGTAAAAGGTGGAGGTCTTGCTTTATTTTATGCAAGAGAAGAAATTGGTTGGATTTCTAAGAAGACAGTTAATGACGATGAAAGTACAGCTATAGATATTCTAATGGAATCTTTAAGTGCGCCAGTAATACAAATATTACAAAATGCTGGATTACACATAGATGATTATTATAGTCAAAAAATACATTTTGATAGTTGGGCGATGAATTTGAGGGATGAATACAATGTAAAAACTGAAGAAAAAGGAGATTTTTTTAAAATGGGTGTTATAGATCCTTTGAAAGTAACTAAGACAGCATTTGAAAATGCAGTTAGTGTAGCAACAACAATCCTAACGACCAATGCAATAATAACTCACGCAAGAGTAAAAGAATAAACTATGAAGCCAGTTGGAAAATATATTATTATAAAAACTATTGAGGAAGAGGTTAAAACTTCTTCTGGATTATTGTTGTCAGCAACAGACGTTGATGAATTTAGATATCGAAAAGGTTCTGTAGTTAAGCCAGGGACAGATGTTAATGTGGTAAAAGCTTTAGATTTAATATACTACGATAAGAACTCAGGGTTTACTATGTTGATTAAGGATGAGCCTTATACTATTATCCAGGAACGAGATGTAGTTATTGTTCTCTAATTTCTTTATTCATTTCTTTAATCATATTTCGATAAACTTTATCCATGTATGATACATCATTTCTAAATAGAGGATTAGCATACGCGGATTCTGCAATTTCCTCACCATTTAGTTTTTTATAAATAGTATTGATTATTCTTTTGGACTTATAAGTTAATTCGTACAGTGTTGTTTGTTTCCCTTGTCTTTTCCTCCAGACATGAATCCACTCTTCTTTTAGCAATTTGCTAAAACGATTTATATCCCAGGACATAATTTCTTCGTATTCTTTAAATTGACTCTTATTAAATATCTGTTCGCTATATAGAAATAGTAACATTTCTAAATCAGGAGTTCCTAATCCATATTTAGCCTTTACCCAGTATCTTATAACCCTCCAGTATTTAAGAAAATCGTGGTCAGGTAATTTACGAGTAGTATTTTTCCTTGGGTATACTCCTTTAAATTTCATTAGATTAAATTCTTTATATTTGTAAAGATAAAATAATTATTTAAAACATCAACAATATGGCAATGGGAGGTGGGCCTGGAGGTTCTAAGAAAAAAAAGGCGATGGCAAAAGGTGAAGCAAAAGCTTCTGCTAAGGCAAAGCCAAAAATGACTATGTTAGCGAAAAGATCTTTAGCTGCTCAAAAAAAGAGATTAGCTAAATGTGCTAAAACTAAAAAATGTAGTCCTAAAAAAACAGCCAGAATTAAAAAAAATATAACAGGTTTAAATTCTACAGGAAAGACTAAAGTAAGAAGAGGTGTTGATAAAGGTATAGAGGTAGGCAAAAAAGTAGCTAACTCTAAAACTGGTAAAGTAATACAAGGGGTTATTAAGCTTGCAAAAAACGTAAAAAACCTTAACTACAAAGAAATTCCTAAAACAATTTCCTCTACAGCTAAGAACGTTAAGAATGCCAAAAGCGTAATTAACTATAAAAAAATATTAAAAAATAAAAAGAAATAATCATGGCAGACAAAAGAAGTAGGCTTTTAAGAAAAGCAGCAAGAAAAAGTGAGCAAGCTAAAAAAAGAAAAGATAAAGGTTGGCCTCAAGCAGCGAGAAGAAGTGAAAGAGAAGCATATGAGCTTAAAAGAGAAGCAAGGAATAGCTGTGGTAGTAGAAGAAAATCTGTATACGGAGCTGGTGGAGCAAAAATAGGATGTAAAAGTCGAAAAAGAAAAAGAAGATAAACCAAATAAAAATATATAATTATGCCAGATCCAGTAAAAAAGAAAAAGAAAGTACAAAAAAAACCTTCAAACATGCCAGGCAGAGGCGGAGGAGTTACCAAACCAAAAGGTAAATTAGCAAAAAAGAAGCCAGTACAAACAGGCTATGGCCCACAAAATAGAACAGGCATTGCTCCTAAAAAGAGAAAAATCGTGCGTAGAGGGCCACAGAAACAGCCAAAGGAAAAACGTCCAGGAGATGGAGCAAGATTGAGAATGATATCAAGAGAAAAAGCAAGAAAAGCTGCGATGAAAAAAGCGAGACTTGCCAAACTAAAAGCGCCAAAGAAAAAGAAAAGAGTAATGACTCCACAACGCCCAAATGCATCTAAGTTAGAAAGAATGGTTAATGCTGCTAATAAAAAAGTAATAGCAGGTGGTGGAAAACCAATGTCTGTTTCTCAATTACGAAAAGCAGGAAAAATCAAATTTAACTAAACAGCTATGCCAACAGTAAGTTATAAGTGTGGAGACACAGGAAAAATGAAAAAAAAACAATTTCCATACAACGCTATGGGTAAAGCTCAAGCACACACATTTGCAAAAACAATGGGTGGAGCTTTAAAAAACAACCCAACAAAAAAAATGACTGAAAGCGGTTATTAAAGTAATAAAAAAATCTATATAATTATGCCAGATCCAATTACAAAAAGAGTGAGAGATTCACTTAAAACAAGAAAAAAAATCGTTAGAGATTCTACAAGTAGAATGGATATGGTTAATGTCCTAAAAAAAGAATTAGGCAAAGAAAACTATAACAAGATTAGAACTAATAAAGTTAAAGATGTTAAGCTAACTTTAAAGCAAAAAAAATATATTAGTAGAATTAATCGTTTAGCCAAACAAGAACAAAAAAACCGAAAAAAAATTGGAGATAAAACGATTTTAGGTAAAAAACCAAACGGAAAATAAATTATGGCAAAGGAATGTAGTTACAATTTTAATGGAGAGCGTAAAACTGGCAAGACACCAGAAGAATGTGCTAAGTTGCAAAAACGATTTGATAAAATCGTAGATAAGAGGAAGGCAGAAATGGATAGCTTAACTGGTAGAAAAACAAAAGAGAAACCAAACCCTGACCTAAAGAAAAAGAAAACAAAAAAACGAAATTTTTTACAAAAAATCTTTAATAAAACTAAAGAGGAAAAATTAGCAAAAGCAAAATTAAAGAAAATTAAAGATTCCAGAAAAAGAAACTTAGATAGGAATGCAATCAACTAAAAACTAATTTACAAAAATTTGTATATTTGTATATATTTTAAAAAATAAAAATTATGAAACAAGGTTATAATGCAAGACTCGATGAGTCTTTAGGATCAAGAAATGGAAAGAAGTCTCAGTCTATGAAATCTCGTAGAAACGAAAGTAAGGCTATGTCTAAAAAGATGTATGGTCACGCTTACGGAGCTGACAAATCAATGTCTTATAGACATGTTGCTAAAGTTGTAAAACACAAGTTTTAAAATGAGTTTTAAAAAGGTTGCAGCTAAAATTGCTAAAAAAGGAGGTTACTCTAAAAAAGCTGCTGGAGCTATATTAGCTTCTGCATCAAGAAATGCAAGCGCTAAAGCTAAAAGAAAAAATCCTAAACTTAAAAAAGTAAAAGGTAAGGCTAAAAAATAAAATTTAAATTCAATCAAATGGTAAAAAAAACAATTAAAAAAAAAGTTGTTTCTAAAAAAAAGAAGCCAGTCGATAAACATAAAGTAGTTGAAATTAGTGTAAACACACATGTTCAACACGTTAAAGTTTATCCTAAGTATAATCCTTTAAGAAAATAGAATGGGAAAATTATTAGTAAAATTAGGTTTATGGGTTCAAGGAGTATGGTGCGAGTTTGCTTGTTTCTATAACTCTCTTGTTGTAAAGTTAATTATAAAAGTGGATAGTTGTCCTAATCAAGTATGTAAATGTAAAAAATGAAAAAACCAAATTTTACAATTAGAACACAAAACAATAGATCCAAAGGATTTGGAGATACAGTAGAAAAATTTACAAAAGCTACTGGAATAAAAAGAGTTGTAGACACAATTTCAAAAGGTGATTGTGGGTGCAACAAACGTAAAGATTCATTAAATAGAATGTTTCCTTATGGTAAGTAAACGAGATTTTTAACCCTCAAAAAAAAAACAAATGGCATACCCAAAAATTACAGTAAACACAGGCTTGGCAACAGAGATTATTGCCAGTGACACAATTCCAATTCCAGTACCAGACCTTCCAGTACAATCTGGAACAGCGACAACAATAGCAACAAATAAATTAATATCTGTTTCTGGAAACTTTAATGATGTTGTGTCTGTTGGGGATATAGTTTACAACACCACACCATTACCTCCTACGTCCGCTACAGTAGTAGCTGTAGAAAGTTCAACAACATTAGAATTAAGTGCAGATATATTTGACACACAAAATGAAGCTTATAAAATATTTTTAGGTGGACCTAATGGTTCT
>Ga0114995_10001576_pt1 | contig 15991 bp, 10 predicted proteins | sample ArcticOcean_MG_C_11_FD_87038 | JGI IMG/M metagenome (GOLD analysis project Ga0114995, IMG submission 87038) | Marine microbial communities from western Arctic Ocean - ArcticOcean_MG_CB2_154 | ecosystem: Environmental > Aquatic > Marine > Oceanic | place: Arctic Ocean: Canada Basin | collected... | reverse complement strand
TTCAATTCAAACCAAGGATGATTGCAGAGTCGTTGTTGCATACGTTGGCCGACCAAGCCTGATGCGCCGAGTACGACAGTTGGTCTTCGGCGCATAGTTCGGGCTCTCGGCAGAATGCTTTGAGCCTTGTCGTTTCACTGAATCGTTAAGTTTCCTTCACCCAGACGACCCTCGTGGGGAGTTGAGAATATTCGTCGAACCAGTAATTTCCGGAAAATATTCCATCCATCTTTGACCGAACCTAACTTTGCTTCGCCCAATCGTTTACTGTAACGGATCGGTACATGTTTCACGTCAAGTTGCTCAACAGCACAAGAAGTGTACATTTCCGCTTCGATTTCAAAGCGCATAGAATTGAGTTTGAAAGCTGAAACGGCCCGACGTGAAAAAGCCCAGTATCCAGAGCACAAATCATTCATTGGGAGTCCATAAAGTGCCACAGCAATCCATGTGAGCATATGATTTCCAAAATAATTGGTTCTCGTCATTGCATCTGGGTCCATGGCGCCACGCAATCTGTCACCAATGACAACCTCAGCATGATTCAGTTTCGAAAGGAGTTTGGGCATCTCTTCTGGATGATAGGTTCCATCCGGGTCAAACATGACCAATGCGTCACATTTCGATTTGAGAAAGAGATGGAATCCGAGTCGCATTGCAGCACCCTTTCCTTTTCCCTGTTGAAGCATGAACGTACAACCATGCGATTGTGCAATCTCTTTCGAGTGATCTTCACTTCCTCCATCGATCACTAATGTTTCAATTTCCCAACCCTTTTTGGAAAGTTGTTCCACTGGTATGCGTGGCAGAATTTGAGCCAAACCTTGTGCCTCATCCAAGGTGGGTAGCATAATCATTACCCGCTTCATGACTCTTCCAGCCCATGTTTGGCTTTGATGACTTCGCTCTTTTCATGCCTCAATGTTGTATTTCAACCCAATGAAGAGTTAATCCTGTAGAATCAAGAAGTGAATCTCCTCGGCCTGAAAGTCCGAGAGGATTGAGCCAGCGACTTCCACTTTCGTCATCCGACCAATCGATTTCTAAGTATGAGGTGGAATCGATATTTTGTTGTTCAAAACAAAGTGAATGCCAGCCTGCAGCATATCCCGAAAGGAGCGATGTTTCATTGGTTTGCGTTCGGAAGGTCAACTGAACTTCACTGACTTTGCCTTTTGCTTCGAAGACAAGGCATGCCTTTCCATCACCGCTAAATGCCTCGTTCGAGGAAAAGGAAACAACAGAATCACTGCCTTCTGGAATGAAGGCACGCTGGTTTCCGAGTTGAAGTGTATCGCGGAAGCGATGTTCGCTCCAAGGATCGTTTCGCATCGAACACAGGTCATCGCATGTCGAAGAATCCACTTTCAAGAAGTGTGATGAACTCGCTGAACCTGAAGCATCGAATGCCCAGAGTACACTACCTTGGCGTTGCAGGAGAGGCTCCCAATACACCGATTGAGCCAGTGTCCAACCAACCGTACCTAAGGGTGAAGAGATGGCATGAGTGATGTTAAGCGTTTGAATCTTTGAAGGTAGATCAGAGTACACTGCCGTTGTTGCAGCCGATTGAATACTGCTTTCTACGTGCAAGAGTCCGAGTGTCGGTATACTTGTTGTTGCTACATTGGACGGAGTCACGTACACATATCCCCATTGTGCATTCTCTGTGTACACAATGCTTCCTTCTGGCAATTCGGCTAATGCTTCATGTATTTCTCTGTCGCCAAGAGTCGTTGCATGTAATTCCTCATGCTGAGAAACTTGAAACAAAACAGCATTTCCAAAAAGAGTTCCAAAGAATATGAGGACAGAGAGTCCTGTAGCGACATACCTGTGTGGATGTGGGTCCCAGCCGATGGTGAGTAAACTTCGTCGTTCATCTAAAGAAGTAAGGCACGTCGATTCACTCCACCAAAGAGCCACAATAGCTGCTAAAGGTATGTGGAATGCGTGTAATCCCATCGAATACAATACATAGGAAAGTAATGAAAGTACGGGTATTTGTTGTAAACCATCAATCAAATGAATACCGGTGAGGACCCATAAGCCAGTGAACCACACGGCGAGTAATCTTCCTTCGATACTCTCTCGCATTTTCCATGCCCCGATTAACCCCAATACCAAGAGGATCCCATTATACATGAACATCGGGCGCCCACCTTGCCAACCGTATTCCGCAAATACGGCACTATCGAGCATCCGTGGTGCCAAAATCAACAGAGCAATGATACCTGCAATTGTCAAAAGAACCGAACTCGCCAAAAGTAATTTTTTGATGTTCGCACCGTGTTTTTCATCAAGACTTAGACCGATGACGAGGTGAGCAAACATGAGCATACCCAAATAAATCGCTCCTGTTGGATGAATCAACAGTACGCTGAAGAAGGCGAGGATGAATCCGGTCGTGTGATGCTTTCCACGTGTTGAGGTTGGGCGAAGCAAGACCAGCAGTCCTACCACCAGACCGAGTTGGCTGGCAACCGAGGGATATCCTGAATCAAAGGTCTTGGCAAAAAGACCAGCTCCAAGACCCATCGCTAGAACGCCTTGAGCACCAGCGCCATGACGGTCCATCGCTCCACCAACGCCAAGTACAAGGGCAAACAAACTGTAGTGGCCAAGTTCAAAGACTGCTCTTGCAGGAGATATGTTGAGTGTTTCTTGAATCCATGCAGCAAGAGATGGATAGGCCGGTGGATAGGTCCAAAAACCACTGTTGGTGCCAGAAAGTGAAAGATTACCGACAGTCGCAATTTGATTGGTGAGGGTTGAGAACCCAATCCAATCGACTCCAAATGGAATCTCTTGTAACACGGGCAGCGTCAAACAACTCACGACGACTCCAGCGGCAAGTGCCAGCATCCAAGGTTTTCGCTGATTTTGTAGCCATCGCTGTGCAGAGACTTCATCACTGATGCTTTCTTCAGGAGTTCCGTAGACTTCACCATGCATTGCTCGTTCTAATTTTTGCCATGAACTTAGTACCTTACCCGCTTCAACTCGACGACGGATTCGTGTAATGGCGATTGCATTGAGGAGTAAGAGTAATGCAGACATGAGATGCCATGTCCATAGTCCAGTCAACACCAATATTCCTGCAAGGCCGTAAGCAAGTAGCAACCCGAGAGCAGGTGATAATGCAATTTTCCTCTTGCGGTCGGCGCTTGCATCCAATACTTTGCAAAGCGCATATCCCGGGATAAATGTTACCATCAGCAGAAGGGCCGCTGTGAGAAACATAACTTCAACTTCGGTGCTTAGGTTTTCATTGTTCGGCTAACAATCAAATGAAAGGGCCCAGTCACGGAGGTATGGGCAACTCACCGTTGGACTTTCACCCCGTTGTGAAATTACCAGACGAGTATTGGGTGTTTGACTTATCACGAGGCCCACAAAGCGATTTCGAAAACCCATACGACTATTCGATTGGGAAGTATGATGAGCGACGACCTGGGATGTATACGACGCCTTTGTTTGATGGAGAACGTGACCATCATGTTGGACTCGATATTGGGGCGCCTGTAGGGACAGAAGTCTATGCATTTGCCGAGGGAAAGATCCACTCTTTTGGAATCAACAGTGAAGACGGCTCCTACGGTCCGACGATTATTACCGAACATACCGTTTCACTGCCAACCGCAGTCGGGTCCTCTCAACAAAGTCCGACTCAAACCATTTGGGTTTTGCACGGTCATCTTCGTCTCGACAGTCTGAACGGTTTAGAAAAAGGTCAAACATTTCCTGCAGGTCATCGGCTTGCTTTTATTGGTGCGGAAGAGGAAAATGGTGGTTGGCCTCCACATCTCCATCTTCAACTCTCCATTCATTCACCTGATGGATATGATTTACCAGGAGTTGTCACACAAGAGGAGCGTCTTCAAGCAATGATTGATTTCCCTGACCCACGACTGATCGTTGGGGAAGTTTATTGATTCACTGAACTGATTCAAGGTGTGCTTTAAGCGCCATGATTGGTCCAATAGCGGCAGGATCTTTTCCGTGAAGGAAAGCCAGTGCAAGTGAAATCCAGTCCATCAAAATACAGAGATGAAGTAGTGATTCGAGGAGAGAATTTCCTTCGCCTGCAATCTTCCAAGCATAGTCAGTAGCGGCATGAGCAACCATCCAATCCATTCTCTTGTTGACTTGCCTATGCATTCCTTGCCATGTGAGAAGTAACAACACATGTTCAACAGCAGTAGCATCTTGGTCGGACCCAACTCCGCCCCAAGCAACACTTTCATTGTGGTTCATTTCGGGAATGACGCCGATTCGAGCGAATCGAGCTGAGTTTTCATTGAGTTGATTTTTGAAACGGTTCAACGCTGGTTGCAATTCAGTCGGACCGAGTAAAGCAATTGGACGTTCAAGCATACAGAGTGCTAACTGAGCGACGTCGCCTTCGGGGTCATTGAGAATATCAAATCCATCACAGGCTTTTTGCAAACGTGCAAACATGGCATCATCTGCCCCTTCACGAGGTGTAGGAAGGACCCCAATACCTCGCAGCAGTCCAAGTTGACGGCTGAAGATATGTCCAAATGCAGTCCGTGGTGGTTGGCCAGCGACCGAAGGAATGAGAAAGCAATTTGGATATAATTCTGGCATACCCGAAAGGATGCCTCCTGTTGAAATAATGATGGCAGTTGCTCCTGCTTTCAAAGCCGTTTCCGTTGCTTCAAGAGCCTCTTCAGTATTTCCACTGTGTGATGTTGAGAGAATAAGCCATGACGGCTTCCACCATGAAGGTAGAACATAATCTCGTTGAATAATGATTGGAAGTGTGCCATGGAAACTGGACAGTGCCGATACAAAATCTCCGCCAGCTGCTGAACCGCCCATTCCGAGACACACAATGCCGTCCCACTGTGAATGAGCGATGTCCTTCATCCAAGGGAAATGTTCCGGAGTTGCATGAGTAAGACCTTTCTGTAAATCATCGACAAAAGACTGAGTAAAACCTATGATGCCACCATTATCGAGAGCTTTTGCGAGATCGACCATGCCAAGTTTTGTTTCGGCTTCTGGGGAATCAGGCATTGGATTCGCCTGTGTTTTCTCTTTCAAACTGGCTCCTCCTTCTTCTTGTCTTTATCGCAACCGAGTTTATGCAATGCCAGCCATTCTCCGTCGATGCGTGCAAGGCGAAGTTGCTGTCGTGGAACATGGTCCCAAGGAATCCGGACAGAGGCCATATTCCAATTTGCGGGGTCAAGGAATTCTGCTACAGAAGAATCTTCAGTGATTACATCGGCAAGGACTTGGTCTTTCATTTGAGTCATGACGTTTGCGGATTCTAAATCTCTCCAACTCGCACCCGTTCGTTCTTGACGGTCGACACGAGACATAACCGCACCGTCTTTGGTCCAAGAAGCAGGGCGCCAGTACTTGTCTCTCCAGCGAAGTACATCTCCGAGGTCATATCCTGGCTTTCGATACAAGAGTGTCAAGCGAGTGACGTCGATACCATCCCTGCGTCCAACAGTCGAATTGGTTTCAGTAAGATAGCCTCCATAGTTCGAAACAAGATGCCGACCCCATGTTCGGGCAAGTCCTTTGCTTCCAAGAACAACGTCGTAACCGCCAGTGACGGCTCCTTCTGAAGTGATGAAGAACATTGGGTCATCGGAGAGATTTTCAATCACAGTATCGAGAGTCGCTCGAAGTGAAGTAAACTCCTCTTCAGAAAGACGACGCCCGGTTGAACGTAATTGGACAGTTGCTTCGAAGTAATTCCCTGCTCTACGGGTGCAGGTAAGGCACACTCCGTTCGCCATACGTGCTCTCATCGTGTGACTTTCTTGAAATGCTAAACCTTCGATTGTACCTTCGGTTTGTAAATACAAGAGTGTATGCCGGTCAGACATTGTTCGTGTTTCAAGACCAAGGCTAATATTTTCGGCTTGTACGTGGAATTGTACATGCCGTTGAATCAATTCATTCCAAATTTCTTCTTCAGAGATATGAACCCACTTTCCTTGAATTTCAACGATTCCACAACGGGCACATCGAACCCATGGGATGTTTTCTGGAACTTCAACAAGTTTGATCCTTTTTCGAATACAAGGCTCACACATTCTGTCGCCAAAAAGAGGTGGTTCTGCGCCACAGACTAAGCAAAACTCACTTCCAAGTCCTTCTCCCATCAAATCCCTCTTGCTGTTGGGTGAGCGTACCCGTCTTCAAACTGTGCTATCATCTTGAGTGCCATCAGTTGATTGTGTGGCGATTGCATCAGCTTGCGACACATCTATTCCGATACTTGACTCGACGGCTTCGAGGCGTGTTTCTATTGAACGGCTTCGTACGACAACGGTCCATGTCCATATGGCAAGTGCAGCAATCATTCCAAGATAAGCAACTGTGAGATAATTTGTACCTTCCATTTCAATTTCCTCCATCAAGTCTTTTTTGTGCATGTTCTAAACGCTGTTCAAGATGCGTAATGCGCATTGAAATCATCATATGTCCAATGATAAAGATCGTGAACGACAGTGCTCCGATAAGAAGAACAAGAGCCATGCTCGATTGCAGTGAGCCACCATCGTCACCTGCTCCGATCACCGGTCCTGGATGGCGTATTTGCCAAATTCTTGTTGCAATATAGGTGAAAGGCACCAGTACAAAACCATACAATCCAAAAGTGGAAAAGGTATCTCGAGTTTCTACACCATCAGGTTGACTTTGACGGCCAAGAACCAAAAATAATGCGAGCAGAGTCAAAAGTCCAAAGGTGTTCAAACGGACATCGGTCCAATCCCAAGGTGTGCCCCATTCAGCAGCACCCCACACACATCCAGACCAAACCGTCATCAAACCGCAAGCCAATCCAGCTTCAGTTCCTGCAACATGTAAACGCCAGCCAAAGGGACTCCGTTTGAAAAACCACAATGCAGAGCCTACAAATAAGACTCCAAAAGCAATAAATGCAGCCCATGCTGAAGGGACATGCCAGTAAAAAATACGCTGTGCAGCAGGTGATTCAAAAGCATCGATTGATACACTTGGTGCCCAATTTAATCCCAAAAAGAGAGTTGACATGATGCCGATAAACCCGATGCCAAGGAACACCTCCGGGATTCGGCGTCGCATGGTGAGAACTCTCCGTCACTCCTTCTTGAACTTGGGTGTTCACAAGGTTGCTGTATATTCGACGACCAAGGCCCAAGGAAGGATCAAAATTGGAAGCAATAGCCTGATGAAAACTGCGTTTGGACGTGCTAATCGCAAAGTGCTTAATTCTATGAATCGAACGCACAGTAAGGTCACCCAAAGTACAGCAGCACCGATCAATGAAAGTTTCCAATTGAACGCATCAAGGAACAAAATACTTCCAAGTCCCGATAAAATGAATCCAAGAATTGGAGCAAAGAAATCTGCGGCAGGCAATCGATTGACATGCGCCCTCCACCAATCTCCAGCACGTTGTTCTCGCATGAGGTAGACGACAGGATCACCTGCTAATCCTGCTGCAAAAGGTGCAGCAAGAACAAAACCAACAAGAAGAGGTTTGTCAAGCGATACTGGGTCGATAAACGCGAGCAGTGCACCAAGTACTAACAGTCCAGTCAGTCCGTTTCTCGCTATACCAGCGCGAGTAGAACGAAGGTAACGGTGCCCCGTTCGTGTCGAGAGTAAACTGATGTTCTCTACCACGCCGACAGCCTGCCAAGGTTGGGCTTTCGGTTGTTCTTGCAGCGTTTCCGATTCTAAATTATGGAGTCGTGTTGCACACTTCATCATTTCCGGATGGTGTGAAGCAATGACAAAACCGTGACCAGCTTCACGTAATTGACGGATGTTCAAACTCAATGCCGCAAGTGCACTCTCGTCCAAACCGGTGGCAGGTTCATCGAGCAACACTAAACGAGGTTCTGGAGAAAGCATGGCTGGTAAAAGACCGGCTAAAACCGCTACTTTTCGAACCTGACCGCCAGATAACTGTCCGATACGGTCGTATCTGCGATGAGCAAGCCCATATGCATCAAGAAGCGGCAGTAAATCCGTTTTCATTCCAGAGAGTAAACAGACTGTAGAGAGGTGGTTTTCAACGGTTTCATCACCCAGTAAGCCATTGCTTTGAAGCGTGAGTCCAAAGGGGTGTTTTGCAAGAGATCTTCGTCCTTCGGAGTCGTCAACCAGCGAACCATGGTGGTGAATAGAACCTTTTTCCAAAGGCAGTAATCGTGCACAACTTTCGATAACAGTTGATTTGCCTGCACCGTTTTTTCCGTGAAGGACAACAACATCTTTTGAAGCAACTTCGAGATTGAAGCCATTCAAGACCACGCCCATGCCACGGCGGACTTCGATGTCCACAAGGCTGAGTAATGATGCTGGCATGGATGTGCGAGATTGCAGACCGACATCAAACCTCCCATTCCCACTTGGAACGACCATGAACTCAAATGTGCGCCGTCATTAGGCTGGGCATGGCCACAGTCATGTCCTTGTTCGGAACATCCGAATGGCTGTTGTTTGGACTTTGGGTGATTGCCCTTGTTTGGCCGATAATCTACGCCATTCGCCATCGCACCTCCTTGGCGCTGTCCATCACGGTTGGATTGCTGTTGGGTTATTTGGTTCAAGTTCTCAGTCAGTTTGCATTCTCAAACGGGTGGATTGGTGGATGGTTGTGGTGGGATTATGTGTTGATACCAAACCGTATCAGTGGTGCTGCTTGGTTCCACACCTTCTTTTCAGCAGGATTTTTGCACAGTCAATCAAATGCGACCCATGTTTTAGGAAACATTTTGGTGATTGCTTTAGTTGGCGTTCCTCTCGAACAACGGCTTGGAACTCGACGATTTGCTTTGGTCTATGGTATTGGTTTATTTGGCGGTTCGTTTGCTTGGTATTTATTTAATTTAGAGTCTGGGAGTTCTTCTTTAGGAGCGTCTGGTGCTGCGTTTGGATTGTTTGGAGCCTACTTGGCAGGATGGCCCAAAGATGAGATTCCGTTTCCTCTTATCTTGATAAGAAAATGGCCTGTTCTTTACCTTGCTTTGTTTTATTTTGCTATGGAGGTCTACCGTGCCTATTCGACCCTCGGCCTGAATCAGCCAAGCGATGTCGCTCATATGGCACATTTAGGTGGCTTTCTAGCGGCTTATCTTCTTCTTCCATTGATTGCTAAAAACGGCCCATATCCGCTCGGTATCGAAGACGGTGGGCCGACATCATCCAGTGGTGAACGTTCACGATTGAATCAAATCCGAAGTGCCATGGTTGACATGTCGAATGTCGTAGATCCATGGACTGCCAAAGGTCTTGAAATTCCTCGTGCCATTCGTGACCCCTTGCGCAGTCTTTTGGCTTCAGCAGATGAACCCGAGACGCGATTGGCTTGGATGGAGCATCTTGCAGATGCTGCAGAGTGTCCAGACTGTCAGGCAAGTCTCGGAGTTGTCGAACGAAGTTCAGGTCCTCAAATCCAATGTTCTGTAGAACCAGAACACCTCAATTGGCCAGAATGATTCATCAAGACCTCCCTAGCCCCTTTAGGGGCTGGGAGTGGGCAAAGAAAGGATAGGCTCAAAGGCGGAACGGCACAGCAACATGTGGGAGTGGGTGGTTTGCAGTCTTCATCATCATGGAAATCTCGACGTATTTCTCTCTTTTTGGTCATCGTCTTTTTGTTTGCTGACCTCGGTGTACTTGCAAATGAATCGGAATCAACTACACCCGATTCCCTTCACCAACCTCTCTTTTCTGAACCAATACTGGTCGATGGCTTACCGCCGTTAATGTGTGGTGAGGAACTGTGCCTACGTCCAATTCGTGATATTGATCGTGGTGGACGTGTTTCTGCCGAAGATGTTCAATGGTGGCAATCGTACGGCCCCGACCTTGATTGGAATGGAATGGATGACCGACTACAACGGGTGTTGGCAGGAGCAGACTCTGATTCACCAACTGCAATCATTGGACCTGATGGCCGAAAGACAGTGGCTATTGTTGTCGATTATGCTTGGCGAGCCAACGACGCTGAAATCGAAACTCTACGGGCTGTCCTCAATGCACATGGCTGGGTTGGAGAAGAAGGTGGGGCATGGTTCCAACAACTGATTGATATTGATTCAGTAGCAGTTGACAAAGTTCCCGTATCTGCTCTTATGGACCTTTATTCCTTACATGGTGTGGTAGTGATTGAAATGCAAAACGTCATGATTCCATCTAATGATGTTGCGGCTAAAGCCTCTCGTGCTCGACCATCGGATGTTTACACCGCTACAGCATATGAACGCGATTACATTGGCGAAGGTATTGTTGTTGCAGTGCTTGACACAGGTGTTGACAATGAGCATGAATCTTTGAATGACTTTGATGATGAAAGTGATGAGCCTGATGAAGACCCCCTCTCTTACAACGATCACAAATGGGTCGCGGGTTACGACGCAACCTCTTCCGCTTCAAACCCTGATGGTTCACAAGACCCCGATGATGGAAATGGTCACGGCACTCACGTCGCCGGTTCAGCGATTGGAACAGGTGACCGTAGTCGAATTCACATGGGTACTGCACCAGGTGCCTATCTTGTCGACATCAAAGTGCTTACCGATACAGGTGGCACGAATTCACAGGCTTCACTCAACGGTATTCAATGGTTGATTAACAACCAAGATACCGACTGGGGCCATAATTCTTCTACACGTGGTATTCAAGTTGCTTCGATGTCTTTTGGCTCAGCCTCTACACCACTCAATCAAGGCGACCAAGGTGACAATGGAAGTGGTTCAGAAGCACGTCTGGTCAATGACGCAGTCAATGCTTCCATCGTGTGTGTTGTTGCAATGGGTAATGATGGGTCGAACCGAGTGCCCTCACCGGCCAGTGCAGACGGTGCAATTTCAGTCGGAGCTGCTACAGACCGAGGCAGCATCAACCGAACCGATGATAATGTTGCAGATTACTCCAATACCGGCCCTCGTCTCGACGATGCTGATGATGATGAATGGGATGAATTGAAGCCCGATATTACCTCATACGGCTCTTCCATTATGTCTGCTACTGCGCAAACTGGTGCTTCTTTCCCAGGTCAACCGGCGAAACCTCTTGCAGGTTCAGATTATGACGAAAAAGATGGAACCAGCATGGCAACTCCAATCGCCTCTGGTATCGTTGCTCTTATGCTTCAAGCCGATCCATCACTCGAGCCACAAGAAGTCAAAGACATTCTCCGCAACTCTTCCGAACAGCGAGGTAGTGCGAGTGAACCGAGTGTATCAGACCGTTGGAATGATGAATGGGGCTTCGGACTGATCGATGCCTCGTGTGCAATTGATATGGTTTTGGAAAAGGCCTGTACTCCTTTGGAAGGCGGCGGTGACATCACGCCTCCACCAACTGGAAACGGTTCTGGAGACCATGTTGATATGTCCAAACCGAGTAACGGTTCTTGGTGGATCGAAGGAAACTTCGTTCGCATTGCAGGTGACACTGTTGAAAATGATGATGGCGATGATTATACTAAAGTTCAGATTCGAATTATGCAACATCTCGAATCGGGAACAGTTCGTGAATTGCAAAGTTGGACCGATGCAGGTGGCGATGTTTCATCTTGGTTCCTCGATGTTTCAGTCAAAGAGAATTGGGTCCGGCAAGACGAAGATTATGTCTTGGTACTTGCTCGTGCACTCACCGATGATGGTGATGAATCTGCAATTGATGCTCGGTGGGTCAATATTGCGCGAATGGCCGTCACCATCGCAGGCCCTCCGTTAGGAACCGCACTCCAAGGCTCGGTTGAATTCAGTGGTAACGTTGAAGGAATCGAACACGACAAACTTGAATATCGAATTGATAATGGTGATTGGTTTATCGGTGAAGAATTAGATTCGATGGAAGTCGGTACTCAAGATTGGTCTTTCTCATGGAATTCGAATTCCGTTGATGATGGCTCACATCGCATTTCGTTTAGAATGGTGAACGAAAGTGGCGTCATGACCGATGATGTTCGTCGAACATATGCCGTTGATAATCAACCGGCTGCACCGGACTTCCTCTTCCAAGGGTCAGTGGAAATTATGGACCAAGGCCTGCCCGTTTACTCTGCGGTTGCAGGCACTGTTTTAGAAGTGGATTTCACGATTACCAATGCAGGCGACTTAGATGCAAACGATGTCTTTGTGCAACTGGAGGCCGCTGGTAGCCAATCAGAAACCTATCCGCGTGAAAACCGAGTCTCCCTCAATGAAGGTGAAAGTCAGCAAGTAACGCTGTACTGGTGGGCTACTCTAGCAGGTACGCATGATGTCACGATTTCGATTGACCCGAACAACCAACTTGGAGATCCAAATCCAACGAATAACGTGTACACTTTCTCGTTTGAAGTCGAAGAACGCCCAGTTGAAGCCATGCTTCGCTTTTTACCTGGTGCAGTTATGACAAATCCGAAAGTACCGCTACCTGAGACTCCCTTCAATATCGATGTTCGAATTGATAACTTGGGCCAGACTGAAGCCACGCAACTCACAATGCGGCTCGAACGTTGGACTGAAGTAGGCTGGTTGGAAATTGGGACATCAAATATTTTGTTTGTTCCAGGCTCGGATAGCAGTTCAGGGCACAGCTCGGGTGCATTTAGTGAAATTGGTCTTGAAATTGGTCCTGTTAAGTATCGGGCTCTCCTCGAAGGCAATGGCGTTGAATCCGAATTCAGTGACCATCGTTTCACGGTTGTCATCGATGATGTGAGCCTTGGTTCGCAAGTGAGTGTATCTCTAAGTCAAAGCGAAGTTTCTGTTGATTTCGTTGGTATGGAAGAAGGTGGTCTTTTATTCACAACCCGTGATGGCGAACTTCACGTTCGTACGGTCACCGATAAAATGGTGATGCAGGTTGATGTTATGCTTGAGGAAAAATGGGGTGGTGAATTAACCACTTACCTACGCGAAGATGGATTGGTCCAAGCAGCATGGAATCGAAAAACGATCAGCCCTGATGGCTATACACTCACTGATATCGCCATGACTTCACTCACACGCTTAGCAGAAAAAACGCCAGTCCACCATCAAATGCCGGCAATCAAATTGTCAGAAGGCTCCTATTGGGGACTTTCTCTAACAGAACATGATGAACAAATGGTTTTAGCAGGCTATCATCGAGATATTTCAACAGGTGGTTCATGGCAAGATATCACTTCCATCTTTACTTTAGTTTCTTTGAACCCAGATAGTCAATCATCGTGGAGTTCACCGAATGTTGTATTATCTGATGTTCAAATACGCCCATCTCAAGGAGATTCACTCGCCATTGGTTACGGTGAGGAAAACTTGCACATACTCTATCAAGAGATTCGGAATGATGTCACTGGTATTGACCGAATCGGATTGATGTATACGCATGGAGATCCAACTTATGCGGCTTGGGGATTCCAATTTTCCGTCGGAGACCATGCTAAGATGGCTCAACTCGTGGTACTCACCAACGGAAGCGAAGATGTTCTTGTTGCTTCCTGGATTGAAGGAAGAGGTAAGGATGCTATGATTGCGCACATTGTTACCGATAATTCGTGGTCGGATGAAGCAGAAAAAATCACTGCGCCTGGTGCAACACATCTTGAATTAAGCCCCTCACCAGATGGTGTTCAAATCTTCTACGATGAAATCAATGTCTACGGTCCAGTGACCCGCTACGGTCTCTTGTCAGATTCTTCGAAAGGTCAAACACTTGCACTTTCAAACATTCTTACTGAAGGATTCTTGAAGGGCTATGCAGGAATGGAATCAGATGGTATTCTTCTTGTTTCATCTGCAAGTGGGTCTCTTAAGATGCGAACTCTCGTTTACATCGGAGACTCTTCCAACCAAAATGACGACTCAACATCATTCCTCGACACACTTCTCGCTCCTTTGCCAGGGGATTATGAAACAAAAATTATGATTCTGGGTGCTACATCAACCTTGTTTGTTATTTTCCTTTTGGTGATTGTTCTCTCTGTTCGTACATCTCGTCGCCGTGAGGAAGAATTGCTCTCTTCTGAATCAGGCCAAAATGAGGACAGTGATGCGCTTGAATTACTCGTTGTTCCTGTACGTGATGACGGTCCATTGCTTGCTATTGACACCGAAACTGAAGATTTGATCGTAGAGATGGATGACGGTCCGGCTTCGATTATACTCGATGATGAAGAACTGAGTTTGTCCGCTTCTCTTGAAGCAAAAAATGAATCTGGTGAAGGCAACTCTCGACTTAACCGCCGCATGCAACGAAAGCAACAGCGAGAGATTACTGAGATGGTTGAATCGATGAACACTTTACTTCCACCTCTCCCAACATTCCCCACCCCTGAAACGGCTCCGTTAGTAGCTGAACTGGCTCCTATGCCGTTACCTCCTCTCCCTATAGGCAGCTTACCTCCGCTTCCTGGTCTTCTTCCACTGCCAATTATTGCCCCTCCACAACGCGATGTGACGTGCCATGAATGTGCTGCGAAGTTTACTGTGAAGGACATGACACTTACGAGAGTCAACTGTCCAATTTGTTCTGTGAAGGTCGATTGCTGAGGTCCTATTATGTGTGGAATATTTGCTTACTTAGGCCCTCGTCAGGCATCTACAGTTTTGATTGATGGTTTGCGCCGACTCGAGTACCGTGGGTATGATTCCACTGGTATTGCAGTAAAAGATGGAACAATACAGCTCCATAAGAAAGTCGGTAAAGTTGGTGATTTGGAAAAAATATTGCCTGCACTAATCCCAGGGAACATAGGAATCGCACATACTCGATGGGCAACACATGGAATCGTGAATGATTCGAATGCCCATCCTCACCAATCAGCCAATGGGAAAGTCGTTATTGTTCACAATGGAATCATCGAAAACACCCGTCAACTTCGCACATCACTGACAGTTCAGGGTGTCGAATTACAGAGTGACACTGATTCTGAAGCACTTGCCCATGTTATTGAACGTGAACTCAGTATCGATAATGACCCTGAAAACGCAGTGCGCAGAACCCTCCACCTTGCCCGGGGGACATGGGGATTATGTGTTTTATTCTTGGACCATGATGTCATTGTCTGTGCCCGAAATGGCTCGCCACTCATCATTGGGCAAGGTGATGATGAAATGTTTGTGTCGAGTGATCCACATGCTCTGGCTCCCTATACGCACCGAGTTGTTTTCCTTGAAGATGGTGAAATTGCGACACTGACAAATAAATCCATGAAACTTTCAACATTGAAAGGGAAAAACTTCAATCCAAGCATCACCGTTCTTGAAGAGGATTGGGGTGTCTCGGAATTAGGAGATTATCCTCATTACATGTTAAAAGAGATTTATGAGCAACCAGATGCCTTACGCCATTGTATCAGTGGGCGACTCGATAGAGTTGGAGGGAATGGTCGGCTTGGAGGTTTGAAATTAGCCCCTCGCGATTTAGCAAAAGTACCTCATGTACGTCTTTTGGGCTGTGGGACGGCTTACAACGCTGCAGAAATTGGTCAAATTATGATCGAGAAGTTGGCGCGTATACCCGCAGTTGCCCATATCTCGAGTGAATTCCGACATAATGACCCCGTCATCAACCCAAATGCATTGCATTTTGCAGTGACTCAATCGGGTGAAACTGCAGATACCTTGTCTGCTGTAAAAGAAATACACCTCAAAGGTGGAAGTGTCTTCGGCGTCGTCAATGTCGTTGGGTCTTCTATCGCTCGTGAATGTGGTAAAGGCGTCTACATCCATTCAGGTCCTGAACAAGCAGTTGCATCAACGAAAGCGTTTTCCAATATGGTTGCAGCATTGTCTATGTTTGCTCTTCAGGTTGGACGTTCTCGTGCTACAAGTAAGGAACAAGGCAAGCGACTGATTAACGGCTTACAAGAAATTCCTCATCTTATCGAAGAGTATCTCGAAGACCAAGGTCCGATTCTCGAAGCTGTTGAAATGATTAAAGATGCAAAGTGTGTTCTTTTCCTCGGTCGTGGTATTTCTGCACCTGTCGCCAAAGAAGGGGCACTCAAGTTGATGGAAATTGCATACAT
>Ga0114995_10001567_pt1 | contig 16020 bp, 15 predicted proteins | sample ArcticOcean_MG_C_11_FD_87038 | JGI IMG/M metagenome (GOLD analysis project Ga0114995, IMG submission 87038) | Marine microbial communities from western Arctic Ocean - ArcticOcean_MG_CB2_154 | ecosystem: Environmental > Aquatic > Marine > Oceanic | place: Arctic Ocean: Canada Basin | collected... | reverse complement strand
TCGTCCGCGTCATCCTCCGACCCAGACTCTAAATCCTCATCACTGGTGTCCTCGTCGTGCTCCGCGGTCATCGCCTCTAACCCGTGCTCCCCACAGACCGTCCCCAGGTTCTCGACCATCCCGGTGAAGTAAAGCACGTCGCCCTGGTTCAACACAAACTCGGGGCCCACCGCTCGGACCAAGGTTTCGTCTCTTTTCACGGATACCAAATACAACCCTGGTAAGCCTCGTAAACCAGACGCACCTACTGTTTTGCCCACCGCGGCTGACCACGGCTGCAACCGCGCGCCCACGATCAAGTCCTCGGTACCACCACCGCCGCCGTCCCCGGAGGAAGAATCGCCCCGCCGCCGCGAACTCGCTTCGCTCGCGGATTTCCCCTTCGGTAGTAACACCCGCGACGCCAACAAGATGTATGTCATCCCAGTAAGCGCGCACGGAATCCCGTAAAGCCCTAGGTCGAACAACCCCATGTCGTATGTCTGTGTGCTCAAACCGTCCGCGCCTTTCCATTGCTGCAACATCCCAAGCACGACGAGGTTGGTGCTCGTGCCGATCAGCGTACACGTGCCGCCCAAAATCGACGCGAACGAAAGCGGAATCATAACCTGTTCCTTGGGAATGCTGATGTTCTCCGCCCACCGCTGCACGATCGGGATCATCACCGCCACGACCGGGGTGTTGTTCAGAAACGCGGAGGTTAAGGCGATTGGAACTGCGAGTGGACACGGATTTGGTCAGTCCCTTTCGTCTCGAGTATGCGTGTTGTATTCGTAACAGTTGCGAGTAACGGCAGATGTTACCAGTACTGTAGTCGACCAGGGGCAGTAAACAGGGCACTTGTGCCGTGTGTAGCACACTTCCTTTTAATGACGCCCGTGGACGTCAAGTAGGTGCGGTGCACAGCGTGTGAGTTTGGGAAAGCCGGCCTTTAATACGTACCCATCAAACGCAACTGCGCGCCGGCGGTCGTCCGCGGCTTGCCTAACAGTTTCCCCATGTACCAGTCCAAACCCCCGGTCGCGCTGATTCCCGCGGCGACTACGAAAAGCGTCGCCACCGTGAGCAGCCCCTCGTTGCTGAACCCCGCGAGGCCTTCTTCCACGGAAACCACACCCGCGGCCATTAAAATCGTCAACGCGCCGATCATCACGTGATCCGGTTGCACCACGTCTTTCAACAAACAACCGAATGCACCGAACACCACAACCACGGTGAACCAGCCTTCCCAGACGGCGCCCATGTTTGCGTGTGTGGGTGGGTGGGTGGGTGGGTGGTGTGATGTGCGGGTACGGGTAAGGGTCACCTCTCCGAGCGGACAACCACGATGGCCCTGAAGCGGGAGTGTGCCGGAGCGTGCACGCTTCGCGTCTCGGGGCGTTCGAAGCCGCGGGTATTGTAATCTAACTAATCCGCCTCGACGTTTCCGTCGCCGCCACGCCGGCGTGCTCGATGCGCAACCGCGCCGTCGCCCCCGTGTTTTTCCAACCAAAACGTCAACCCACGACCCTCTCCAAAGCCTTCCACGAGCTCAAATCGAATCGCGCCGCCCGCGCGCACGCCAATGCACGCGCGGTCGCCGCCGCCGGTTGCCTCCGCGTGGTTACCATCATTTTTTGGTCACGCGGTCCAAGACGAAGTTTTGCCAAAAGAAGTGTTCTGATGAACAAAAAAAGCCAAAGAAGAATTGTGCCTGTTGTTTCCGTCTACGCATCGCTCTTTATCTCCCTTTCACTCTCCACCGCTAACACAAGTTAAACCTCAATAACGCCTTTCGCCACCGGTTACCCTCCCCACGCCCCTGGCGATAGCCCCACAAGGTCTTCGTCGTTCGAGATTTGTGTCCGGGTACACCCGCCGCAGGCTAGGACATTGGCTAATAATTCGCCCGCGGTTTCGGTTTCGCCCGCCGCGTACGCCGCGCACGCCGCCGCGTACGCCACTTGCAGCCGGTCCTTGACGTTGCCCGGGTCATCCCCCGACAAATGCGCGCCGTTTCCGTTGCCGCCGTGCTGTGCTATTTGCAACGCCTTTTGGTACGTTTGCCAGGCTTTGGTGAATTCGGAGCGCGCGGCGTTTGAGTCGCCGAAAACCCTGATCGCGATTTTCCCTAATTCAAAATAACACTCCCCAACGCCAACCACGGCGTCGAAGTTGCGCTGATCCACTGTAAGGGCGGCGCCGAAGCCTTTGCCGTTGTCGGCGATTGCTTGCCTTAAATGGAAACAAAGCTGGTCCACGTTGAGATTTCCGGAGTTAATCAGGGAGTTCGCGTTTGTTGAGGCGTTCGTTGATGACGCCGTTGATGACGTCCCCATTCCGTCGTCGTCGAAAAATCCAACAACATTGGTCGCGACGAAATTGTGTGACTCGAACGCCAGCCTGACAATCTCGTTTTTGGTCTGCAGAAGCTCGCCCCGGGCGACCAGCCCTGATGTGTCGCCTTGTGAGAACTCGATCGAGTTTCGTAGCTTCTCGTCACTCGCGACGCACGCCAACGTGGTTTCGTGGAACTTGTGAGTGATTGTTTGCGCTAACCTTTCGCGATCGCTTGACGAACAACTGGCATCCAAAGAAACCCCGCTCGACGCGTCCGCGGAGCGTAGGTTCAACACCAACAAAGTAAGTTCCTCACACAAAGTTTGAACGTGAGCCACCCAAACGCACCCCCAGTCGTACAACAAACCCGACAAGTCGTCCCCGGCGTTTGAATCCGCTAAACTCACCGCATGGTCAAACGCTTCAAAGGCTTTCTTTCGCCAACCACACGCTTCACTAAACTCGCCCCTCGCCCCGTAGCACTCCCCTAGCTTCCCTCGGGCATCCCCGAGGTTCCACAGCGCGTCCAGCACGTCCGTAGCGGCGTTTATTTGTCCACGTGACGCGGCGTTTTGTTGCTGTTGCTGCGATTGGGAAAGAAAAATGTCAGTCTCGTGTACGCAAACAGTGTTGGCGGGATTTGGTGAAACTCAATACGTACCTGAAGCGCCACGGAGTGCGAGTTGGTGCCGGCGGCGTCGCGCCGGCTCTCTTCGATTGTTTTCTGATAACTATTCTCCGCGTGTTGCACGCTTCGCGCGCACCGGTTCGCAACCGTGTCGTACGCGATTTCCGCTTTCAAAAGCACGGGCAGCGCGATGGCGTGTTCATCACACTGCACGAAAACATCCCCGAGTCCAGCGAGCGCGTTGGCCAAAGCCCCAGCCGCGACGTTCGCTAACTCGACGGCGACGAGCGGAAGTCGCGTTTCGTCTTTCCGACCGCCGTGCACGCCGCCCACACCGAAGGCGTTTTGTTGGTACAAACGGACAGGTTTCGAGTGCGCTATTATTTTTTGTTCCGCAACGTACTGTTCGGGTAGTCCGCAAAGGTGCGTGAACGTGTCTATGGCTTCGTTGTAGGCAGTGACTGCGGCTTTTCGTGCCTCCGTTTCCACGTGTATTAAATTCGGATGTAACGGGCCTACTCGCGATGCGACGAGTGTGCATTGTGCGATGGCGACCAGGGTTTCCCCAAGGGCTAAAATACTGGTGTGTCTCTTGCCAGGCGCGGCTTCCCAGAACTTCACGGTGTCCAGCCGTGTGTCATGTAAAACGCTTCGCAACGCATTCGCCACCTCCACCAACGCGTCCACTGAAGCCGCGGATGCCACGGCGCCGTCCCTTGAGAGTTTTTTTTCCGCAGCATCCTTGCGTCGCAGCGCGTCCGCGACCACCGCGTCCGTGCCGGTTAGAACCGACTCCGCGCCCCTCCCGCCCGCCCCAAACCGGCCGCCCCGGCCTCGTCCGGACGTCGACGGACCTTGTGCGCCAGTGCGCAGGTGGGGGGGGACGTAGCCGCTGGGCATCGCGGGAGTGACGATGGGTGGGCCTCGGACGCGGTAAATGAAAGAAACTTCAACACTCGATTTTTTTTTCAGAGCCGTTCTTCTCGGCCTGGCCGATGGCATCACGTCCATTCCGGGAGGCGCGCCTGGATGGGCACGGCCGGGTCGAGGAAAGCGGGGGCGCTTTTTTCGTTTGGCCTGGTGCGGACCACTGGCGTGAAACGGCAGGCCCGGAGTCGTCACAACGGGTACCACCGCACGTACGGGCTCGCGCTGGTGCTGACGTGCATGTTCGTTTTGGTCAAGACGAGCGCATCGCGCGAGTTTCACGAGACGCGAGGCCACCGAGGTGTCGGGGGTACGGAAACAAGGCTGTCCCAATGGTCCCAAGGGGAGACGAGGTCTTTGGCACATCCTCACCACGTGCTCGCGGAACAACTCGTGGCGGCTCATGTCAGGACACCACCACGCCGAGCGTTGATGCAAACCGACAACACGCAAGTGAGTGTTTCCACTGAACAACAGCTGCGAGAGGCGATTGAAAACGAAGACGTCGTCACAATCGCGGTGACGCAAAACATAACCTTGAGTGGCACGAGTTTGCCCCCCGTACTCACCGAAAAGCACATCGCGGGTGCGTGCGGTGTCACGCAAAGCGACAGGTGCACGCTAGACGCGGCTTTCCGATCACGATTTTTGGTAATCGGCGTCGGCGGGGCGATGACGTTGCGAAATGTAGTTCTTAAAAACGGGTCCGCGCAATCTGGCGACCCGCCGATATCCGACGGCGGCGCGCTTTTCGTTTTCGGCAGACTAAATGCCACCCGGGTTTCGTTCGAGTCCAACACCGCCACCGCGGACGGGACGTCCTGTGGAGGCGCCATTTCAGTGCAGGGAGGGTCCGTGCTTCTTGAAGAGTGCGCTTTTATAAACAACGCGGCGAGCGACGACGGCGGCGGGATTTTCGTGCGAAGCGGAACTTGTGAAGTAAGAAGGTACGGCCTTGGTCCTTTCCCAAATCAGGCGGCACAGGGTTTTACCTCTAACGCGCCTGTGACTGTTCAGACCGATGGCCGGTGACTGTTGACCAGGCCATCGTCCAACACGGCGCCCAACAAGTGGACTGACACTTTTCGGTTACAATCAAAGGTCGAGTTTTGAGAAGTGTACCGCAGGCGGCTTGGGCGGGGGCATCGCCGGGGATGCAGGCACAGTGACCGTGAGGTATTGTACCTTCGACGACCAAACGCGGGCGCGGGAGTTAACGAGCACGGACGTCTACGCCGGCGCCACGGGGGCGGCGTATTTACAGCCGTTCGCTGTTTACGGCGATTACTTTGACGAAACCACCGGCGATTTGTTGCTTGATGACTTCGGCGCGCCAATCAGTGGGCCTCCTGAAGGTTACGCGTACAAAGCCGCTGGTGCTGGGTTAGTCACCAGTGCGGTGTTCGAACCGCCTCCGCCGGGGCAAGGCATGGCGCCGCCGCCGCCGGCGCCGTTGAGCGATGAAACTACTTCGAACGTTACTTTAACAGATGCAACAGGTACTACTAGTGTTTGTGCCGAATCGTTACCCCTGGCTTCCATCGCGGGCGCGGTGGCGGCTGTGTTGGTGTTTTTGTGGCTCCTGGGAAGGTTCTTCGCGAGGGAGCACCACACGACTCGACCGTCGGAAAGCACCCTGAAGCACATGGCGAACGCGGACAACGCTTTGCTGGAGTTACGGTTGGTGGAAGACGCTGCGTTTGCGGGCGCCGCGCGGGACGCCGCGAACGCGCGGAAGTTCAAGACTAACAGTGGTGGGGTGGAGGGGCGGGTGGGTAACACCAGACAGTTACGCACCGTGGAGGGCACCGCTGAGGATGGGTACGACGAGCAAGGCGTGCGGTTCGACGAAGTCGACGTTCGCGTGGACGCGAGCGAGGATACCGAGAAGGGTACTGATACTGGAAAGAGTGTTGCTTCTGGAAAGCGAATATCCCTCGACGGCGATCGGGATGTTCTCCACGGCGACGCGAAGGAATCGGAAGTAGAGTCTGCTACTTCCAGTTATCCACCAGAAGAGTCGTTCTCGGCAGAATTCAATCGATCAACGTCCCGGGTGGGACGCACGGTCGCGAGGTCACGCGCATCGCGTAGTCGCAAGTTGAACCTGAGCGACCACGTCGGCGGGGTGTTTGACGAAACCGAAACGAACGGCGCGTTTGTTTCGGGCGGCGAAGACGACGACGACGTGTTAAATCAGGACGAACTCGAGATTGGTCCTCCTGAGACGCGCCGCGCTCGCGATTCCGCCAACCGCGATGCCCTCTACGACCGCGCTGCCGTGCCGTCGGAGGAGGACTTGGACCACCCGCACGTGGAGAATCGATCCCGCGCGCACGCGGGGCGCGGTTTCGGGGATCAACCGTTACGCGCCGTGACCGTCAACGCGACGACTGGTCCGAAACCCTCGCCGAAAACGACGGAGTCTTCGACGCGACGAGCGAACGAGTCACCGCGGAGACGGCTTTCGTGAAAGCCCGCTGGGTCGGCGCTGCGGCGGCGGCACGGGCAGCGGGAAGGTTTAACAGCGCAAGAGGTCCGCTTGCCAGACGCGACGCGGAGCCAAATCAACCTCAACCTTCGCCGCGTCAACCTCCGCCTCATCAACCTCCGCCTTCCATCGCCTCCTTCGCCAACGCATCCTCCGCGGCGCGCGCCATGTTGTCGGCGCGGGGCGTCGGAAACTCAAATTCCCGACGGCCCGGCCCAACACCGATCGCGCGCGCCGGCTCCACGGAGGCGCTCCGGGCGCGAATCGAAGCCGCGAGGGCGCGAGCCAGGGCGGAAGAAAGTGAACGTGGAAACTAAACAACCGCGTCTTTGTCTGTTTGTATTGTATTTACACCTACGATTTTTGCACACCGCGTATTCAGCTCGTAACCGCGCATCGTACCAGAGGTGGTAGTTTGGAAGGAGGGGAGATTACCTCTGATCGCACACGTGTTTCATGCCAGTCTGTGTTTCCTATTTCCAGCCCCTGGCGAACCCCCCCTCCGCGGGTACGTCGTCGTCGCGGCTCGCGGCTGACCTTCTTTCTTTTTGAGTGGCGGTGTTCCCTTTCGTTCCCTTTGTTGAAACGTCGTCGGAAGACTCTGAAGTGCTTTTCGTGTCCCTCGCGAGGGCCAACTTCACCACGAGCGTGGGAACCTTGAGTTTGTTCAGAAGCCCTTCGGAAACGGAGCCTAAACCGACTAAGCCGAGCAGCGAGCCGTGCAGCGCGCCGACACCGCGGCTTCCGACTATCACCAAATCCGCCGAGGTTGAAATGATGTAACGCTCCAACACGTCCACGACGGACCCTCCGCCGCCGCCGCCGCCGCCCGCGGGTAACACGTCCGCCACGACACTCGCCACGCCCATCGCCTTGGCGTCCTCGACGAACCGAGCGCACGAAACGTCGCATCGTTTTTTGTCGAGCAGCTCGGCCTGCTTTCGTAGTTGGTCGTCCCTGTCGGAAGAAATAGGCACGCCGTCGACGTACGACCCGACATCGGGGGGGTGAAGGGCGGCTTTTTTGAAAACGCACGCGAACGCAACGCGGTCGTTGGAACGCACCACATTGTCCATGCCGAAACGCACCGCGTTTTCGCTGGTGTGGGGTAGGGGGCGGGGAGGGGTTAGTAGTAGTAAAGGGGAAGTGGAGTGGTAGTAGCAAGCCGCGGACCGGGTGGTGTCAGTGGTGCGCTACTTGGTACGGACGGACACTCCTACTTCGGTAGGAAAGAAAAGAAAAGCAACGACTTTAGAAAAACCAAAAGCGTTGGACCCGTAAACGGGGGTCGTCGCACCTGAAGCTGGACGAGTCCACGGCGAAGAGTAGATGCCGTCCTTTGCCCGAACTTTGCGGGACTTTGCGGCGCTGCCCCAGCGAGAACGGGTTCAGGAAAAGGCGCACGGCGTCCATGCCTTGCATGTTGCAGGGGCGCGCGAGGAGGGTGTGACGAGGCGTGTTTTTGTGGGGACTCAAATAGCAGCAGAGTTTTTATCTCGGGTGAGCCGATTGGCGAAAGTGTTCGTCTCATCACAAAACTATTTTCCTCAATCTGCTTTGTACTCCCAGTGCGGCTCCTTCGGCGCGCTGCCAACCCACAACCGGTCGCACGCCGTCGTAGTACCCCCGCTCGAGAGGTTCTACCACAAGTGCTACCGATGGCTAAAGAGGCTAAAACCAAGTACGGAGGCACGGAGGGTGCTGATGTGGAGGCGGCTGCGTTTTCCAAAATCGGAGCCTCGGTAGGTGTTACACCCGCATCTGCGGATGCGTCAAAAAAGCCACCGCCGCACAACCCGTGGACCTCCCCGACCGCCGTTATCGCGGTCATCACGCTGTGCGTGACTCTGTACGTCGCGTGGGTGTACGGCGCGTTTTCATTTCCCGGGCAGCAAAAGCCTGAGCCGTCGTTCACGCCGGCGGCCGTGGAGGCGGTACCGGCGGTCCCATCGCCCGCCCCGCCTGCACGGGCGACTGGCAACATCGCGCTTGACATGGCCAGCGGGGTGACGAACGTGCCGTTCAACATGCCCGAAATCGTGGACTTCCCGGTGCACGACACGAACGACCCGAACGACGGGTACGGCCCTGCTGCGCCCGCCGAATCGATCGACGGGTTCGACGCGAGTGGCGAGGAGACGGAGGTTTTCGAACTGTCGGAGTACGAGATCGAACACGAAAACGATGAGCAGGCCTCCTTCGAAGCGGCGGTGGGATCGAAAACGGCGACGCAGGTGGTGCAACAGATGCCCAAGGATTTCGTGTTGGCCAGCCTCGGGGCGGCGCAGGAACGGGTTTATTGAGCGTGGTTATGAAGTGTTAAGACTTGATGAGGTGAATCCACATGGATATGAATTTGTATAACGAAAGACGAAGGGTGCTATTACGCGCGATTCAATCATTCAATCAACCGCCGTACCTACGACGGGACAATCACCTCACAACGGAATAACAGAAGAAAGTAACCGACCTACAACTCCCCATCTTCCCCCAGGGTCGCCTTCCCCTCCTCGGACGCGAGCCGTTCCGCGAGCTTCGTGGGTGTCAACACCTGGGTCGGGCGTAACGGAGCCCTGTCTACGTTTCTTTTGGCGCGCGCGCCGAAAGAACCGCCGCCGGCGACACTCACGACGCGCCGCACGTCCCCGACGAACGTGTTCGCGGCTGATACCAAGAAAAGAAAGTGTCAGTCTTTCGTAATGTGAGTGAGCAATTACTCTGGACAATCGGCAAAACAGGGAGGAGGGATTTGGGAAATGCGGGGACGTACCTTCGGGCGCACCTCGGTTCGTGCCGTGCGTTTCTTGCCCCAGCTCCTTACCGACGTCACCTCGGGCGAACGCCAACGCGGCGTCGTCCGCGTTTCCCCGAAGCATCACGGTATAACCCTGATCGTGAACGAGAAACGTGTAAGTCGGTCGTGATGTGTATGCGTAAACAGTCAGGGTAACGGGCAGAGGTATAGCCGTCCCTTCGCAGGACGAGTATGGGTAATCGCAGAGGCGGAACGTGGTAAATGGGGAAATACTTACCAGTTTCTGCTGTAGCAGCTTTTTGTACGGGTACTGCGTTGTGGCGTCGCCATCCGGGTCGGGGCTGGCTAAAACGCACAGCTCCACGCCGAACACGACGTCGCCCCCGAAACCCGCGTTGCGGAACAGCCAATACGCGTCGTCGAACATCGCGTCGTCGTAGATCGGCGACGCGCCGAAAAACCCAGCCGCTTCGTTTCGCAACGACGCGGTGTTGGCGTCGTAGGTATTGGCGGAGACGCTCGAGGCTTTTGTGCTGGGGGGAAGGGGGGCGGTGACTTCCGGGAGTTGGTCTTCCTCGGATTCATCATCTTCGGAGTCATCGTCAGAGTCCTCGTCATCTTCCGTATCATCCACCTTCGTCTCATCATCGTCATCCTTCTTCTCCGACACTTCTTCCGTCTCTTCCTCAACCTTCGCCTCCTCATCATCCTCAGTCTCCTTCTCCTCCTCATCATCCTCCTTCTCTTCCGTATCTTCCTCTTCTTCGACCTCCTCCACCTCCTCATCGCCATGCGCCTCGCTGTCCCCTGCGTGGTCCATTAACCGCCGGCCTTTCGGCAAACTCCCCGCGATACCCTTCGCCATGGCGCCCGCGAAATCAAACATCTTCGTCGCGGCCGCCGCCGACGCCGCCGCGGCGTCCTCCGCTTGTTCCGCCTGATACCAATAAAAGAAAGTGTCAGTCTTGTATGGAAAAACAGTGTTTGGATTTGGGAAAGCCCCAAGGCCGTACCTTCGCCCAGTCCCAGTCGAAGTCGTTTCCCTGATACCACTTCGCATACGCAGCTCGCGCATCACTCGCTACGGCCCCGTCGACACACCCGCCGTGCGTGGACCACCTCATGCTGATAATGACCCCGGGGGTGTATTTTTTAATCGCGTCCACGAAGTCGTATTTCGGGTCAAACTCGAACGTCCTTTCCAATCGCTTCGCCCGCATCGCCTCGTCCACGTCGCCCGGCACGGGTGGGACGAACAAGTGGTGCGCCGACGCTTCGTGGTCGTGTGACGCTTCGTGTTCCGGAGGCGAAACAAACACCGAGCCGAGTTGGGAAAGAAACCCTCCCGGGCCGGGAAGAATTTCGCCGTCCACGAGTAGCGGGCCGGGAAGCGCGCCCGTGACCACGAACCGCCGCAAAATTTTCAAACTGGGTTTGATCGCGCGGGGGTCGAGGAAAGTAACCATCAAGCCCTGCTCTTTTCCCACGAGTTGCCCACTCGCGAGCTGGCCTTGCACGAAGGCTCGCAGGAACTCGTCAAACTCGAATTGTGAGGTGGGGGCGCTGTACGGGGAGGTGTCTTGCGTGACGACTGGCGATCCGTCTTTCCTCACGCCGGTCACGGCGTCGAGCGCTTGCGTCGCTCTGGCGCGCCATCCGCTCGCGGGTCTATTTTCTTTGGGAACATCCGTGTGCAGCCTGAACCCGACATTGACCTGGATAATATCCGTCCGCCTCCAGTTCTCCGTGACCTTTCCCACCGCTTTCGCCGAGCTCACGCCGAAAACAAACCGTACCCGCGACGGCGTGGGCGCGCCGAAGTGCTTGCACAGCCGCGAAGTGGTCCACGCCGACCCGATCTCGCCGTCATCAAGGTTCCCGTAAGGAAGACTGGCTTTGTTGTCCCACCCTTTCCGGCCGCCTGAGCCTTTTGAGGACGTCAGGTATAGTGACACGAGCATTAGCACCAAGAAGCCGCCCGCGATTTGCCACAACAGGGTGCTGCCCAGGGAGCACGCCGTGGTCACGCGACGCATGGTCACCTTGCGCACCAAAGTCGACTGCCGGTCTAACATCTGTCGCGGCGTCACTGTTGCGTGGTTTCCTTTTCGTGCCTGGTATTTCGTGTTGTCATCGTCACTCGCGGTTGCGTACGCAGACGTGGCATTTGCCGCGCGGCTCGCCGCCGCGCTCGTGTCGACCTTCACCGCGTCGAACATTTGCCGCGCGATCGATTCGACTGATTTCGTTTGTGGAAAGGTTGGCTTTTTTGTGAGCTCCATACAGGGAAAAGACGGGGTGACATTAACCACACCCGACGGTTTCCGTATGACGCTTCAGTCTGTTGTTCGTGAGCGCGAAAAAGCAGCTTTCAAGAAGCAAGCAGCTGTCCGCCTCCTCGAAAACGGCACAGATCTCGTTTTGGCGGGCGGTGTGTCTCTCCCTTCACTCAGTCCTCGCACGCGCGGGTTCGGTGTTTTAGTCGGGTTTACTTTTGCGCTCAGGGTGACGGCGTGGTGTGTCAGTCCGGACAGAGGCTGGTGGTGTGCTTTACCCGGTGTAACACACCTCGGCTTCGCGAGGAACACGATCGATGGGGGGCGTGTTGACCAAGCATTTGGAGAAACTCGATCTGCGGCAAACGCGCGAATCGGGCAAAGATGGAAACGTCGTGACGATCACGTTCAAACCACCCACCGGTTTCGCCACGAGGCTAATGCAGTTCCTGTGGACCTTCGCCCTGATTCACTACATCTTCTACGGGTTTTTAATGGCCGCCGTCGCGGTGGTGTTCCGGACCTTCTTACTCAACAGTACCACCGCCAAAGCAGTCGTCGCGGTTTCTTTGATCCTTTACCTCCCCTCGTTCTTCGACGGCAGCGAAAAGAACATGGGCCGGCCGTGGGACACACTAAGGTGCCACCCGATTTGGTCCCTAACGCAGGGGTATTTTCCCGCCAAACTGGTACGGACGCACAAGCTTGATCCGCGGAAGAAATACGTCTTCGGCTGGCACCCGCATGGCATTCTGATCTTGTCGCGCATCCACGCGTACGGCGGGGCGTGGGAAGCGCTGTTTCCGGGAATTCCAATCCGCGTGTTAGGCGCCACGCCCATGTTTTTCGTGCCTGGTTGTCGCGAGATTTGCCTCTGGTTCGGGGCGGTTGATGCGGGGCGCAAAACCGCGGAAAAAGTGCTACGGAATGGTGTGTCAGTAGTGGTGTACCCCGGGGGGTCGAAGGAGATCTTCAGCACCGACCCGAACTCGCGCACCACCACGCTGCATCTCACGAAAAGAAAAGGCTTTGTGAAGTTAGCGGTGAGGTGCGGGGCTTTCCCACTGAACACGTTCCGCCGTCCGCGATTGCGCATACGAGACTGACACTTTCGGCTTTTATCGTATCAGTGAAAAAGCCCACCTCGTACCTACGTTTGTGTTCGGCGAGAAGAAGTGTTACAGCAAGCTAAACGTCCCGGCCCCGGTTTCGAATTGGCTGCTACGGAACCTAAAGCTCCCGTTGATTGTTTTCTGGGGTAGGTTCGGTACGTGGTACCCGTACAAAGCGCCGCAAACGGTGGTGTTCGGGAAACCGATCGATACCGATATGGGCAAACAATCTGACGAAAAAATGGACCACGAAAAGTGGATCGATTTGTTACACCGAAAGTACGTCGACGCAGTCGTGGAATTGTTCGAGACACACAAAACAGAAGCGGGGTACGGTCCGGAGGAGACACTGGTGGTACTGTGAGGTTGGGTAAGGCGGTTGCGTATCACAAAAAAGGGTGGGGTTCGATCCCGAGAGGATCATGTGGTCCACTTTGTAAATTATTATTGTCTGCGAAAAGCACCTCTCGCCTTTTCAGTTTTCCTTTTTCTTTCCCGAAACCTCGTTCTCGTCGTCACAATCGCCGCGCGCCCGCGTCGTCCCAATCCGCGCGATGTTTTGATCGCCCGGATCGCCTACGTAGCTTCCACTCGTACGTAGTTCCCATGTTCGTAACGGTACGTGCCGCGTACCCACCGTATCTCTCTCCCGAAACACGTCCCAAGCCCGCATCGCCCGCGCCCCGAATCTCGTCGCGCCGCCGCCTTGACGCCGCCTTGCAGTGCGGTGTGACGAAAAAGCATGCCGCCCCAGTCCGACCAAAGCCTTTGCCGGCTTTCTGACGATTAGCTAACATGAATGTAATTCTGACCGCACGGCGCGTGGTGGGCGACGGCGAGAGACAAGAGACGCCCGGTCCAAGGCGGCGGGGCGACGAAGACCTGCTTCGATCGAAAGATCGCAAAAAGGGCTCGGTTTTTTATTTTCGATTTTCCCGACTCCAACATTTTTGACACACACTCGAAAACCCGCGGTGAGGAACGACTGCTCTAACCCAGCTCGCTTCGAGACTTTTGTTGGTGAAGAAAACTTGTTCCAAACACATTTTCTGAGCGGGGTTTGTTGTTGTGTGTGTGTGTGTGGAGAGGCGGGGTTCTTTGGGTTTAACAAACCCTAAAGGAGGAGTCGCGGTCGGCGCCGCCGTCGGCGCCTGGACCCAAAGACGAGCCCGTTTTTCTTACAAAGTTTTCGATCGTCGCCGTCAACGGCGCGTTCAAAAAACTGCAAGCCCGGAACACTCCAAACCCTAAACCCGGAAGCTCACCGCGCCACTCCGTGTTTCTCGCGTTCGCAGATTTCCAAGACACTCTGGTAGGGTTTGAAGATAGGACATGGCGTGTGTTTCTTTAGGGGCGAAACAGCGTCGAGTTTCCCATCATCACAATCATCATTCGAGTCCGACGCCGCCGCGACTACTTTGGTGCACTCGCGAAGCAAAGGTAAGTCAAAGGTTGTCGCGATTGACTCCATGCCCGACTCGCACCCGGTGGTTTAGGCACACGACGGCAAAACAAAACGACGGCAACCCCCCCCCCCCGCCGCAAGGAAATGAGGACATCTCTTTCCCCAATTGATCGACGCTGAAACTACCAAGGCCACCTCAACGCCTGAGGATAAACTTGCCAGTTTTAACTGATCCTTGCGAGCGTCGTTTGTTTTCGGTGTGACTATATAGTCACCGCCTTTTCTTTTCCCGCACAAAAAGTCCCATCTCGTTGGACATGACGACCTACTTGGTCCGTGTTTTGTACTCGTGGCAACACGCTGCCGATGAAGCAAGTATTGGGACTAGACATCCCACGACCGATCCATGGCGAGACTTTAGACTTTTGTTTTGTTTTTTCGCAACCGAAAGGTAGTTACTCTTATTCACAAAGAGTCCACGTGAAACAAGGCTTCATCTAGTTGGGTGTCGGACCCCATGTGTCCATACACCCCGTTCCCTTGAAGCAAAAGCGGAAGGCCTGACGGGGGGTCGAAGCCCCGGCAGGACGGTCGCGCCGACTGATGTCGCTATCGTGTCGCGATTATCAATATCGCTCCATGACGGATTTCGGCGCAAAGCCATTGATTTTTTTTTCGCACCGCCGATGGAAACGCACCCACCGACAAGACGCACCCGGCTAACCTACGTTTCTTTATTTTGGTCCACCAATCAGGTACGTCGACGAAAATATCGCACGTAAACATATTACTCACCCGCACCGGGCCGACCATCAGGCAGCTGCCTGCGGATTCAATTCCGCAACGCGGCGTTCGTCGGCCCACACATCCACACGTGTCTATACTGGTTCGCCGCGAAGTGTTGACTTACTATCTTTGTTTCAATGCGGCGTCTCTTGGAAACGGCGCGAACACTCTCTCTTTTCTTTTTTTAGGAAAGGTCTTTTTTTTACGCGATTTTTTCGCTCTCGCCACCCCGCAAAGAAACCTTCGGAAATCAGAATCAATCAATCCAAAGTACCCGCGCCGCTGTGACCAAATTGCGATGACGACAACACTCGAGGCTGTTTGTTAGGAGGCCTCCGCCTGTGCGCATACAAATCCACAAAACGACTTCTTCTTCCACCGAGCATTGGCGCGGCGCGGCGGGTACTTAAATTGATCGGGTTCGGAGGGTTTTTTTTTGGTGTTTTGTTTTATTTAACAAAGAAAGCTTAGGATGAAACCCTAAAGTGTGTAACGCGGTGCGCCTATGAGGAAGCCGCGAGTACGCGGGTGAACCTATCCTCGAAGGCGCATATAGGCACTCGTGCCTTCGCTTGGCACGAAACTTGCGGGCCCAGTCCGCGGTCTGAAGCTTTTTTTTTTTTCTTTGCGCGACGAAGTCTCACTGTAAAGTCATTGAGTCGTGCTTTGTTTTTTTGGCAGCGCGGTCTTTCTGTGTGACAAGCAGTCTAATTCTGTGCCTGACCTCGTGTAAAATTTCACTCTCATCGCTCCAGGAGTGTCGCATCGTCACGACGCGAGACGTACGAGACTGAGGGTTCGTATGAGCAAACAGTCACGACGAAGAAGCGCCTCGGCGCGCGCCATGGCAGTTGATTGACGCCACGAAAAGAAAAACCCACGCCTCTGCGAAGTGACGAGAAAACCATGAGTTTCACGACGGTCTTCATAGTAGCCGGGCCTACCGCTCGGCTGAGCTGACTTGCATGATGCTAGTACTCTGATCGCTTACTGGGTTTTTTGTGTCCGGCGTCTAATGGTTGGGCGAGCGGCGGCGGCGCGGCGCGGCGGAGGATGGATTTTTTGAAAATGCACATTGATCGATTGGCGAACGCGCCGGAACTAGCACTAGCTTAGAATAGTTAAATAGTCATCACTAGAATAGAGTAACACATGAGTGATATACACTCTCAAGCAAAAGTGTCTTCTCGCAACATATCACAAGGGGGTGCACATCGTGAGGCCCTGGTAGCGGCGCTGTTTTGTCCGCGCGAGGGAGCATTTCCAAGTTCACTATTTTATTGGAAACGAATGTAGCCACTCTAATAGATTCGCACAAACC
>Ga0114995_10001561_pt1 | contig 16050 bp, 14 predicted proteins | sample ArcticOcean_MG_C_11_FD_87038 | JGI IMG/M metagenome (GOLD analysis project Ga0114995, IMG submission 87038) | Marine microbial communities from western Arctic Ocean - ArcticOcean_MG_CB2_154 | ecosystem: Environmental > Aquatic > Marine > Oceanic | place: Arctic Ocean: Canada Basin | collected... | reverse complement strand
CAACGCGCGCGCAACCCGTCAGCCCGGTCGGGTCTTTCGACCAGCCCGGGATGTGGGCCCGGGGGCCGGCGGTGGAAACGGGATACTGCGGGCCTCGCGATAACTCGGGCGACTCAGGCGCGACGTCCGTCCACCACGGGCTGGATCGTGCGGCGACACCTGGGATCACCGCTCTCGAAGCGCGCGCGATGCTCGACCGGCTGGAAACGGAAACGCCGCCGATTACTCACACGCACGCGTCGTCCGAGTCGGAGCCGGAAGCAACACGTAGCTTACTCGTCAGGCGCCGGAGCGATAGGCAGTTTTCGTCGGCCGAGACGGAGGAGCTGTATTTGTGGAGAACCTTCGCGCCGCGCGGGGTCGTGGTGAGCATTCACAGCACGGGGGTTCAGGGGGAGCACGTCGTTGCGTTTTCCAAAGCTTGCGACGCGAACACGGCGCGCGTGGCGCTGGACGGAGGCGCCTTGGGGGACCTGCACGTTATGAAACTGGGAAACAGTGACAGCCTGCCCGGCGCGTCGTCGGCGTCGTGAGAGCGACGACCCCCGAACTATTTAAACCGTCGACATATCGGTCCATATCGGGGTTACCACGGAAACTAACACACACACGACACTAATACACTGTCACGATACGCCTCGGCGTCGCGCACGGCACGGCGCGCGTTGTACCATAAATATGAAATACTCGTAACAAATACCGAGAGTACTGCTTCCATTGGTTGAAATAAAAGTCTCTATTTCTTAGGTCAAGAGTCGAAGCCGTGATTTAACAAACCTCGCTTTTGCGTTCTTCTCGCTGTTCGTTCGTTCCCGTCTCATGTCCAAACTCGTCCTCTGCCATCGCCCGCAGCTGCACAAGATCCAAACCGCACTCGTTTCCGTTCGCGATCGCCTCCGCCGCTTTCCGCAGTTTCTCCCGCTGCGATTTGTACGCCAAATCTGGACTCGTGGTTTCGGTATCCTCCAACAACCCCGCGGCGGCGACGATGCTCCGCGTTCGCGCGGCGAGCGTGCCGGTTCCTTTTTCGTTTCGCGAGAAAGCCGTCGGGTCTTGCGCGGCTTTCTCTAGGACGCGCACCGCGCGTAGCAAATTACGAGGCTTCACCCCGGATGCGGCGTCGTTCGCCCGGATCTCGCTCGCCTCCGCCTTTTTACGGACCCTGCGTCGTTGCCGCCTCTCCTTCCGGCCCTCGCCCCTGCGTTCCGATCGCAAAACAGCCTCGCCGTCCGTGTAGTGCGCGTATTTCTGGTACCGCTCCGGCTGCAGCAAACTCGGGCGGACGTGCGACGCTTTTCCGCATTCGGCGCAGCAAAAACCGCCCCCCGACGAAACGCACCCTACACACACCAAAAACAGCCGGTTGCAATCCACGTTCGGACAGTTCCTGTGCGGCGCGCTGGCGTTCTTTTTGTGGCAGCAGTGGCACGTCAAGGTCGCGGCCTCGGCGCCGCTGGAGGACGCGGGTAACCCGCCCGGGGTCATCGCGAGCCGCGAATCAAACACGAAAAGCTGGTCGTTCCAGGCCCGGTCCTCGCGGGAACCGTACTGCTCGAAATACGCCTGCGCGCCGCCTTCCAGGGTGAACACGTTCTCGTACCCCTGTTGCTTCAACACCGTGGAATACACGTCGCAGCGAATGCCGCCGGTGCAGTACATCATGATCGGTTTCTTTTTGTCAACCCCCGCGAGCGGGCCGACCGTTTCGCGCGCGTTTGCGCGCGTCGTTCCGTCTGAAACGTTGCCTCCGGTAACCCCGTCCACGTTCGTGGCCACGGTTTCCCGGAAGCTCTCCTGCACCGGCCGCCGCGCGCCTTTGAAGTGCCCGACGTCCCACTCGTATCCGTTCCGGACGTCTAGCAGCAAGGGGGCGTCTTTTTTCCCGGCCAGAACGTCCCCGATTTTTTCGTGCCACTCCCGCGGACTCATCGGCGTGCCGCGCTTCTCAGGGTCCGTCAACGGCAAGTGCGCGGTGCCTCCCTCCAGCTGCACCAGCTGCGGCTTGTACCGCAGGGACAGCTTGGGGTGCGCCTGCGCATCGATTGGGTAAATTGAAATGCGCATGCCGTTGAAGTGTGTGCGTTTCTCCACCCAGCGCGCGTACGTCTCGCCATCCGTTCCTTTGCCGCTCATCTGCGCGTTTACGCCTTGGCCGTTGAGATATATCCGCCCGCGAAGCTCCAACTCGTTTGTTTCAATGAACGCCCGGTGCTCTTCCAGTTCCTTTTCGTAGCAAGGAACCTTGGTGAACATGAAAAAAGTGATGAGCTGGTGCGAGCCTTTCTTGGAAGCGTCCTCCGGCGTGGCGGTTGCCTTTTGCGTTTCCGAAACCGAGTCGAGATTTCGTGCTCCCGACACAGTGTCGGCGGCGGGTAAATCAGGTTCCTCTTCCTCCTTCACGTCGCCCAACGCGTTGACCACGACTCGTACACCGGCGAGTCGTCGTCGCGCGCTGAGTAACCCGAAGCCTTGTCGTCTCCCTCCGTCGCGAAACACGCACGCGGACACGAACGCGCGCGAGCCTCCTTGGACGGTCAAGACGCGCGGCGCGCCGCCGAGAGAACCGATTTGGCCGAATGTGTCATTTCGGCACCGCGCCAACGGGGTCGCGCGGACGGCGACACGCCGCGCGGACGCTGCCGCGCGCGCGGTGACGCCGTGCTGCGCGAAACGCGCGAACAGAAACGTTCGCGCGGGGCTCGCAGACATCCCACCAAGTCACGAGGAGACGCGAGTGCGCCCGCGAAATGAGGGAAGGCCAGCTGGCAGAGATCTAGCTGGCAGGTCGCCGCGCTTTTCGGTCATCCTTTTTTTCATCTCCGTTACTTTTTTTCTGGCCATGAACGAAAACGTCACCACAAAGCTACGACTCCTCTTCGCGTGTACGGGCACACGTCCTGGCGCGCGGCACGCGACGACTGACCAAGCGTGATGGGAAAGAAGCGGTGCTCGCATGGAAGGGAGACAAACCCGTGCGAGGAGTGTAACCCGTGTCCCCACGGGAAGGTGAAACGCAAGTGCGCGGAGTGCACCCCCTGTGCGCACGGGAAGGTGAAATATGCCTGTGCGGACTGCACCCCCTACCCTCACGGAAAGGTGAAAAACAACTGCGAGAAGTGCAACCCCTGCCCCCACGGGAAGCGGAAATACTGGTGCGCGGAATGCACCCCCTGCTCTCACGGGATGGTGAAAAGCAACTGTGCGGACTGCTACCCTTGCCCGCACGGCAAGGTGAAAAAGGACTGCGTGGAGTACACCCCTTGCCCCCTCGGCAAGCTGAACAAAAACTGTGCGGCGTGCAACCCGTGCCCCCATGGCAAGCTGAAATACAGCTGCACGACGTGCAAAGCGGCACGCGCGGCTCCGCCCAGTTCGAAGCGGGTCAAGCGCGAGCCGGAGCGTTCGCCCGAGATCAAGCAAGAGCCCGAAGCCAAGCTCGATCCCGAGATCAAGCAAGAGCCGTTCACCATCCGTGGCTACTTCGGGTTTGACAAACCGGACGAGGGAAACGACTGAGAAGTTACGTCTGATTGGGACGAGAGAAGATACAGAGGACAGACACAGACACGTTTTGATACACAAAATCTACTGATACCGCAGCCAGTAAATATCGTCGTCCTCGACGTACCCTTGCGGAACGCTTTCGCCCATCGCGGGGGTTTGTTCTGTGCCGGTGTAGAAGTTCGTTACGACGAAACTCGCGGTGAGGACGTCTACCCTGCTTTGCACGGAATTTTGTGTACTTGCACTGCCGTTGGAACTCGGAAGAGTACTGGTAAACGGCGTGGTGATTTTGTCCGTTTTCGTGCCGTTCAAAACAAGCACAGTGTCCGCCACCGCCCACGCGTTACCAACAACCGGAACCTCGTCAAACGTGAACTGCACTAGCCGCGGCCGGTTCCCGAGACACGCGGGGTCGTTCGTCCCATCTGCGTTCGGGGGGATCGGGTGGTTCGTTTGTACGTTCAGAAACGCCAGGGTTTCGTTCGCCACGCCCCCGAACGCGGTGGTCCCGACTGGCGCTTTTCCGCTTAGCGTACCGGAGGCGTTGAACAAAGTAGTCCCGCCTCTCTCAACGGTTGCTTTGATCTCGGCAACAGTCTCGGATGCCGTCAGCGCATCCACCAGCTCGGTCGTGGACAACTCACGTACCTCCTTGCCGTTCACCGTGAACGAAAACGTACCGAGTTTCTTGGGAAACCCAAGCACTTCCCTTCCCGCGATCATGCTGCGGTCGGAGTCCACCAGCATCCACGGACAGTGCGCCGCCGTGATTCCAGACTTGACGTGCGTCACGTTCAAAACAATGCCGATTTCGTGGTACGGCCCGCAGCAGAAGGAGTCGGGGTACCACGCCACGAACACTCGGGCGGTACTGTCCGGTGTCACAGTGAGCAGCGCATCGGGGAGCCAGCTCTGCGCGGACGCTTGGTCGACCGGAACGGTCAAGGAGAAAATCGCGGCCTTGCTCCAGCCGTATTTCGGTCCCTCCTCGGCGTTCGCCTCGGAAAGCGTGAACCTGTCCGGCCAGCTCCCCGGGCCGAAGGGCGCGGCTGCGCGCGTTCTCGCGACGATCGCCGCGACCAGCGGGCTGGCGCGCGCGGCGCCCACGACGCCGTCAGCGAGCCACGGGCACTTCGGGTCAGGGGGGAGACGTATTGGTAGCGCGTTGGGGTTGGAGGGCACAACTTTTTTTGCCAACCCAGCCTCGGGTTCGGAAACGACCGCGCCGCACCGCAAGGCGCACGCCGCGAACACCAGCACCGCGACGGCGAGGCGCGCGGTGGTGTTTTGGAACGACATGCGAGTGATGCGGGGCATTTTGGTTGCTTCGGAACACGCGAACGAGTGTATGCGGTGTCTCCAGGGTGCTCGCGAGAGTGAGGGGAAGCTTCTTTTTCGGCGTGACTGCAAAGCGACCGAAAATAATAACGAAAAGTCCGAGGCACGTTTTTCGAAGAAACCGAGTCTCGGAGCGTTCATCACAGAACACTCCACGCTTTGGTGGTTTCTTTGTGAGATGTCAGCCTTGGCGTCCACGACGCGGCGGGTCCCTCGAGTGGTGACTCGAGGGACCCGCCGCGCCCGCGCACGCCGCGTCGTCGTCGCACGACTTCCGGACGCCTCCGTCCCGAAAGCGAAATCGCACCGAAATCGAGTTCGATCGCGTGGTGTCGTCGTTTCGAGCGCCATCAGTTCCGTCGCGCTCGTCGCCTCCGTGCCCGCGCCCGCAATCGCTGCGTCCCAAATATGTGACGTCGCCTTATCCGACGCCTGGTTCGGTTGGTACTTCGCCCCAGGAGGCGTGGTGCTAGGCCCGGCGTTGTTCTTCGCGGTGTGGCTTTTGGGGCAAGCCGCGTTCGAGAAGATCACGGGCACGGGACCGAAGGGGAAAAAATAATAAGTGATGTAAAAAAAGGGAGACGTACAAAGCGACGCGGGCGTCGCGGTATGCTATATACCCGATACGACGCACAGCTGTGCGTGTATTAGCTTCGAGGACGCACGATGTCAGGGACAGAGTAATTAGTCTTCCTTTAAATTACAACTCGGGCGGTTCGTCGTCGCTTTCCGAGCCGTACACCGCGGTTTGCGTCGCGGCGACCGCGGGCGCGGGCGGTTTGAGCGCTTCGGAAATAATGTCGCCGCCGCCGCCGATGGTGCGGTGCGTGTCAGTCACGATATTCCGCAAACTCACGTTACCCAGTTTCTTTATTAACCCAGAGTTACCTCGTCCTTTCCGGCGCCGCAGCTCATCCCCGGTTTCGCTCCCCGTGCCGCTCGCCGCCCACCCCGGGTTGCGGTTGGAGATATCTTTTTTATTTTGTTTACCAATCGAAGAACCCTCGCCCGAACCTTTCCCCGAATCGCCCTTGAGTTTCGGCATTTGTATCACGAGACTCCCCGTGACTTTCGATCTTTGCGATATGCTCAAGTCAGGCCGCACCTCTTCCGGCAACGCCAGTTGCAGGAGCCGTCCTTTGACGAGCACTCGGACCAAATTCGGATGCACGTCCACATCCATCAAAGAAGTGTCCATGAACTTCCCAACCTGCACTGATACCAATAAAAGAAAAGGTCAGTCTTGTATGGGCAAACAGTCTACTTGTGTATGTAGTAACTCGTTTTAATGAAGTGTACTGTAGCGAGAGGGGCTGTAATAGTGGTCCGGGATTTGGGAAACGCGCGACGCGAACCTTCCAGAATTACCGACTCGCCAAACTCCCCGCCGTTTTCGTCGAAACGGAAATCGAACTCGCCTTCGTTGCACTGCCGCGCCGTTGACATATCTGTAGGGAGCTCGGGGAAACCGACGTGCCTGGGTTTCTGCGACCGCCGACTGCCGCCGCCGTCGTTCGCGAACAGCGCGTCGACGTTTTCTTTTTTTTTGCCATCCTGCGCTTGGAAAAGAAAAGGGTCAGTCGCGGAGTCGGAAGTGCAGGGCGATTTTCGTACCGTGAGTAAACAGTCTTGAACTCGGGGGTGCGCTTATCGGGGTGGTAAGACGTTTGCCGTAACGGCACTCCACACAGCGCAGGTAAACGGCCGGTGTGGCGGATTTTGGAAAGCCCCAACACGCACCTGTTCGTCCCGCAACGCGGCGCTCTCGCGTTGCTCCGCGACGCGCGTGGCGGGACACCAGCGCCTTTCGTTTTCCGGAGTTTGCAGAATCTCAGCAATGTCGTTTTCGTCAGGTGCCAGGTCCCTGGCGTCGGATACCTTCCGCGCGTTGTCGATGTCCACGCCGTCTCGTTTCAGTTCTTTCAGAAGCTGCGCCGTGATTTCCGGCAACTTTTGCGTAGCCGATATCCGTTCGCTCGGCGTCACGTCTTTCCCGTCCAGCTTTTTCAGGTTGCGCAGCGTCGCCACTACGAACGCCCGGTACCCCCCAAAGTCACAGCATGGGTTCCCCATTAAGTACAAATCCGTCAGCTTGTAGTTAGCGTTTAGCGTGTGTACGGTTAGCAAACTCGCTTTCGAGACGAAATTCACGGTCAAATCGAGCTTCGCAAGGCTCTCGCACCGCTGCAAGTTTTCAATCTTCACGATGTTGTTCACCGCGAAGTTTCCGTACTCCAACTCCTTCAGCCGGTGCAGGTTCGCGAGCTTGCTTATAAGGTTGTTCTGGATGTACAGGATTTTAAGGTGGCGGCAAATCTGGCCAAGCCCCTCGATTTTCTCGATTTCCTGCTGGTGCAACGAAACCTCCTCAAGCGTACTCACCATGCCTTCGTTGTGCTCCGCCCGGCGCCGGATCATGGCCAGGTCGATGGGCGCCATGGTGGTGGTCGGTGAACCTGGCTCGACGGTCTGTTACTCAACAGAAGAGTACGTTCAGGTACTTCGTGGTACCACGAACACACGTCTTCTCCGCACGGCCGCCAACCCGCGCGTCGTCTAATAACGAAAAGCACCGCGGTGGCCACGCGCGCGCGCGACTGCGCACCGACCGATCGACGATTCGTTGGCTTTGACTTTTTTGATGCCCAGAAAAATTTGGAAACGCCGCCCCTCGAAACGCGATGGCACCGTTCAATCGCGCCACTACGGCTCTGCGCAAGCGTCCGGCAGTCCCTCGTTCGCGATGTCGTCGTTTTTCAAGAAACACAAACGCACGCCCGCGGAGCTGGCGCTGAAGCTGAGCAACGCGTTGACTGTTTTGGCGGACGGGGGCGACGAGAAGGTAGGGGTGTTCTCTGATTGGCAAATTGCCACGAGGTTCCTTTCGCGATCTCTCGATGAGATTTAAGCATCTTCAACACGCCACTAGCCGCACCAGCTCACCACACGCACTGACCCACCCTTCCCCACACCCCGCTCCAAACCCAGTGCCAAGAGTCGTGCGCGAAGTACTTGAGCGAGATGAGGGTCATCATGTTCGGCGGCGGCGAGGACGACCAGGAGCCGGATCCCGAGCTGCAAGGTAAGTAGTTGGCCTTTCCCAAATCCCACGACTATTTTATTTCTAACGCTGGTGACTGTTGTCCACACGGCGCGATACACAAGACGTTAACCACTTTTCTTGTGTACAATCAAGCCGCTTTGGCGTGTGAAACGCACAAACAAAACGTCACCGAAAAGCTGATCACGCTCTTGCCCAAGTTGTACTTCGAAACCCGGAAAGACGCCGCGGCGGTGTTCAACGCGGTGGTGCGGCACGTGCTAGTCGTCGACGGCAACGAACAACTGCCGCACGTGGAGCACTTGAACGACAACCCGAACTTGCTGCTTGTTCTGCTCACCGCGAGCGAGCTGGGCGAAGACGCCGTCGGGAACAACGCGGCGTCCCTGACCTACGGCACCATGTTGAGGGTAAGTATTTCCCACTCACCACATTCCGCCGACTGAATGCCCATACAGACTGACATTTATTTTTTACAATCTCAGGAAGTCGCGCGGTACGAAACGTTGTGCCGCCACCTGCTACGTGCGCCCGAGTTTCAAAAGATGTTTCAGTACATGTCTTTACCCACGTTCGAACTGGTACGTATTTCCCACCCAACACAATTCGCCTCCCTGATTGCCCATACACGACTGACATTTATTTTTTTACAATCAGGCAAGCGACGCCGCGGCGAGTTTCCGGGTAAGGGCCTTTCCCACCCACCACACACCGCCTCCCTGGTTGCCCATACCCCGACTGACGATAATTGTTACAATCGGAAGGAAATCCTCACCAGGCACAAAAACCTGAGCGCGGCGTTTCTTTCGGAAAAGTACGACGTCTTTTTCCCGGCCTTTAACCAGATGCTGGAAACGGGAAACTACGTCACGAGGCGGCAAAGTTTGAAGCTTCTCAGCGAGCTGCTTCTTGACCGATCCAACGCCCCATCCATGCTGAAGTACATCGGCTCGGTGGAGAACATGTGCCTCATGATGAACCTGCTGCGCGACGAAGGTAATCCGACGGCCTTGCGCAGGAACCCGAATCCACCCGACCGTTGTTACCGCGCCTACGTGACTGTTTACTACACGCATCACAAGTGCCCTGTTCTTACTACACACATGTTCTTACTACACACATCACAAGTGCCCTGTGGAGGCCCGATCACGGGTGACTGTTTACGCATACACGTCGCGAAACACGTTAACCAACCTTCCTCCCCTTCCTCCCCTTTGTTTCACTAAACGCAGCGCGCTCCATCCAGTTCGAGGCGTTTCACGTGTTCAAGGTTTTTGTGGCGAACCCGGACAAGTCCCTAGCGGTGCAGACGATTCTTTTGAAAAACAAAGAAAAGCTAATTTCGTACCTGGCGAACTTCCAGAACGACCGCGAGGACGAGCAGTTTGGGGAGGAGAAAGCGATGTTGACGCGCTTGCTGGAGCGCATGGAGGAGATGGGCGAGGGAAAAACAACCGGGGGCGAGGAAACGGCCGGCGCGACGTGACCGGCGAAGGCGTGATTATACCATGTAACACAAACCAAAAGAGTTTTGCTCTCTGCTGTGTCCCTTTTTTCGTGTGTAGTCTCGGTTCTAGTTCGTCTCGTTTGTCTTTTGGCCAGCGAAATTTTTCAACAACGATTGCGTGCTTCCGTCACCGTCACTCGCGCGATGCGCGCGCTGGTGTGCCACGCCTGGGGGGACCCGACGAGGTCTCGTGCCGATGGGGGCGTTTTGGGGGTGGAGGACGTGCCCGCGCCTTCCGTGGTGCCCCCGAAGGGCGTCAGGGTCAACGTGATCTGCGCCTCGTTGAACTACGCGGATGTGCTTCTGGTGCGTAACCGGTACCAGGAAAAGCCCGCCCTGCCTTTCATTCCGGGAGGCGAGTTCTGCGGAGTGATTGCTGAGCTGGGGAGAGATGTGGAGAACGCAAAGACGTTCGCGGTAGGGCAAACCGTCGCGGGAGTGGTGGTCGGGGGAGGCGCTATGGCGGAACAGGTGGTGGTACCAGATGCGGCGTCATCTATTTTTCCCGTCCCAAAAAACAAACACGTCTCGCCCGCCGAAGCCGCTGCGTTCCCAATCGCGTACGGCACCGCGTACCTCGCGCTTGTGCACCGAGCCAGAGTGGGCCCTGGTACGAACGTGCTCGTGTTAGGCGCGGGCGGGGGCGTGGGGTACGCGGCGGTGCAAATCGCGAAAGCGATTGGGTGTTTCGTGGTGGCGGTGGCGAGAGGCGGGGAAAAAATAAAAGCCTGCCAAGAAGCGGGCGCGGATGTGTGTCTGGACAGCGATACGCTTCACGATGTCAAGATTGACCAGGATACACCGCGAAATGTAGAGGAAACCTTCGCGGGGTTGCCTGTGGCGGTTAAAAAGGCACTAAAAGGCGAATTGGCGGACGTGCTCTTCGACCCCATTGGTGGCGCTGGGTTCCAAAAAGGGATCTCGTCCCTGAAATGGGGTGGGACGGTTTTAGTCATAGGGTTCGCGTCTGGCAAGATACCAAAACTGCAAATGAACCTTGCGCTGGTGAAGAACATCACGGTACACGGTGTGTATTGGGGTGCGCATGCGAGTAAAGATAAGGAAACTATGGCGCGGTGTACGAAAGAAGTCGGGTCGATGTTAGCGAACGGTTTCTTGAAACCCAAAGTCGACCGACAACGCTCGGCGTGTTCGTTGGAACAGGCTTGGAAAAGTTTCAAAGCGTTGGAGCACCGTGACGTGGTGGGGAAAACAGTGGTGGTGGTGGGGAGCGTCGGCGACGCGTTTGGGGATGGGAGGGGAGGGAGGAGTAGACTTTAGAATGGTACGTAGAATGTGCAAATAACAAAACTGTGAAAGAAAAAAACGGCAAAAATCGTTTTGGTCGACTTCCGAGACCCATTCCTGCTAACCTGGCGCCTGGAATCCTGTGACTGGCGCCATACGATCCGTCGCGATTTTTTTTCAACATTTTTTTGTCGGCGGACGCGCTTGTCGCCGCTTCCCCGCAAATCGCGCAAATCCATCGCCCCCCGTCCCGTCCGTACTCCGGCCATTGCCCCTTGCACGACCCTTCTCCCGCGGTCGATTCGCACCCGCCGCATCAACATGTCGTCCGCCATGTCCGCCACTCGCGTCTTCGCGGCCGCCCCTGCCAACGCGACCAAGCTCGGCGCTCGCAAGGCCGTGTCTTCGGGTAAACCCTACGTTGCCGGAAAGTCCGTCACGCGTGGCCGCCGTAGCGTCGTGAGCAACGCCGCGTCGAGCGCCCCCGACCTCGACATCAACACCAAGATTTTCGAAAAGGAGCTCGTGGACGTGGCTGGCGAGGGCGAGTACATCGTGCGCGGCGGCCGGCATCTCTTCGAGAAGCTTCCCGAAGCCCTTGCTGGTATCAACACCATCGGCGTGATCGGATGGGGAAGCCAGGCCCCGGCGCAGGGCCAGAACTTCCGGGACTCGCTTAAAGAGGCGGGGATGGACGTCAAGGTGTGCGTCGGTTTACGGCCGTCGAGCAAGTCAAACGACGAAGCGCGGGAGTGCGGCTTCACGGAAGAGGACGGTACCTTGGGCGAGACCTTCGACATCATCGCGAAATCCGATTTGGTGATGCTGCTCATCAGCGACGCGGCGCAGGCGAAGATGTACCCGCGCATTTTGGCGGCGATGAAGCCCGGCAGCACCTTGGGTTTGTCGCACGGGTTCCTGTTAGGTGTGATGCAGAGCGACGGCGAGACGTTCCGTGAGGACATCAACGTCGTGCTGGTGGCGCCGAAAGGCATGGGGCCGAGCGTGCGCAGGCTGTACGAGCAAGGCAAGGACGTTGGCGGGTCGGGCATCAACGCCTCGTTCGCGGTGCACCAGGACGCGACTGGGAACGCGACGGACATCGCGCTGGGGTGGTCCATCGCCATCGGCTCACCGTTCACCTTCGCCACCACCCTGGAGAGCGAGTACCGCAGCGACATTTTCGGCGAGCGCGGTATTCTGCTCGGCGGCGTGCACGGGATCGTGGAGTCCTTGTACCGCAGGTACACCAAGCAAGGCATGACCCCTACGGATGCGTTCAAAAACACGGTGGAGTGCATTACCGGTCCTATCACGAAAACCATCAGCACCAAAGGTATCAAAGCGGTGTACGAGATGGTACCGGACAAGAAAGAGTTCATGAAAGCCTATGCCGCGTCGTACATGCCGTGCAAGGACATTTTGTACGAGTGCTACGAAGAAGTCGAGTCCAAGAACGAAATTCGGTCCGTGGTGATGGCGTGCGAGCGGTTCGATACGTTCCCCATGGGCAAGGTGGGTACGTCGTCCATGTGGGCGGTTGGCGAGACGGTGCGCGCGGAGCGGGTGGAGGAGGATATCCCGGTGAACTCGTTCACCGCGGGTGTGTACTGCGCGTGCATGATGGCGCAAATCGACACCCTCCGGGAAAAAGGACACTCGTACTCCGAGGTGTGCAACGAGTCTGTTATCGAAGCCGTGGATTCCTTGAACCCTTACATGCACGCCAAAGGCTTGGCGTTCATGGTGGATAACTGCAGCTACACCGCCCGCTTGGGGTCGCGGAAGTGGGCGCCCCGGTTCGACTACAACCTTGAGCAACAAGCGTACGTCGCGGTGGACACGGACGCGAAGGCGGACCCCGAACTGGAACAGAAGTTCCTTAACAACCCCGCGCACATCGCCATCGCGAACTGCTGCGCGCTGAGGCCTTCCGTTGATATCAGCGTCAAGTTCGGGGTGGGGTCGGCGAGGGACGTGACGGACGAAAAGTTTAAAATGGGCGACAAGGCCACCGCCGACGCTAAGTAATTTTTCCGCGACGTACGTGACGCGACGAAGAACCCGACAAGACAAACCTTCACATTTTTAACAAACCCCACGAGCGACGCCGAGCGCTAGAGCAGCATACGGCGTTTTATTACTCAAACTCGACGCTTGTGATTCAACCACTTTACACGCAGTCGACGCTTACATTCCATTCAACTCCTTTCGTGTTTTCTTCATCACCCTCGATTTTTAGACTTTAAATCTACCGTTTCTCGTTCCCTCGCCCGCCCGCGCCGCTAGAAGCTCCCCGTCCCCTCAGCCCCCGCCCCGCATTCCGGGGCGGGTTCCCCTGTGACTTGGCGAAGGATATGCGCAGCGAGGACGACTCCAGATCGTCCCGGTCGATAAGGTACCCCTGCAGCGTGTCCTTCGCCGAGCTCGCGAGCTCGGCGGTTTCGAACTCGGCGAAGCAAAGCGGCCCCCTGACGGATTCTTTCGACACCAGCCGCGTGTGTTTGAATCCCTCGAACGGCCGGAACACGTGCGCCATCTCCCGGACGGTGGCGTCCGCGGGGACGCCCTCCACGTAAATCGTTGGGCTGGCGTCTCTTGGTAGCTGTTTCTGCTGCTGGACGAACGGGGGCCGGTACGACGGCGCGTGTCCGCTCGCCATGGCGCCCATCATCGGCGCGACGCCCACCATCCCGGCCGCGCCAATCAGCGGAGGCCCGTGGTTCACGGGAGGTGGTTGTTGCCCGTACATGCTCGGGGGCGCGCCACCAGAAAGCATCGCCCCCCCTCCGTACGGCGGTCCCCTCGGGCCTGAAGGTATTCCCGGCCCGGGCAACGGCATCGGGGTCGGGCCGGGCAGCGGCGCCATCGTCGGCGGTCTGTTTTGGCTGGCCGGCGGCGCGGGTCCGCCCCGCGGTTGCTCCACGCCCCTGTTGTGCTGGTGCGGGTGCGTCATCACGCTGGGTACCGGCGGGTCGTGGCACGGCTGCGGTTGCCACTGAACAGGCGGGTCGTTGGGCGGCGGCCGGCCGGGCTGACCTCCGTTGCCGTATGTTAACTGTTGGTGTTGTATTTGTTGTATTTGTGCCAACGGCGCGGGGGTCTGGACCATGGTGTTTATAGACCCGACCGACGTGGAGGTTTGGTACCGCGGCGGTTGCGGGTGGTACGTCTGTGTTTGGTGCATCGCGCCATTTTGGTGTTGCGTGTGTTGGTGGTGCACCGCGCCGGGCTGCGCCTGCCCTGGGTTGTACACCGAAACGCTCTCCGGGTCGTACGGCACGTGTTGCTCGTAACCCTCGTCCGCGCTGCGTTGCCCTTGCCCTCCCGCGTTGTATTCAAGCCGAGGCCTTTTCGCCCCCGACGACCCCCCGCGGCCGTGTGTTTCGTCCCCGGGGGGGAACCCTCCCACTTGTTCCAAGGAAAGCCCCGCACCGCCTGTGCCGTCTACCTGAAACCCGGCGTAGAAGTTCCTGGCGGTCATCGCGGACGGTTCGTCGGGGAACTCCAGGTACCCACCCACCGCCCGCCCGGTATGGTCCGAGGTGAGCCGGGACGACACACATCCGCTTTGCGAAAACAGCAGCGAGAAGTCATCCTGCGTGCTGCCGCCTGGGAGGTTGGTGACGAACAACCAGGACGAGCCGCTTCTTGACATGCTTTCGTGTGGTGGGCCCAGGGCCGATCTACCCTGGCCACGCGCGATCCAACGCCGGAGCGCGCGTCCGAATGAGCGACGGGGGAGATCATCACGCGATCACAATCAACAAAACGCGTCAAGCCGCAAAAACACCTGACCTTTGTGGAGGCTTTTTTCCCCAAGGCGAGAATTCGCACCTTCGGGTCGGCCGCGGCTCCAGGGCGCACACGCGTCCGTTTGCGCACCTGGCTTTCGGGTATCCCCGCCTGTAAGTCCATCGTCCATGTCCGCGTTTTTGGGCGCTGCTGGCCATGCGGAAGATCGCGTGAACGTCGTCGAGCGGCACCACCCCCTGGAAGAAAAAGCGTTTTCGGAAGTTTTCGCGTTTCGGCGTGGAAAACCGCGCAGCAGCAAAGTCTACGCCGTGCACCGTTATAAAAAGAAGCCTCACCGCCTGACCGATTGCCTACACGAAGGCGTTTCGGAAGCTTCTTTCCAATCCGCGAATATGCGAATTAGACGACGTGTCGGTTGGAAAAAACAAAACCCGGTGCCCGTTGGTTGCGTATTGGTCCGGGAGAGGCGCGTTAGGAGATCTTTAGTGAGCAGTCTGACAGCGTCAGGAGCAGGGAGAGGCGAGTGCAATTTTCACGGCTTTCGACAAAAAGACGAGAGCATATCATTGCACGGTACCACCCCGCCCGTACCCCCGCCCCCCATCCACGTCGAAGCTGGAAAACACACACACGTTCTTCCCGTCGAATGGCAGCGTGGTAACCGAAATCTCCCCAGGTTGGGCTTTGTTCAAAAGGTCCGCCACGAACTGCGCGGCGGTTCGAACTTGGGATCCGTCCACTTTTTGTAAAAGAAAAGTGTCAGTATTGTATGGGCAAACAGTGTTGGGATGTGGGAAATGCAATACTTACTTTTTCGGTTTGGAAACAGCGTCGGGCACACGCAACACGGCACCACCGCGAACCTGACGCGGTATCGCAACGCGAAATCGACGATCCACTCCGTGGCTTGGTCGGAGTGCATACCAAGTATCAGGGTCGCGTTTTGTAAATGAACACGCACGGTAGCCGCGTCGGGCGGTGAGACGCCGCAGAGGGGATCGCAACACTCGCAGTTCGACTCTTTGGGCGACGGCAACACTGAAACTGTTTCTTTTTCCGTCAAAGCATCCAAAGTGTTCCCCCGATCCGAGTCCAGGGTATCGGTAGCACCTATTTGCGCGACTACACCGCCTGCCGAGTCATCAACAACCTCGCCACTCTTCCTGAGTTGTTGTGTCACCCGAAACCCTTTCCTGAACGCGTCCGTGATTCCGACGGATCCGCGGTCGGCGTGGTTACCGCGGTTTGCTCGCGCTTTTTCTTTTCGCGGCGCCCGCCCGACCTTGGCGCCCTCCCGCGTCGTGTCTGTTTCTCCCTTTCTATCTCGCCGTCGCGGAACGCAAGAAACCGCACTCGCCATCGCCCAGGCTTCGTACACCGCCATGTCGCGTCGTTTCTTTTTACTGGCACACAGTAACCGCTCGCCGCGTTTAACGGTGTCCTCGACGGGTACGTCAACCCCGTCCTCGAGTGGTAACGCGACGGGTACGTTCCCTGTGTCTTCCAGTGTCGCGCCCGTAACCGTTTCCTCGTCAACATCCAAAGCTTCCCAAAGACTCGGGAACCAAAGCAAACGCAGATGCGCGGGGGTTTTGGGTCTGGTTTCGGTTTCGGTTTTGGTTTTGGTTTTGGTTTT
>Ga0114995_10001560_pt1 | contig 16050 bp, 10 predicted proteins | sample ArcticOcean_MG_C_11_FD_87038 | JGI IMG/M metagenome (GOLD analysis project Ga0114995, IMG submission 87038) | Marine microbial communities from western Arctic Ocean - ArcticOcean_MG_CB2_154 | ecosystem: Environmental > Aquatic > Marine > Oceanic | place: Arctic Ocean: Canada Basin | collected... | reverse complement strand
CCTCGCCAGCCCCTGCATTATATTTTATGGATTAATTAAGAGTGTCCACTACCCTGCCACTGGGAGCTCTGTTAAAAGTGCCACACTGTGGTGAGCCACGTCAGTTTTAAAACTTAAATAGAATTTATGCATATCCGACCTATATTATTTTGAGACACTTAAAAGTGTGGTAGAAAAATAATGTTTAACTAGCTGGTAGAATCGAGTGACATGGATTGGTTTCTCACCTTTGTATGAATGAATAAAATGAAAGGGTCATTCACGACCTTTATATTGAGGTAGGACTCTTACCAACTTGCTTTGTTACACAGGGCTGGCGAGGAAGACGTGAAACCTGTGAAAAAGGTGAGCATCAAGCATTTGGTGCAGTAAAGGAATGTAAAGTGTAGATGAATTTCCACGCTAAGTGGTTAATATTAAAGATCAAAATTATTCCACAGATCCGTGTTGGGCTGTCTAGAATAAAAAAATCGTCACCTGATCCTTAGTGCCATACGGATTAAAAAACTGCTGTGGCATGCTCATTAGCAGCAAGTAAAATAAGGAACCTTAAATAATGAAAATTAATACAATGATGTGTATGTTGGCCACCTATTTATGCCTCTTTGTGGGCATTAGCAATGCTCAAGAAAAATCCCAAGTGTCGATTGGCTTCGCCTACATTGGTAGCGACTCAATTTATGCCAATGTACCCTTTAAATCTGCCCTCATGCCCACCATCAGCTATAAGTCAGACACTCTAAATTTAAGCTTCCAACAAGGTGCAGCCTATAAGTTTATTAATAATGAAACATTGTCCATCAGTGCAGCCATCATTCCCAGATTCAGACCTTACAAGAGTACTGATTCTGCTGGCTTAAGTGGTATGACCAGAGACATGTACTTTGACGGTGCGTTAAATGCATCGCATGAACTTTCTCGAGGCCTAAGTGCTCAATTCAAACTTGGCACAGAGCTAACCAACAAGTTCAATGGCAACTTTCTCGACTTAAGCTTGAGCCAATTCATTCCTATGGCAGGGCAGCCGATAATACTCAAAGCAGGTGCCACCTGGTATAGCAGTGAGCGGGCAAATTACTTGTATGGGGTTAATGCCAGTGAGGCTAATGGGCTGCGTGCTGAATATGCGCCACAAAGCGTGCTTTTACCCTACATTTCTGTCAATAAAATATACTCATTGACCAAACAGACGTGGCTATTTGCCAACATTAACATGAAATTCTTGCCAAGCAAGGTGGTGAATAGCCCTATCATTAATGGAAATACATCTGTATCTAGCGTTTTAGGCCTGAACTATAGCTTCTAGTTTTAATTTTATAACGTTAGGGTGCCCTCTCAGGGGCCCCATTATTAGTATAGAAATTTCTGTGCTTCCAAGGCAAATATTACGTGGGCAATATTGTCAATAAAATCGTTTTATTACGGCGGAGCCTAAATTGGAAGCTGCAGAACTTTTAAGGGGTTGAGGTAGCGCATATGCTTCGCTAGAAGCAGTTTCGGGCCTCGACAAAAAACCGTCTTCCAGCAATTTGCAGGCCTTGCTGGATAATTGTGTCCATAGATAAGTGTCTCTAGTTATTGCATGTTATTCGATTCACTTTGTTTATTATAAAGTTGTCTTGACAACTTGACCTCTAGCTCATATGATGAAACGCAATAATATAGTTAGAGGTTTTCACCTTGCCAACGATGTCCGCGGCTCTTGCTTCGCCCCCCATGCTCAATCAAGCATCTCCAGTGCCGCTTTATCAGCAGCTTGCTGAGCTATTACGTGGTGCTATGGACGCGGGATTACTGCCAGAGCAAGAAAAAATCCCCTCTGAATATGACTTAGCTCAAACCTATGGCATTGGCCGGCCTACAGTACGCCAAGCCACAGACTTGTTGGTACGCGAAGGTGCCTTACAGCGCCGCCGTGGCTCTGGCACCTATGTGCTACCAAAAGCCAAACGTATCGATTTACTATCCTTAAGTGGTACAGGTGAGGCATTGCAGGCTAGCAACGTTGACGCCACAAGTGAATGGTTGCAGACACCTGAACTGGTTAGCGTAGATGAAGCCAAGATGGGGTTTGCTAGTGCATATCAATTACAGCGGCTAACCCATATAGACGCAGAGCCTGCTTTGCTGGAAACCTTCTACTTAAACACCGATGTGTTTGCGAATTTTGCTAAGCACTTTCAGCCCAGTCAGTCATTGTCTGCACAGGTAAAACAACAGTATTTTTATACTGCCACCAGTGCTGATCAAAATTTTCACATTATGTTCCCCAGCCGTAAGTTAGCGGAACTAATGCAAATTAATAACAAATTGCCGTTACTACACGTTGCACGCAAGTTACATTTTGGCTCAGTAAAGGGCGCAATCTATTGTGACATTGTGTGTCGCACAGATCGGTTTAATTTTTCCCAAACAATACATACCCACTCTTAGGATGATGTGATGATAAATCGTGGTTACTTTAATCAGTTTGGCGGTGCCTTTATTCCAGAAATATTGGCACCCACATTTGATGAGCTAGAGGCGGCCTATTTGGCAGCTAAGGCTGATCCAGAATTTTGGCAAGAATATGTGGATATAATGTCTACCTATTCATGCCGTGCAACGCCCATTACCTTTGCCGAGAACCTGACTGAGCATTTTGGAGGCGCACAGATTTACGTTAAACGTGAAGACCTGAACCACACGGGGGCCCACAAGGCCAACAATGTTATGGGTCAGGGTTTGTTAACCAAGCGTATGGGCAAAAAGCGTGTTATTGCCGAAACTGGCGCAGGGCAACATGGTGTGGCCACTGCCACCATGGCGGCCAAGTTTGGTTTTGACTGCACCATTTATATGGGTGCCGTAGACGTAGCACGCCAACGCCCAAATGTATTTTGGATGGAACAAATGGGTGCCACGGTTATTCCTGTGGAAGACGGCAGCGCCACTTTAAAAGACGCCATTAATGAGGCCTTTCGCGACTGGGTAACCAATATGGATGACACGCATTATGTGTTGGGTACGGCTTGCGGTCCTTACCCATTCCCAGAAATGGTATCTTGGTTCCAATCAATCATTGGCACCGAAGCACGCGAGCAGATGCTAGACCGCAAAGGTCGCTTGCCAGATCGTGTGTATGCTTGTGTGGGTGGCGGCTCTAATGCAATGGGCATATTTAGCGGTTTTATGGACGATAAAGACGTACAACTTGTTGGCGTTGAAGCCGGTGGCCGTGGTAAAGGTATTGGCGAACACGCTTCGCGCTTGGCTTACGATGGTGCCAGTGTGGGTGTCGCTCAAGGTTACAAAACTTACTTCCTGCAAGATGAGGGTGGCCAGATGATGGAGACTCACTCTGTATCTGCTGGCCTAGATTATGTGGGCGTGTCACCAATTTTGGCCAACCTTCATGAAACTGGGCGTGTGCGTGTTGAAGCTGCCACAGATAATGAGGTTGTAGCCGCTATGCAGCTAACCGTAAAGAAGGAAGGTTTGATCCCGGCCTTAGAGTCATCCCATGCCTTTGCCCAAGCTTTTAAGGAAGCACCAACCATGGGTAAAGATGAAATTATTTTAATCAACCAATCAGGCCGTGCTGATAAAGATATCTTTACCGTTGCAGATGCAATTGATGATCCAAAATGGCGCGACTTTATTATTACTAAAGCCGATGAATACCGAGCACGTGCCGCTTCTGAAGCCGCTGCCAATAAAGGAGGCAAGTAATCATGTTGGAGCAATATATAAAGCAGCGTTTACAGCAAAAAGACTTGTTGCTGATGACTCACATCGTATTAGGCTACCCGTCCTATGATGATGCCATGCGTCTTGTAGAAAACATGGTGGAAGCTGGTGTTGATTTGATGGAGTTGCAGATTCCCTTTTCTGAACCTATGGCAGATGGCCCCGTGATTATTAAGGCCAACGCAGGAGCTTTAAAGGCAGGCGCCACTATGGACAAGAGCTTGGCCATGGCCGAGAAGATTACAGCAGCTTTTGACATACCGTTTTTGTTTATGACCTACTACAACATCCTCTACAAATACGGTGTAGATGACTTTGTTGCTAAGATGAAAGACATCAACATAAAAGGTGCAATCATCCCAGATTTACCCCCCGAGGAAGGTGGTGATTACTTGCAAGCTATGCAAAAGCACGGCTTAGACCCTGTGCATATCTTCACGCCCAACAGCCCTATGGCACGCAAGCAGTACATAAATAATCACACCTCTGGTTTTATTTACACTGTGGCGCGTAAAGGAGTAACCGGTAAGAATACTCAGTTTGATAATGACCTAGGTGATTACTTAGCCGAGTGTCGCCTAGCCACAGACCTGCCACTGGCTTTGGGTTTTGGAGTAAAAACCAAAGCTGACTTTGACTACATCCGCGGCAAAGCTGATATTGCTATCATCGGTTCAGAAGCTATTCGTGTGATGGAAGATAACGGTGTAGATGCCGTAGGCCCGTATATAAAATCTATTCTTGCGTAATTTTACATACACCTTCCAAACTGAACGGTCCGCATTGACATTTGTATGGAGTGCATCATTGTTGGCAATTGGATCGTTCTAAATACTGCTATGATTTGGGCCGTTACTTCCAGACCACCCGACCAGATTTTTAATATGCTCTGTGAATGAGGTATTAAAGTTGAGCACAATACTATTTATCGCTGAGTTCAGCGCTATGGTCCTGAACTAGAAAAGAGCTAGAAAGTGGTAGCCACAAGATAAATTCGATCTGGTAAGCTGTTTGCAACGGAGCCGGATAATTAACTAATTCCTTGTATACCCCTGTCACAGCTGACAGTAAGTCAGCGTGTTCCCCGCAACTACTTGTAAGCCGTGTAGTTGGGTGGTGCTAAGTACTAATGTGTTACCGCTCATACGCGCAATAATGCAACGGAAGTCGTGACAGCTGTTGTTACATACCAGCACACGTTTACCTTGTAACACTTCGTCGCCCGCTGATGCTTGGGTTTGCTCTGCGTGGCGAATAGCGCGAATATGACGAGTGCGTACTTCTAAAATAGGCCCAGCATCAAAAATGTCTATATGGCCTTCGAAGTGTAAACCTTCATGTTCGAGGATGTTAACGATGTCTTCTACATCGCTATGATGATGACCAATTACAGCTTGAGCAGTGTCGCTTAATAAAGGGATATAAAGCGGATAACGTGGCATTAGGTTGGCAATAAAGTGTTTGTTAGTGGAGGCGGTCAATAAATCGGCCTCGGCAAAATCCATGGTGAAAAAGTGGCGGCCTACAGCTTCCCAAAACGGTGATATGCCTAGTTCATCGATCACCCCTTTAATTTCGGCAATAGTGGTGGCGGCAAATCGCTCTGGGAAACAGGCCATAAATAACAGGCGAGATTTAGACAATAGTTGATCGTAAAAATTACATCGGTAATCTGTCTCTAAGTAGAACGAACTAAGGCGTGAAGCCCCTGTGTAATCGTGGCCTAAATGCAGCGCCGGAATACGGTTGTGAATGTTCAAATCGCTTGACGTATGCACCACTTGATCCACGCGGTAGCTGAAAAACGGCTCACTTAAACCCACTGCTGCATCTACGGTACAGGTGCCGACTAAGCGTTCAGTTTGAGTATCTTGCATGACAAAGGTATAAGCTTCTTCACCTGCTTGTTCTACGGAGGCGGCAAAAGACAATTCGCTATGGTTTATTTTTTGCGCCAATCGTTTGGGATGATTCGGCAAGTTGGTATGGCCCACGCCAGCAGCAGCAGCGAAGTCGACAAAGGCTTTGCTGTCATCACTTTTAATGGGCCGAACGATTAACACTAGCTACTCTCCATATTGTAGTTGCTCATAATAGTCACACTATTATTCATGGCGTCACACTATTATTCATGCTGTCACGGTGCAGCCAAGCAAGGTCTTTGCTTTGAGCTAAGCGCAATAAAATTAAGGCACTCAGTTGTGAGCGGGTGGTTAAACTAGACAAGTGCATGTATTCGTCGCTACTGTGGATTTTGCCACCTTGAACACCTAAAGTGTCAATGTTAGGTAAGCCTGCAGCTGATAAGTTGTTGCCATCACAACAGCCACCGGTGGGTAAAAACTCAAGGTTTAGGCCAAGGCTTTTACCGCAAGACTGAACCAATTTACACAACTCTTGGTTAGCAGGGCTTAGAATCTTAGGTTGGCGACCAAAGCCTCCGTGCAGCTCAATACTAATACCGTCACTGGCGTTAATGTTGGCTAGAATGGCTGCTATTTGGTCTTCACACCAGCCTTGTTGAGCACTGTCTTCAATACGAATGTTAAAACGCATAGTGCAGGTGTCGGGCACGATATTAACGGCTCCGCCGCCCTGTACAAAACCTGGATTAATAGTGATGCCCTGCTGCTGGCCATTAAGGTCATCTAAGGCGCAGGTGAAGTCTGCCATGGCACGAATAGCGTTACGGCCTAAGTGGTGTTCACGGCCAGCGTGAGCGGCTTTGCCCCGTGTTACCACGGCAAAGTTACCACTGCCTTTACGGGCACCGGCTAAATTACCATCGGCAAAGGAAGGTTCGTAAATTAAACCTAAGTGATGGCGTTTGGCAATTTCTGGAAATAACTTAGAAGAACTTGGCGAACCGATTTCTTCGTCTGGGTTAAACAAGATTTCCCAACCTAATTGATCTTGTAATGGGCTGCGTTCAAAGGCTTCTAAGGCCTTAAACATCACCACAATACCGCCTTTTAGATCGGCCACGCCTGGGCCGTTGATAATGTCGCCTTCTAGTTGTGTGATCTTCTGAAACGGGTGATCAATAGGAAAAACAGTGTCCATATGAGCACACAAAAATACCTGTGTAGGTGCTTGTGGACGCTTAAATAAACGTAGCGCACGGCCTAAAGGCTTTTGATTGAGTTGGCCTAGATCGTCCACCACATCTTGTGGTGGCATATCGATAAATTCCAATCCGCAATCTAGCTTTTTGCTCCACTGGGCCAAGGTATCTGCCACCTTGTTAACTCCGGCCACATTGTAGCTACCAGAGTTAATTTCAGCCAAGGTCCAAAGGTCTTGTTGCATGACTTGTTGCTGCGTAGCAATCCATTCTAAGGTTTGTGCTTCTAATTCATTATTTACAGTCAGGTCAGTCATGAGTTGTATTATGCCTCTACGATGTCGCGAATGGCGGCTTCTAAAATCACTAATCCAGCGTCGATGTCGGCATCAGGAATTAACAAAGATGGCGCCATGCGGATCACGTTAGGGCCTGCAATCAATACCAATAAACCTTTAGTTTGGGCTGCTTTTAGAAATTCACCAGCGCGGCCTTTGTATTCGTCATTAAGAGCGCAGCCTATTAATAAACCTTTACCACGCACTTCTTCACAGAACGGGAAACGAGAGTTGATAGATCCTAAGCCAGCTTTTAAGCGATTGGACTTGGTGTTAACACCGGCTAATACCTCAGGCGTGTTAATAATATCGATAACGGCTTCGGCAATAGAGCAAGCTAATGGGTTGCCGCCATAAGTGCTTCCATGGGTGCCGATAGCTAGGCTCTTGGCTATTTTGGTAGTGGTAAGCATGGCGGCCACAGGAAAACCGTTGCCAAGGCCTTTAGCAGTGGTAAGGATGTCTGGCATGATGTCAGTTTGTTGGTAAGCGTATAATGTACCTAAACGACCAGCGCCAGTTTGAACTTCATCTAATACCAACAAAGCGTTGTGTTCATCACACAATTCACGGGCGCGCTTAATAAAGGCTGGGTCTGCATTAATAATGCCCCCTTCACCTTGTAATGGTTCCATAACAATGGCACAGGTTTTAGCAGAAACGGCTGCTTCTAAGGCTGCGACATCGTTGAAAGGTAGATGAGTGATACCTTCTAAGGCAGGACCAAAACCGGCACTGTATTTAGGTTGGCCGCCTACGCTTACAGTGAATAATGTACGGCCGTGAAAGGCTTGTTCAAAGGCGATGATCTCATTCTTTTGTTCACCAAAGTTATCTACAGCGTAACGGCGAGCTAACTTAAAGGCTGCTTCGTTTGCTTCGCCGCCAGAGTTAGCAAAATATACCTTATCGGCAAAGGTGGCATCTGTAAGTTTCTTGGCTAAACGTAAGGCTGGTTCGTTGGTCATTACGTTGGCAATGTGCCACAACTTCTCGCCTTGTTGTTTCAAGGTGGACACTAGTTTAGGGTGACAGTGCCCCACACTAGTTACCGCAATACCGCCGGCAAAGTCGATGTACTCTTTATCGTTTTGGTCCCAAATACGAGACCCTTCACCACGCACTGGAATAACAGGGGCTGGCGCATAGTTAGGTGTCATCACTTCATCAAAAAGGGCGCGTGTTACTGGGGTATTGCTCATAAAAATTCCTAATTTCTTTTCGTACTATTCGTTACTTAAAACACGTTAATGGTTAAGCACAGCTGGTCTTAAGCTTGGCGATTTCTCGCACAGCTACTGACAGCATTGCCAAATTTATATTGGCATTACTTTGTAATTCACCAAAAATACTTAAACAACGCTCAATCAATGCTTGGTTGCGCAATTCCCATGCAATACTCTGGTCGCTGGAAATGACCGCTTGGGTCAATTGAGCTAAGCTGGCTTCAAACTCTTGCTTAAGGCTAGCTCTAGCTTTTCGTTGCCATGGATCTTGGCTAGGCAAGTTAGCGATGGCTTGGTTAAGCCAATCACCTTGGAAGCGTTCATACAAACCGTACCAAGTTTGGGCAGCAATTATTACTTGGGTGTTACATTGGCTAGCCACTTGAGTTACATCTAAGCCGTGGTACAAAAACTCGAGTTGACTTAAACGCTTACTAGCACTCTCTTCAGCGCCTTTAGCTGTAAGCTCATTAGCTTGATCATTGATGCGCTGGGCTGAAGCTTGAGGTAATAAATTCGCAAGTTCACCATAATAATCAGCCATAGGCTTTTGATACAGATCTACCATGGTTTGGATAGACTCACCTTGGTGACGGCTTAATAGCCACAAGGTGAGATCTTCCAATAAGGTCTGAATGTTCTTATGTAACTTCATGGACTGTTTGTAGTCTAGTATCAAGGTGACTCGATCTAGCTCACTCCATAGGCTTTGGGCATCTATAATGTCGCAAGCTGCGGTAAAAGCGCGGGCCATATCACCTGCCTGAGCGCCCATTTCTTCTTGTAAATAATTACAGAAGGTAGCACCCATACGGTTACCAATTTGATTGGTGACATGGGTAGCAATAATTTCACTGCGTAATGGGTGAGAGCCTATTGCAGCAGCATACTTTTTACTTAAAACTTTGGGGAAGTAATCTTCTAGGCTACGCGCTAAATAGCTGTCGTTGCCGATGTCTGCGGCCATGAGTTCATCGAATAAACGCATTTTACTGTAAGCCAATAATACGGCAATTTCTGGACGGGTTAAGCCAGATTGCACGCGGGCTCGCTCGTCCATGTTGGCGTCATCTGGTAAGCCTTCCAAGGTGCGATTAAGGCGACCTTGTTTCTCTAAGCTATGTATTAGACGCTTATGATCACTTAAGCGAGCACATGCTTGGCCTTCAGCAATGCTCAAAACTAAGGTTTGATGGTAATTGTGACTTAGTACTAGGTCACCTACTTCATCGGTCATGCTAGCTAGCAAAGTGTTGCGTTGCTTTATAGTCATGTCGCCAGCATCAACCAACTGGCTGAGCAATATTTTGATGTTAACTTCATGGTCCGAACTATCAACACCTGCAGAGTTGTCGATGGCGTCGGTGTTGATATAACCCCCAGCTTGGGCAAACTCGATACGCCCATGTTGAGAGAAACCAAGGTTGCCGCCTTCGCCAATGACTTTGGCGCCTAATTGATTGCCATTAACTCGTAAGTTGTCATTTGCAGGGTCGCCAATATCACTATGGCTTTCGCTACTGGCTTTAACATAAGTACCAATGCCGCCGTTCCAAAACAGATCTGCTGGCATTTTTAGCAACGCATGAATCAGCTCGTTAGGCGTCATTTTTTTAGCATCTGTACCGATCATGCTTTGTATTTGTGGGCTTAGTTTGATGGACTTGGCTGAACGCTCAAATAGACCACCGCCTTTAGAAATGAGTTTAAGTTCATAATCACTCCAGCTGGAGCGTGGCAGGTTAAATAAACGCTGACGTTCAACAAAAGAGGTGGCTGCATCAGGTTTGGGGTCTATAAAAATATGCAAATGGTTAAACGCTGCTTGTAAACAGATGTGTTCTGACAAAAGCATACCGTTGCCAAATACATCACCGGCCATGTCTCCCACGCCTACGGCGGTGAAGTCTTGGGTTTGGCAATCTCGGCCTTGTTCGGCAAATAAGCGTTTAACCGATTCCCACGCACCACGAGCGGTAATGCCCATTTTCTTATGGTCGTAGCCGTTAGCGCCACCAGAAGCAAAGGCGTCGCCTAGCCAAAAGCTGTTACGTTCTGAAATAGAGTTAGCCAAATCAGAGAAAGTGGCGGTGCCTTTGTCGGCAGCTACTACTAAATAAGGGTCGTCATCGTCATAACGAACGACCTGTGTAGGTGGCACAACTTGTTTATCGACTATGTTGTCGGTAATGTCGAGTAAGGCTTGAATAAATGTTGAGTAGCTACGTATGACTTCTGCCATAAGTACGTCACGGTCTTGGGTCTGTGGTAATTTTTTACATACAAAACCACCTTTAGCACCTAAAGGAACAATAACGGCATTTTTCACCATTTGTGCTTTTACTAGACCAAGTACCTCTGTGCGGTAGTCTTCTTTACGGTCGGACCAACGTAAGCCACCACGGGCAACTTTGCCGCCACGAAGATGCACTCCTTCCACCCATGTTGAGTACATGAAAATTTCATACTTAGGTAAGGGTAGAGGTACACCTGGAATTAGACTGGGGTCTAATTTGCAAGACAGGTACTCATGGTGCTTACCTGAGTTATCGGTTTGATAGTAGTTAGTACGTAACATGGCCATAATGACGGCCAAGAAATACTTAACAATACGGTCTTCATCAAGGTTACTAACCTGCTCTAATGCCAAGCTGATATCTTCTTGTAATTGGTCGATAACCTCTTGAGGTTGCTGCTTATCAGGATTAAAACGAGCCTCAAATAAACGAACTAAGGTATGGGTAATGCCGGCATTACGTACCAAGGTAGATTGCATGTACGTTTGGCTAAATGGCACTTGAATTTGCAGTAAGTAACTACTGATGGCACGCATTAAAATAGCTTGTTGCCACGTTAAGTTTGCAGCTAATATTAAGCTATTAAAACGATCGTTAGCTACGCGGCCAGTATAAATCTGGCCAAAGGCTTCCTGAAAACGCTCTTTCACATTGGCGCCATCAAGGTTTATTTGTTGATCAATTTCTATCACAAAATCAATGATCCATTGGTCTAAACCGGCTTCAGATCTTATGATGTAAGGGTGTGCATTGATTACTTTTACGCCCATGCGTTCCAAAATTGGCAACACGTCGGATAAGGCTTTTGCTTTACCGTGCCCAAACACTTTAAAGCTAAGGCTCTGGTCTGCTTGGTGCAGAGAGCGGTATAGGTAGGTAGACAAAGGTTTGTCAGTACTAATTTTCTGTAAGCGCATTAAGTCCATAACGGCTACTTGTGCAGAAAAGTTTTCTTGGTAAGCCAGTGGAAAGGCTTGGCCATATTCCTTGAACAGTATGTTGCCTTTGGCTTCGCCTTGTTTGCTGTTGAGAGCATCGTGTAAGTGATCACTCCAGGCGAGCATGGCGTCGCGCATTTGCTGTTCTATGTCTTCAATATCAAATGGAGTGTTATGTATGTCTTTGCCGTGCACAGTGAGCTGCACGCGAGCTAAAGGTAATTCCGAAAACATGACGTTAAAATCAACACTTACGCCATTGAATTCACGCATAAGAATGTGCTGCATCTTAATACGTAATTGAGTATTAAAGCGCTCTCGTGGTACATAAACCAAGGCTGTAGCAAAGCGACCAAAGGTATCCAGGCGCAAAAACAGGCGTAAATGATGGCGTTCTTGGGTTTCTAATACACCACGGATAATAGGGTAAAGCTCATCCACGCTTGCTTGTAACATTTCGTCACGAGGGTAGTGGTTGAGTATGTGCTGTAAGGCTTTGCCTTTGTGGCTGTTTGGTAAGAGTTCAATACGTTTACGCAAGTCTTCAGCTTTGCGCCTCAGTAATGGAATTTCATCAATACGGGCCGTGTAAGCCGCAGAGGAATATAATCCATAAAAACGCTCCTCACCGATCACATTACCTTGGTTATCAAAGCGCTTAAGGCCAAGATAGTCAAAGTTAACCGGGCGGTGCACAGTGGAACGGCTGGTGGATTTAGTCATTACTAGCATGTTGCTACGTAAGGCTAAATCTGAATTTTGTTGAGATAAAACACTAGGTGATAGGCTCTCTGCACTACAGTTATCATCTCTAAAACTGCCTAGCCCCGTACCTTTCTGTGGAGTGAGTTTGCATAAGCCAGTTTTAGCGTCTTTTTTGAGCCCGTAAGAGCGATAGCCAATAAAGGTGAAATGGTTATCGGCCACCCAGCGTAAGAAGGCGATATTTTCCGCCATGTGTTCTGCTTCAACAGGAAGGTTTTGAGACTCTAAGGTATCGATAATAGACACCAATTTTTCACGCATAGGGACCCAATCGTCTACTACTAAGCGCACGTCACTAATAATGCCAGTAAGGGTGCTCACGATTTGAGCAACAGCCAGTGGATCGTTTTGCTGGTCAATTTCAAAACGCATTACCGCTTCTAAATTGTTGCCGTCGGCTTTGCCTGTGAAGGGCGAAATGCTGGTGATTTGGCCTTCTACATCTCTCTCAACTGCCACCACTGGATGAGTGGTGATATGAATGGTGTGGCCTAAGTGAACTAAGGCATTAGTGATGGAGGACACTAAGAATGCTTTGTCATCACATACAATATCTACAATCGTGTGGCTGGTGTACCACTGATGCTCCTCATAATTAGGGTTGTAGACACGCATGTTAACTTGGTTGCTATGGCGCAGTTTTGCGCAATCCCATAAGCTTGATAACGCACCGTATAAATTGTCTGCATCAAATTGTAATAGTTCTGCTGGAATACTTTCGGCGTAATAGAGTCGCGCTAATTGCTGCATGGCTTCGGAATGAGTCTTTTTTTGGCGCTTGGCTATTAAGTCGCAAACTAAATCTATGGCGATATTTTTTTTATCGGTTAATGTGCGCATGTAGTATTTCCTTGAGTCAATTCACGAACGGTATTACTGCTACGTCTATTATTCAAGAAACTGCCGGCGGGCACTAGGGGGTAAGTTGAGTTAGTGCGACCCTATTTGTTGGTAAAATGACATTCAAGCTATTTATGGTGTGATTTGGCATTTTATCGGGTTACAAATACGACCTGTATGGCGGAGTAAATGACGTTTTTATGCACTCACTCCATGATTCAGTGTATCCTTACGGCCTATGTCTGAGTTACACACTTCCCATATAATAGGCCTGCTTTTATTGCCTCATAGTAGTTTGAGCCATTACGGCCAAATTGCCGAGCTATTGTTGCATACTAATCGTATGTTAGAGCATTCTAAATATCGACTACAGCTTATGAGCGTAGGCGGTGAGTGTGTGTTAGGTAAAACTACGAACTATTTGGATAGCGAACGGGTAGATACCTTGTTTGTTATTGGTGATTTGATCGCTCCTAATGAAGCAGACGCTATGTTAGAGCGCTGGTTGGTGCAGCAAACTAAGATGGGGGTAAAAATGCTGGCCGTAGGCACAGGTGTTTTACCTTTGGCTAATGCTGGTTTACTTAACGGTAAGCGTAGCTGTTGTCATTGGTCTGCAATAGAAAAGCTAAGGCAAGCCTACCCTGAAGTGCTTTGGAGTCATCAACTGTTCGAACAAGAAGTACAGCTGATGACCTGTGCTGGTGGGGCGTCAACTACCGATTTTATGTTGGCATGGCTGGCACAGCAGCAAGATTTAGACATGGCTGTGAATTTGTCTGAATGGTTCTTAGTAGAGCGTATGCGGCCAAAAGATACTCAGCAGCGCATTCCTCTTAAGGCTCGTATTGGCACTAGTCAGCCTAAGCTTATTGAGGCGGTTACCTTGATGGAAACCAACATAGAAGAACCCTTGTCGCCAGATGACTTGGCTTATCATGTAGGGCTGTCTAGGAGGCATTTGGAGCGTTTGTTTAAAAAGCATTTAGACAGTGTGCCTTCACGCTTCTATCTACAGCTAAGGTTAGACAAGGCCCGTCAAATGTTACGGGACACCGATCGCTCTATTGTAGAAGTGGGTATGGCATGCGGATTTTCCTCAGCTAGTCATTTTAGTACCACGTATCGTACTCATTTTAACGTTACGCCTCGCCAAGAACGTGGTCGTGCCACTCACGTGGAATCAGCACCTAGTTGGAATCACTCCGTTGTTATTCAACGGCGCTTAGATTAATTATTTAACATTTTATTGAGAAACATATGGATATTTTTGCAGCCGCTACTTTGCTGTTTTTGGTTATGGATCCACTGGGGAACATCCCTTTATTCTTGTCGGTATTAAAACAGGTGCCAGAAGAGCGGCGCCGTTTGGTTTTACGCCGCGAGTTGTTGATAGCGTACATAGTGCTGTTAATGTTTTTGCTGTTAGGCCCGTATATTTTGTCATTCTTGCAGGTATCACAAGAGGCTATTCGTATTGGCGGCGGCATTGTATTATTTTTGATTGCCATAAGGATGGTGTTCCCAAAAGAAGGTGGGTTGTTGGGTAAAACACCCGGCGGCGAACCGTTTATAGTGCCTTTAGCTATCCCACTGATGGCAGGACCATCAAGCTTGGCAATGATCATGTTGATGCGTGATTCTGCTGAAGGCCAGTGGCTTGACCTATGGTTGGCAGTGACCGCTGCTTGGGTTGTTTCTGCAGGTATTCTGTTAGCGTCGCGTAGACTTTATGGAGTGTTAGGCGAAAAAGGCTTGTTCGCCATAGAGCGTTTGATGGGTATGATCTTGATTATTATGGCAGTACAGATGTTGCTTGAAGGCACCGCGCAATACTTACATTTGCGCTAAGCTGAGTACACCTGTACTGACTTGCTACCTTATTTTTTGGTAGTGGAATAATAAAGCTCAAGCGGCATAATGGTGTTTTAATATTATTATGAGACCTTTGCATAAAGCGGCGACAAAAGGGAAATGAGGAAAATCAGTCTCATTATGTACGAGCTTTTTCAAACGCTGCCCAAGCGAGTTCAAATTCGGCTATGCTAAAGCCTTCTTTTAATGCTGGGCCTAATATCAGTTGTTCGGTATCAAGCAGTTTGTCGATGGCGGCTTCGAGCACGGGAATAACCTCAGGCGGGATCACCAAAGCCCCGTGTCTGTCAGCGTGCACTAGATCTCCATCGGATACTTGCATACCAAAAATAGTGACAGGCTGGCCAATGCTGCGCACATGAACAAAGCCATGGCTTGGACCAATAGAGCCAGCCACCACAGGAAATTCAGTGGGTAAATCACCCAAATCTCGCATAACACCGTTAGTTAACGCTCCGCCAAGACCAAACGCCTTATGTACAGTAGTGTTAATTTCTCCCCAATAAGCACCAATAGCGCGGGGGTAATCTAAATCTTCCACTACGGCAATTGCAGGGCGCGGCCCTTCTGACATATGTCTATAGTAATTTGCACGTCGTTCTTTAATAACTGCAGGGCTTTCTATAGCGGGTTCTAAGGCTGCAATTTGTGCAGTACGAGCAAAGCCCACCATAGCGCCATCTGTAGCAGACGAGGCGAGCATGGTACCTTTGGTGAATTGATTGAATCCACGTTGGCCTTGAGCTACCTCAATTGCGTTACATACTGTTGGGGTGTCTACAGAACGCAGTTTTTCCAATAAAGTTACAGTCATTGTTTCAGTAAAATCTACAGTCATTGTTGAGTCATCCATTGTTTTAACCGCGTAGCGTAAATCTCGGGGGCTTGCCCCCGAGCTGGATAGCGTACAATGGCCTTTGGCCATTGTGGGGTATCCAACTTATGGAGCTACAAAGAAATACGCACCCTATTTTTCGG
>Ga0114995_10001553_pt1 | contig 16071 bp, 12 predicted proteins | sample ArcticOcean_MG_C_11_FD_87038 | JGI IMG/M metagenome (GOLD analysis project Ga0114995, IMG submission 87038) | Marine microbial communities from western Arctic Ocean - ArcticOcean_MG_CB2_154 | ecosystem: Environmental > Aquatic > Marine > Oceanic | place: Arctic Ocean: Canada Basin | collected... | reverse complement strand
TAGTCTTTGGAAAAAACCAGCTGCACCTATAGCGCCAATTTGTGCAGTGGATGACTTATTTTTATGCGCTATCGACTGAACAGAAACTAAGTCATCACCGGCTATAGCTAGTTGTAAATCACTCAAAGATTCATCCAGACTGGAGCTGAAGCTGTTAACAACCTTTTTGGCGCTATCCCCGAGTATTTCAACAAAAGTATTGAATGTAGGAGAGTCAATTGCACTAGAGAAATTGAGGGTTTTAGCTGGATTATCTTTGTCACTTTTTTGTGTAATCCATCTCAAGAGGACAGTCTCAATTGAAATAGACTTTACTGGCTTTATGAGGATATCATCAATTCCAGCAGCCAAATAATCATCCTGCTCTTGCGTCAAAGCGTTGGCAGTGACAGCGCAAATAAAAGTCCTAGTAAGCTCATTGTGAAGCTCATACTCTCTAATCTTCTGGGTAGCAACAACGCCATTCATAACTGGCATTTGAATATCCATTAAGACCGCGTCGAAGCTATTTTCTTTAAACATTTCAACACACCTCTCACCGTTAATGGCGATCTTAACTACGCAACCCAAATTGTCCAACAATGCCGACATAAACTCCAAATTTACCTCGTTATCCTCAACCAGTAAAATCTTCTTACCATGAAGACGGGTGTCCGAAAATGCAATTGGAACCCATTTTTTAAGGGAATTGAGTAAGTCCTTAGATTCTAGAGGCTTTGTCAAGATATCAGATATCCCAGCATCAAAACAACGATCTTGAACGTCCTCTTTTGTTTCTGCAGTGAGTGCAATGATTGGGACAGCTTTGACTATGTCTTCTGCAATTAAGTAATTGATTTTTTCTGAACACTCCAACCCGTCCATAACTGGCATATGTAAGTCCATATAAATAATATCAAATGCTTTGGGCATTTTTTTGAGCATTCCAAATGCAATGAGTCCATTCTCTGCAGTATGGACTTCGCAGTTGAGATTCAGCAAGCTAGCCTTTCCAAATTCTAGATTGGTAGCGTTGTCTTCAACCAACAATACCGAGATCGTTTTTGTTGACAAAGTCTCATCTTCATTATCATGAAAAAAATTATAGTCAATAAATTTTTCCGTTTTGTCTAAAAGCACGCTTTGAATAGTTTTTATCAATTCATACACTTTGATTGGAGCCATAATTACAGCGTTGAAGCCATCTTTAATAAATCCATCGGTACTGGTAAATTGTTTTGTAACTCTAATGACCTTTAGGTATGACGCGTGTTCTCTTATTTTAGCTAAATTTAGTCTCGTGCTTTCTTTAGAAATAAAAGACCCCAGACAAGCAATATCATAGTAATGACCGTTTTTTTGAGATTTGTGTTCAAGTATTTTTGCTTTAGCCTCAAAAAAATTTGCTACTCCATCACATACACCGCCATGGAATTCGATGTACTGTTTTGCAATTAGCCTGTTCGTGGCATACGAATCTATGTACAGCACTCTCGCACCTTTAAGTGCTATTGGGGGTGAGGAATTAGCGTTTGCTAGATCATCGATTTTAAGTGGGACGAAAAAGCTAAAGGTCGTTCCACTGCCAAATTGGCTCACCACCTTCATTTGGCCGCCCAACACTTCAGTCATCCGCTTACTAATTGATAGGCCAAGTCCAGTGCCGCCAAATTTTCGTGTTGTTGAGCTATCTGCCTGGGTAAATTGATCAAAAATAGTTGTAAGTTTTTCTTTTTCTATTCCTATACCGCTATCCTTTACAGAGACCGTTATAAGTTGCTCATTGATTTTCTGCTGAGACCCTTTATCTGAGTAATCCGGCTTTTTTGTAAAGAATTTATCCTTTTTAGGTTTTTTGTTTTTTAAATTAAAGTCCTGTTTAATGGTGACTGAAAACTCTATTTCAATCATTCCGTTGTGGGTGAATTTTATTGAATTACCTATTAGGTTGGTGATTATTTGATGAATCTTCCCCCGATCTCCCACCACGTATTGATTTATATCCGGGGGAAAAATGAGTGCTATCTCAAGCGTTTTTTCTGTTGTTTTTATACTCAACAAATCAATTATATCTTCAGCCATTAATCGTAAATTGAAAGGCTCTTCTTGTCTTTCCATCCGTCCTGCCTCTATCTTTGAGAAGTCAAGAATGTCATTAATGATATGTAGTAAATTTTGGCCTGAAGTTAAACTTGTTTGGACATACCTATTTTGTACACTTGTTAATTCAGTCTTCATTAACAGCTCATTCATGCCAAGAATGCCGTTCATTGGTGTACGAATTTCATGACTCATTGTGGCTAAAAAATCTGATTTGACTGTACTGGCATTGTCGGACTTTTTTCTTTCATGATCAACTTCTCTGTATAGTTCTAACAATTTTTTACGGCCAATCCAAAAAAGCATTAAGAATGCAATAATTAATGGAATAATAACTATGAGAAAAAATTTCCTTAATACAATGTCTGAATCTAAGTATAGAATCTCATTATCTATAGTCGCAACGACAACAAGGTGGGTCCGATTTATAGGTCCAGTAAAAATGGTTGCTTTATCCGATTTATTAGCTCTAATAGTTACTCCAACTTCAGATAAAACCTGTCCAGGACTATAAATTATCTCCCATAATCCTGAATATTTAGCCTTTTCATTTTGAAACCATGAATCTACGTCTAACTTCTGTACAACAATTACAACTCCCTCTGTTAAACCGCCAATGACAATGGGGCGTATCTCATACCAATAGTTATTAGTGACGCCTGCAAGTTCAACCTTTAAACCAGACAACACGTCATCCACTCTCTGTTTGAATTGAGATTCTAAGCCGTTACCAAATAGTGGGTCTCCGTCTGGCTCCGACGTCGCAACCACATCCATGGCTATATCAATTATTTGGAATTTTGGTTTATCATCATCATCATCAAGCATGTTATCAAATATTAAACGCCAGGTTTTTTGATTAGTAGTAAGGTCGTTTATTGGAAGGTTCCCAAGAACAGCGCTTTGAACTTTTGAGTTATCTGAGATATGAACAGTAAAGCGTTTTAGAGCAGCAAAATGCAAAGACTTTTCAGCTACCAGATGCTCAATTTGGATGCTGATATGGGCTTTTGAATTTTCAGAAGAGATATTACGAATCTCTGGAATTACAAAAAACGCAAGACTGATTATAACTATCGCAAATACAGCAATACTAAATAAGGCAAAGAGATTGCCTACCTTATTTACACTCTCCGGTTTCTTATTTTGTTTATTCATCTACCAACACTATACTACCGCTATCGTCGTACTGTGCCATGCATAGGTTGTTTTGATCAAGCGCCTCATGCGCATCAGGATTAGTTTCCGCCCATACTGAGAAAGGATTTTGGTACGTTTTTACTAGACCAGGAATAGGAGAGTTGAGATTCTCAAGGGCATGCCTCAGTTGCCTTCTCTGCTCTGTAATTGAGCTGTCAGGGTTAACTTGGCTTAATGCCTCTATGAGTAATAAACCTATATCATAACTATGAATAAATCCTACAGGCGATACAATATCCTCCGCTTTGCTGTACCTAGGCACTACATTAATCGCTTTATCGAGGACATCGTGTTCTGAATTACTTTTATCCATAAATGAAAAACAAGTCTGTATAAATTCTACATCAAGAGATGAAAGTTTGAATTGACCTAATTTTTCTTCAAGATTGCCGCTCGTAATCCCCCAGTGACTAATTATCGGTTTTGCGAAGCCAGCATCAAACAGTTTGCCAAATACACTAGCACCCTCATTGGTGTTACCTACAAAAATCATACAATCAGCATCGTTATACATAATACTTTCGACTAAATCATCTAGCTCTTCGCCACCAACACCCCAATCAAAAAAATGTGTCGTGTATTTACTTAGTTGTGATTTTTTAATATTTTTCTGGTTACCTCTGCCCCAGCCAGTATTTTCTAGTACTAAATCTACCGTCTTACACTTTTTATTAACGGCCTGCTCTGCTAAAAATTGACCAGCCTTGTTGTCGTCAACAGACAACCTAAATACCCAGTTCATAATCGATGGGTATCTAGTAATCATACCGCCAGCAGACCAAGGAAGAAGGAGCAAGACTTCATTGGCGTTTATAAACTCACGGTTCTTAATGTAGGGTCCAGAATGAAGGCCACCAAGAATAGCTATGGCCTTATCACTCTTCAAGTAGCTTTTCATGGTCCGCTTTGAGCGAATCGGATTTCCCCTATGGTCTGCACCAATAATTTTAATTGCTGTGCCTCCAACTTGATAATTAACATTGGAGAGTGCGGTGATAATACCGGCTTGAATAGCTTGCGCTGAATCAGCGTTGTGACTAAAGTCTGCATCTATCCATATCTCCAAGTAGTTCTCATTCCCAGCAGTTTTTTTCACGTGTTGAGATAACTCCATGCCGTCCATTGCTATAGCAAACACTTCATCATCGCTGTCACTATTATTCATCGTCAAAGTGTCAGTCTCTGGAGCAACAGGAACTTGGTTTGATAAGTCCGTGGCTGCAAAGGTTGAAGGACTAAACATAAGATAAAAGATTAGGCTAAAAGAGACCAGCCACCGTAATAATTGGACACCAAACAGCTTATTAGGATGAAAGTTTAGATTCAAAGTAAAGAGCTTACCCATCGTAAAGATACCTCGCGTACGAATAATGTATTCATGACTGACTTTCTTATTATGCTGATCCCCTGAAAAAACGCCAAATAAGACTTAATAATTCAAAAAAACAGCCCTACTTCTTCAACAGAATACTGATACACAGCTACTACATATAAGCATATATTATACTGATTTAAAACAACTAAATCCTCTAATCAATCTGATAACGTCATGATCCCAATTATTAATTAAATATTAACAAATGGAAAAAATGACCCTTTCCCAGCGTAATATTTTAACTCTGCAAGAAGACCAATCCTTAATTAGTCCTCATAAAATAGAGCCATATATAGTTCGCATTAGCCAATCGATCGACTTGCTTATTAGGGTTTACCGCTCAAAAAAAACAGAGCTTTCTCTTGTAATATCCAGATGTGTCACCTCATTGTTACGAGTGAAGTTGAATTGCCGTACGTGACTTTGCGCGACTAAAATGCTGACTGACATGTGCTGACGGATTGGTGTTTTGATTGCCCAATATACCTTGTGCTCAAGCACAGCCTGTAATCTTACAGACCTCACTAGTACGGACGGAACGGGTGAGTACGCCTAGCACCCCAAAAGACAAAAGTATCATGCAAGCCCTATAACCTTTGCAATACTGGAGTTAAAAAAATATTAATATTGGGGTACTAGGTGTACTTGGTGTGCACAAGCGTGGTGCTGTAAGGCTTTGCGCGTGCACCCCTAAAATGACTGTGCACCCCTAGCTCCAATACAGGGGTGCACAGCTGCACTAATGCCACTGTACCTGCTCATGACCGTCTACTACACATTTCTTTGGCTGGATGGTTGGATCTTCGCGTTGCCAATAGTCTTCTGGTAAAGCATCCAAGGTGATTCCAGCGTAGGCTTCAAACAATGTCCGCGCTTCTTCGATATTAGGCAACAGGTAATGACTTACCTGTACGCCGCCTGTACGTTTACGTTTTTTCTTGAACGTTGGCCAGATTTCCCGCAACCGCTTAGCCACATTATCCCATAGTGGTGGGTTCCGCTTCTTAGCAACGAATAGTTCATAGCTTGCTCGCACTGAGGAACACTGGATAGGTGCGCTCCCATCCCAGGCAAAAGAAGTGTAACCGCTGCCTAACTTACCACTCTCTAGAACCCGCGTAAGCCACGCAAGGGGCAAGTCTAATTTGTCCATAGTCTGCCGCTTTTGCTGTTCCAGAGCTGTCGTATCTGGCCTCTTGTGCGGGTCGAAGTTACTTATATCTCGTTCTAGTAGAAAATGTAAAAAAGCGCACTGTCCTTTCTTTGAAAACGCAACCGCGGCTAGCTTACTAAAGTAGCTAAAATCCCCTACACGACGTGCACTTATTGTGGGTACAAACCACCGGCGTGATTCTTTACTAGCCTGGAGAGCCCATGTATGGTTCGTTGCACACATTAAACGCGCAAAGCTATTAATCTCAAACGAGTCCTTACCTTTTGGGTTAATTTGTATCGTAGGGGAAGAGACCAAGTTTTTTAAATAATCGGTTGCGGCGATCTTACCTCGCATCGTGAACTCTTCTGTACAGATCAGCATCTTACGGGCCAAGTGGTCGTTGTGATTGCCTGTTATTTGGCTTTCAGAATCAATTTGTATGCTGTGCTTGCCCCACATTTCTCGGAGCATCCGCAGAATTATACTCTTACCTGTACCTTCGCCACTTTGAAGGATAATTGAAGTGTCTGTACGCTCCCATGGCCGCTGAAACATGTGCGCCAACCAGTCAAGAAAGTGCTTTGACTGTTCTTGGCTTCCACTGCACAGAACTTCGTGAATGTGGTTGCGTATTATTTGACACTCTCCCACCACCGGCGAAACCGCAGGCCCCTGATATAAGTTAAATACGTCACCCTGATCGCCATACTCACCACTTGGGTCAAACGCAAAGCCTAAGAGCCGTACTCTCTGCGCCGATTTTAGCCAAATATCAAGAGGATCCTTGTCTTCGACCTTCTCGGTCTTAAAGAACGTCTTAAACGAATCTACGGGCATCAGGGCTTCTAATATATCTTTTGCTTCTCTATCGCCAATGAATACTTTTCCACCTACACGAATTTGAAAAAAACGGTTCTGTATACTATCCAGGACTGTCACTAACGATATTAATTGCCGCTCACTTGGAGTAGGTAACTCGGGGACCTCAGCTTCCGTTACTGTTATGCCACTACTCATACCGAACCCCCTTTAAAACCAAGTTGACCCAGGACCCAGCCGTGATATGTTGCCAAATACTGAAATGGCACGTTGCCCGCGTCATCAACTCGCTGCCAATCTCCCGTAGCCACTGCCTGCTTCACTACCACAGTAGCTAAATCACGTGCAATCATAGATAAAGTAGCCTCCGAACCAGATTGCCCAGCGTATCTCTCTGCTCTACTTTGGATAACGCAGTTATCTAACGCAGGTTGGCAGTATTCGCCGCTAAACAGAGCGCAGACGGCCCCTATTCGACCTTCGGTTAGGCATGCGCTACGTAGCAAGCCAGCGAGCCTTAGAACAGCGTTTTCGCGCCCTGCTCCGTCTACAACTATTTTAGTAAACTTAAAAGCGTTTAGTATCTCAATATTGGTTGCTATGGCCAGTACCTGCTGACCTGCGTCGAACTTAGGTTGATCTTCCACTACTAACTCAGTTGTCGCGATCGGTCGGGGTTTGGCAGGTTGTCGTAGGGCCTCATTAGGCAACACCAATACGCCACCCTCTAAAACCCACCTAAACGAATGCTCAAGCCGGTCCTTTGGTACGGCCCAAACACCTTGGCACTGAGAAAGATTTGACCCTGTTTGATCCGCCAAACCAAACATAACATGCTCATTAACCCATTGATGTGCGCTGCTGTATAGCGGCGCATCAAGAGAATAATCAACGGGGATGATTAGCCTACATCTAACTCCAGGCTTCACTCCAATAGAATGACTCGACCAACACGCAGCCGCAATACCTGCTTGCTCAAGCCTCGCTTTGATCCGCTCTAAGTGGACTACCCTTATGCTATCTAAATCAAATAACAAAAGGCTTGAACTGGTTAAATGAGAACCAGATCGCTGCTTGCCAACTAATTGCAGCCCTTGCAACTTAGCATAGCCTAACGTCTTACCTCTGAGCGGCGCTTCTCGCAATTGGCATGGTAAGAAGTAAGGTACATTTGTTTTTAAATAGACAATTTTTGGCCCAGCTTTTGGGGCTAAAAATTCTAGCAGGGCTGACCACGAAGCACCAACTATCTCCAGCGATGGAAGGGTGCTGAATTGGCCTTTAAACAGGGTAATTGACCCTCGCCAAAGCCCTATTGGCTTGACCTGTAATGATGCAGTGATGTTTTTTTGTCGCACGAATGTGCATACGTGTTGATGTCGAATGTAAGAGTGTGGTTGACCTGGTTGACGAGGTCGGGAACGTGATCTCTCATAATACAAACCTTTTTAATAAGTAATAGTGGCCCCACTTGAGGCAGGGGATCGCGGGAGCAGCTCCGCACATTGCAGGTTGGTTATTCTCGACCTGAGGCCGGCTATCGGTAAAAGTTATAGATTGGTTTGCTTATATGTGAGAGATATTAGTGGATCACTCCGCTGAATAACCTGGCCGAAATCGTCTTCAATTTCGTCCACATAAGGGGCACTCATCGTAATTATGTGCCCTTGTCGTCGGAGCTGCCAAAGCGCCTCCATTTGATTCTTATCACCCACGAAGACTGTTACAGGTTTACTACCCAAGAGCTCTCGTAGCAAACGCTCTGTGAGTTTTAATGCACTAAAATCATGTAAATGACGCCATGTACTTGAACGGCCCACAAGGTCGCCTGTTAATACAAAGTCTATACCTTCTGATAACAGTGCTGCGTCCAGATCACATATGGTTTGTATACGCGATTCAAAACGCATCATCCACGTAAGGGCAACCTTAAATGCTGACTCTTGGTCCTTGTTATTATCAGCCCAACGTGTACTGGGCCAACCTTGCGGATCATTCTCTACTGCTCGCCCGACGGGAGTTGTAAACAGGTGTTTTTGATCCAGGCCCAAGGCTGCGATATAAGTGACTACCTCATCGCTGTCATGAGCAAATGGCCTTTGTAGTGATCCAACATATGGTCCGAATTGTGAACGTTTATCCTGGGGCTTATACATACCTGCTAGTAATAATCGTTTAGTTTTTGATTCTTTAATGTGGGGGTAATTCCGCATGAGCAGCTCCGTTTTGTTTAATTGTTCCTGACTTGCGCCTAATGCGCTCGCGTCTCTGGCACTGACGGAAAAATTAAATGAATCTTCACACTGAGCGGAGTCGGTTTCTAGGGTGGTTTGAAGTGCGGATTGAAGCGCGGGCATATTATCATCCTGTTTTTAATTTGAACCGTATCCATCTCACTGTTTTTTAGACACGCCAACCCCCGTCAAGCCAAGCTAAAGCTGTGCCGTATCAGGGATACAATAGGTAGTTATGTAATGTGTTAGTGGAGGTATGCAGTTAAAGTAGCAAGCGTTACTTCACGTGATAGAACGAGCTGATTCACAAGGAATTTTATTTCCTTATCAGAACGGCCAGCGGCGCGGGCGATGATGACTGCTTCGAGTTCATGCTTTAAGAATCCTGCGGCACGCTTTCCGATCGAAATGCGCGGCGGGATAACGCCATCAGCTATACCGCAATCAACTGCGGTTCGGCCAAGGGCGAGAATTTTATAAAGTTCATTATTTCTAATAAATTGGATATCTGGGGTCATGGACTTTTCCGTAGTGCGTTTTCTATAAATACAATTATGGGGCTTCAGAGAAGTTTCACAACGAGTAATTAAAGGTGCGTCGATAATAAACCTGACCCAAAAACTGTTACTTATTTTGATTTTGGAGTCAGGTTTGCTTTTTTGTATCGCTTACGGGCTCGCCTACAGAGCTTCGGGAGTACTGATTCCCCCAAATCCCCACCATGCGTATTTTGTAGTTTTTGTAGCACATGCCGGAAACATTTCCCTGCGGGACGGGTGATGTTGATTTGGTCAGGTGTTGGGGGTTCGCCTGCATCAAGCTCCCATAGGCCAATCAGCCTTTTAGCAGCCATTTTTAATGGGTTAAATTCGGGGTCGTGACGGCGACCAACACCATCAGCGATCTTGCGCGCCTTAATCTCAATATCCTTGACAGTTTTACCTAATTTGGCAAGATCACCGTCAACGTCGTACATTGGTAGCAACAACTCATGCCGATCAGAAAATGTTTTAAAAGCTTTATTAAGCCTCTGCGCATCTTTAGAGGCTTTCCGAACATCATTCATAAAACCTTTATAGGCTCCAGCGCCTGAGTCGCCATAAATTTCGTATTGCAACTTATGCACCGCAGCGAGATTATTCAAGTCATCAAGTAACCGCCAATCAGTTTCAGCTGCATCACCTAGGTCTTCATGTTGAACCGTACGTCGAACCCAACCAATAGTACGGAGTTTCGCGACATCAGCTGCTGAGAACAAATCTGTCATATCAACCTGCCTTTTGTTGTTTGCGGAACAAGGGCACCACATCAGCCCCTGCTTGAACAGCATCGCAATGATCGCTCCACCACTGCATTAGCTCAATTCTGGCGTCCATGTGCATGGTGTGGTGGGTGTAAGCACCGCGAACTTGGTTTTTGTCTTGGTGCGCAAGCTGCGCTTCAATTACGTCACCGCGAAAGCCTGCTTCGTAGAAGCTACTAGCAGCTGTTGCTCTAAAACCGTGGGGTACGCAATGAGGCCGTTCTGCGTCGTCACTGTCACGATGGTAGCCCATAACCTGTAATGATTTCCGCAGAGTGTTGTCGCTCATGGACTGCCCTTGCCCTCGCTCAGAGGGGAATACGCATGCCCTGTGGCCTGTTAGTGGGTGTATTGCTGCTAACACTTCCAACGCTTGACGACTCAATGGCACAACATGTGCACGCCCCATTTTCATTTTGTGGCCTGGAATATTCCAAACGGCATTATCAATATCGAATTCTTGCCATTCAGCTTTGCGTAGTTCGCCTGGACGAACAAACGTTAGCACGAGCAGCTTCATTGCGAGCTTAGTCAGTAGGCGACCTTTACTTGAATATGTGTCTAGATCACGGAGAAAGCCCCCTAGCAACTTAGGTGGCAACGATGGGCGGTGCTGGGTTTTTACCTTTGTGGTGATTTGATTTAGGCCTGTGGCTGGGTTGGTCGTAACCATGCCCTTAACAATGGCGTGCATATACACACGGCCGATGTCCTGGAGTAGACGCTTTGCAACATCCATGCTTCCGCGGCCTTCGACAGTTTGGACGATGGATATAACCTGTTGTGGTGCTACTTTTTGAATGCAGGTAGCACCAATACTTTGAAATGCGTTATCTTTAAGACGCTGCCACACACGTGAAGCATGGGCTGGCTTCCACCTTGGAGCCTCTACCTTCCACCACATAAGGGCGACATCTTCAAAGGTGCTACCGGCGATGCTACTTTGGTGCAGTTTAGCTTTAGTTAAAGTGCTTGGATCAATACCATCTTTCAGTTGCTTGCGGGCATCTATGACTGCTATACGTGCGGCTTTCAAGCTAATACTGTCTTTTTTTGTACCATAGACACCAATAGCTAAGGTCTTTTGCTTACCGTCAAATCGGTACTTGAGACGCCAGTACATGCCACCACTGGGCTTAACAAGGAGCCGTAGACCCTTCTCATCAGAGAACCACTGATCTTTGTCCGTTGGTTTGAAAGCCTTGACCTGCTTATCGTTTAGAGCCACTTGGTGCTACCTCACATAACCGAACTGAGTGTAGCACCAAATATAGCACCGCTATTTGGCGAAAGCTAACGAAACTTAAAGAAGCTAAACGGTCACGATATGACCAAAAAATGAGTAACAGCAAGGGCTTAAAGGGTATTAACGAAAGGTATAAAAAGAGAAGATGGTGCCCGGAGCCGGAATCGAACCGGCACGACCGTTAAGTCGCAAGATTTTAAGTCTTGTGTGTCTACCAATTTCACCATCCGGGCGATGGTCCTACAGAGGTTAGATGTATTTTAAAAACACATCTCACAATGCTACTTAGGCATTATGTTGTTGGTGGCAATACTGAGATCGTCACACACGCCTTACAAGTCAAATAATTTTCTTTTCCGACTTGATATGCGGAACAGCATTTTACACTTTGGACCGCTAAAGTAAAGTAAAATAACGTTATTTTCCACATATTAAGCTTTAATTTATATTCACTTTACAACTTCCGTGTGGATCATCTCGCGCAGTAAAAACTTTTGCACCTTACCCGCCACATTTCATGGCAATTTGGGTATGAAAATAACCTCACTTGGTTGTTTAAAACATTAGGTGCTGGTACACAGTGGCTATTAGTGTCTCACCCCATAGAGCATTAATTGAATAATACAATGCTATGAGGATGCACACCGTTAAGGCTTCTGCTTGGCCAGTGCTATTATATTGGCAGCCTGAGGGCTTAACTCAGATGAAAAATGTATGGCAATTACGCACACAGGAGCTGCCACTTTATTTGACTATGGATGCAGGACCGAACCTTAAACTATTGTTTGAAGCTAAGCATCAAGCTGATGTAGAATCTGTTTTTGAACAGGTGAATGTTATCATTCGTTTAGGTAGGCTGGCTCAGTTCAACTTGGGGCGGCTGGGTGGTTTATTAAGAGAATAAAACATGAAAAAATTTGCCTTAGATGCGATTGATTTGCGTATTTTGTGTGCGGTGCAAGCTCATGGGAAAATAAGCAAATTTAAATTAGCAGAGCTGGTTAATTTATCTCCTACACCTTGTCGGGTGAGGCTAGATAAGCTTAATAAAATGGGTATTATTAAGGCTTATCGAGCTGAAATAGATCTTGATCGGTTGCTAGATTTAACTCAAGTCATTGTTACAGTTTCATTAAAAACTCATAAAAAATATGACTTTGAACGCTTTGAATCTTACATTAATCAAGTGGAAGAGATTATTGAATGTTATGCCACAGGTGGTGGCTGCGATTATGTGATGACCATCATGAGTAGAAACCTTTCCAGTTTTCAAACTTTGGTGGAACAGTTGCTTAGTGAAGACATTGGGATTGACCGTTACTTTATTTACATTGTCACCAAACTAGTGAAAAAGACACCCCCTAACCTCATCGCACTTCTATCCCCCTAGTATTAAAGGCTGCGATCTGAATTTTTAAATGCTCATTTAATGGCCTGTTTATAGCCATTAAATGAGCCTAAACAGACTTCTAAAAAGACTAATTTAGCCCATTTTTAGTGCTTGGTTCGCCTATAGTTCGTTTATCAGTTTCTTAATTGGCCTTGGCTAATTAAGCGATTTATTAACTATAAAATGGACTATCTAATGAGCGCACCTAAAGAGTTTGGCTTTGGCACACAAATCCGCAAATCACCTTATTTTGATGCAACCATACGTTGGGGAGCTACAGATTTTTCTGTGTATAACCACATGTACATCCCCAGAGACTTTGGTAACCCCCAGCAAAACTTTTGGAACTTGGTTAATGATGTCATTTTGTGTGACGTTGCCGTAGAGCGGCAGGTAGAAATCACCGGGCCAGATGCAGCAAAATTTGTACAAAGCCTTATCTCACGAGACCTATCAAAATGTGCTGTAGGCCAATGTAAATATGTTCTGTTGACCAATGCCGCTGGTGGTGTTTTGAATGACCCTATTATGCTTCGTTTGGCTGAAAATCACTTTTGGATCTCCCTAGCAGATAGCGATATCTTATTTTGGGCACAAGGTGTGGCGGTGAATTCTGGTTTGGATGTACATATTGGTGAGCCTGATGTGTCTCCGTTACAGCTTCAAGGGCCTAAGTCTGGCCAGGTGATGCAGGCGTTGTTTGGTGATGATATTGCTGATCTGAAATATTACTGGCTGCGTGAATATAACCTAGATGGCATTCCTTTAATCGTTTCTCGCACAGGCTGGTCTAGTGAATTGGGCTATGAGATATATTTACGCGATGGTTCTAAAGGTGATCTGCTATGGGAAAAAATAATGGCAGCAGGTAAGCCTTTTGACATTAAACCCGGCCATACCTCTACTATTAGACGCATAGAAGCGGGCATGCTGTCTTATCATGCAGATATGGATATTCATACTAACCCGTATGAATTAGGTTTGGATCGGTTAATCGACATTGATGAAGATTTTGATTTTATAGGCAAAGCTGCATTACAAAAAATCCGACATGATGGCGTTAAGCGTAAGCAGGTGGGGCTAGTTATCAGCGGCCCTGCTATGGACGGCTCTAATACTCGCTTTTGGGATTTGGAGAAGGACGGTGAACTAATCGGCAAAGTAACCTCTGCAGTCTATTCCCCTCGTCTTGAAAAAAATATTGCGCTTGCTATGGTTGATGTACATCGTGCTGCTCATTTAGCAGATATAGGCATGGAGTTTGTAGTGATCAAACCAGATGGTAAGGCCGAAGCAACAGTGGTGGAAAAGCCATTTTTTGATCCTAAAAAGAAATTAGCTGCTACCTAGTTAAATAACACTCGTATCACTCTTACTCGAGCCAAAAAAGGATCCCGATAAATGACTTCAGACCATGCAAATGACCAGTCTCTAGTTTTAGTTAATCGCAATGAAAGTGGGGTTCTTAGGCTTACGCTTAATAACCCGTCTAGGCGAAATGCTTTATCAGAAGCAATGTTGTATCAGTTGCACCAGGCAGTTAAGGCAGCTGCAATTGATCCGTTGGTAAGGGTTTTGGTGTTGGCTGCTAATGGCCCTGCTTTTTGTGCAGGGCATGATTTAAAAGAGCTTACTCAAGGTCGCCGTCACAGTGATAATGGACACGCATACTTCGAAAAAATAATGCTTATGTGTTCACAGCTAATGCAAGGAATTGTGAACTGCTCCAAACCTGTTATTGCTGAGGTCTCTGGCGTGGCTACTGCGGCTGGCTGCCAGTTGGTGGCTAGTTGTGACTTGGCCTATGCGCAAGAAGCTGTGGTATTTAGCACGCCTGGGGTTAATATTGGGTTGTTTTGCTCTACCCCCATGGTGGCCCTTTCACGTAATGTAGCTAGCAAGCATGCTTTAGAAATGTTACTTACAGGTGATTTTATTTCTGCTCACAGGGCTGCAGAAATTGGTTTAATCAATGGAGTCACCACAGAAGCTGATCTAACATCAAAAACGATGGAAATAGCTCTGAAAATTGCTGCCAAATCAAGTAATACTCTTGCTATCGGTAAGCGGGCTTTTTATGAGCAGCGCGAGATGACTTTGTCTGATGCTTATGTTTTTAGCGCTAAGGTGATGGTTGAAAATATGCTCACACAAGACGCAGAAGAAGGTATTAATGCCTTTATTGAAAAGCGAACGGCTACATGGAGTGATCAATAAATGGCTAATACGTTTAACTCATACAATAAAGAGCTGCCACGTCATACGGCGAATTACCAGCCACTGACGCCAATTGGTTTTTTAGAGCGAGCAGCCACTGTATTTCCTGATCATGTGGCTATTATTCACGGTAAACTAAATCAAACCTATCGGCAGTTTTATAGTCGCTCACGTCAATTGGCCTCAGCATTATCTTCACTGAAAATAGGTGCTGGAGACACAGTTTCTGTGATGCTTGCCAATACTCCAGCGATGCTAGAGTGCCATTATGGCGTGCCCATGTGCAGGGCTGTACTTCACTCTATTAATACCAGATTAGATGCAAAGATGATTGCTTTTCAACTTGACCATGCGCAAGCAAAGGTGGTGATAGTTGATGCTGAATATGTAGCGATCATGCAGCAGGCATTAAGTGCGGCTGCAGTGAAGCCGTTGTTGGTTGTGTATGACGATAGCGAATTTACTGGCCAGCGCACAAGCCACACTGGGATTAATTATGAAGTGTTTCTCAGCCAAGGTGATGAAAACTTTGTATGGCTAATGCCTGAGGATGAATGGGATGCTATTTCAATCAACTACACATCAGGTACCACAGGTGATCCTAAGGGCGTGGTTTCCCACCATAGAGGGGCTTATTTGTTGGCGCAGGGTAATGCGTTAACAACTGCTATGCCAAAGCATGCTGTGTATTTGTGGACACTGCCTATGTTCCATTGTAATGGCTGGTGTTTTCCTTGGACTTTATCCGCTGTGGCAGGCACACATGTGTGTTTACGTCAGGTGCGTGCGGATGCCATATGGCAAGCTCTTGAAGATCATAAAGTGACTTACCTTTGTGGCGCACCCATTGTGATGTCACTCATTTTAGCAGCTAAAGATGATTACGCTATTCACCGCAGCACAGACCACAAGGTTCAGTTTCTTTCAGCTGCCGCTCCTCCACCTGAAAAAACTCTGGCTGATATGAATGCTGCTGGTTTTGTTGTCACCCATTTGTATGGTCTAACTGAAACCTATGGCCCTGCAGTAGTGAATGATTGGCATGAAGCTTG
>Ga0114995_10001551_pt1 | contig 16091 bp, 11 predicted proteins | sample ArcticOcean_MG_C_11_FD_87038 | JGI IMG/M metagenome (GOLD analysis project Ga0114995, IMG submission 87038) | Marine microbial communities from western Arctic Ocean - ArcticOcean_MG_CB2_154 | ecosystem: Environmental > Aquatic > Marine > Oceanic | place: Arctic Ocean: Canada Basin | collected... | reverse complement strand
TACGTAAGAAAGGTACTGGTACTGAGAAACAACAAAATAACATTAAGGCTGATAAAGTTTTAGCCTCTTTGATGAAAGGTAAGGGGTAAGTTATGGCAGAAGCAGGAGATACAGCAGGACAATCCGGTGCTCTAGCAGAATGGTCTGGTAAATATGTCACTGACATGCTGGGTCAAGCTCAAGCTCTAGGTAATAAACCTTATCAGGCTTACACAGGCCCACTCACTTCTGGTGCCTCTGGGTTACAGAACCAAGCCTTTAGTGGCTATGGTGCGTTAGATCCTAATCAACAGACTGGTATAGGTTCTTACGGCGGGTCAACGGGGCCGGGTACTTTTGGTTTTGGTAGTGCAGCAGGGCAAGGATATGCTCCCGGCTTTACCGCTGGTTCTGCCGATATGTCCGGTATGGGCATGAACAGATTCCAAAACAACTACAACCCACAGGCGTTTACTGGGCAAGCTGCACAGCAGTATATGAACCCGTACCTACAGGCTGCACTAAATCCGCAAATAGCGGAAGTCCGTAGACAAGAATCAATCACACAGTCACAAGATGCTGGTAGAGCCGCTCAAGCAGGGGCTTTTGGTGGGTCACGTTCATTTATTATGGATGCTGAAAGAGCACGTAATACAGGACAACAGATTGCCGATATTACTGGGCAAGGCTACGCTCGTGCTTTTGATACCGCTCAAGGTCAATTCAACACTGAACAACAACGCCTGATGGCTGACCGCGATACTAGAATGGGGCAGTTTAATACCGAAGAGAAGATGCGCCAACGTATCGCTGAAGTCGGCATAGATCAGTTTAACAAAGAACAAGCTGGGCTACGTACTGACGAAGCCGCTCGTAGAGGACAATTTAATACTGAATCTGACCGCCAAGCTGCTTTTGATGAACGTCGTAGAGGGCAATTCAACACTGAAGCTGACCGCCAAATGCAGTTCGATGAGTATGGTAGAAATCAGTTTAACACTGAAGAAAACCGTAGAATTGATGCGGCAGAAGCTGATCGTCGTTACGGCCTATCCGCGCTAAGAGATATAGAAGCTGCTGGTGGAAGACAACGTGCTGTAGAACAAGAAGGCATTACCGCTGACTACTTACAGTACCAACAAGAACAACAGTACCCTTATGAACAACTGCAATTTATGCAGTCAATGCTTCAAGGTTTACCTGTATCCGCACGGCAAACATCTTATGTAGATCCGTCTAGCGCCAATCAACTTACCGGTGGAATCGCAGAGATATTAGCATTACTGGGATATGGTACGGGTGGAGAGGGAGCACCATAATGATAAATAACCCCATGCAACAGATTGAACGTACAATGGATGCTTACGCAGGCAATCCAGAAGGACTACAGAAGCGTGCTAATGTATCTAAAGAACTTATAGACGTTCTAGCTATGCAGAGTTTGCAAGCCGACCTTGCCAACCAAAAACGCAACATGGCTATGCAGCAGCAGAGCAACCCTCAAACCGTCAAAGACCAACTAGAAGAAGGTCTCATGGGGGAGTATCGCCAAAAAGCCGCTGAAGAACTGGGCGTAAATCCAAGTGAAGGCGATGTAGTTGAGCGTACAGGTATAGCAGGCCAGCAGATGGCACAAAACGCACAGATGCCACAAGGCCCACAAGGAATGCCACAAGGCGGTGGCGGGGTAGCCAGTCAAGCTGGCCCAGTTAATTTAGCTGGTGGTGGCATTGTTTCGTTTTACAGCGGAGGCCCAATTAGTGAGATTACAGATGAAGATGTTGCAGCGTACAGAGCCGCAAATCCTTTAGAGGCTGGAAACTTACCTACACAAGTTATTAAAAATAAAATATATGCAGAAGTTCAAGGTAAGCGTGGGATAATTCCAGATATATCACAGGGAATTAAAGACTTTGAATTAAATCAAGGTGACTTACGCCCCGGCGGATATGAAAAACGTATAGCGGAAGAAGAAGAAAAAACAAAACAGAAAGAACGAGCGCAGCAAAGTGCAGTAATGGTAGAAGACGTAGGTGCTGCCAATATAGCATTAAATAAAAAACAAAAAGCTGAAGCTGGAGTAGCTCAAGAAGGTATAGCTAGTGTACCTCCTCCCACTCCTACGGTAGATCCTCGCCAAGCATTAATTGACAGTATAAGTGGATTAGCCGCTGTCGATCCTTATACACCCGACGCAGATCTAACTGCGTACACTAAAAAACAGATGGAGCGAGACCCCGCGACAGAAGCCAAAGCCGCTGCTGCAAGAGTGGCTGAATTTAGTAAATTAAGTGAAGGGTTAGGTACTCTAACTGACCGTAGAAAACGCGCTACAGACTTGTACGAAGAACGTCAAGAAGCGAAGAAAGGTAGAGGTGGTGCGTTTATGGCACAGCTTATTGGTATGTCTCAAGGGCCAGCCGGTAGTGGTGCGAAAGCTCGTATGTCTTATTACGAAAAACAAGAAGCTATACGTGACAAGCACGAGGTTAACCTAAACGCTATAGACGACGCATCTATATTACTGCAACGTACTGTGGGTGCAAAACAAGCTACGGAATACAACACGACTGCTAAAAATGCCGAGACTGCTATAGCTAATGCAGCCAACACTTTGGCAGGTATGGACGCAGCTAAACGAAGCGACTACTTGGCTAGAGTAGAACTTCAAATGGAAGACCAGAAAACCAAGCTAGACGTACTAAATGAAATGGGTCGTGAGGATAGAGAGAACGCAGCACTTACTCTCTCTAGGGAAAATATAACTGTAGATACCGCCGATGCTATATTGGATGCATCTACAGCAGCTATAGAAACTTACTTAACTCTAATTAACGAAAAACGTGCGTTAATAGTACCTAGATTCCGCAAACGCCTAACAGAAGCTAAAGGTAACGCGGAGGAGACGGCGCTTATACAGAAAGAAATAAGAGAAGAATTACAGAACGCCGCTATATATGAGTTTGATTTATTAAATGAAGCTAGAGAGAAGCAAAAGGAGGCGGAGAAAGTTCTTACGAGTCGTATGACGAGTAGTTCTTTGGGTAGTGCCGTAGATGCGGAAGTTAATAAGTACAAAGGATAAATAATGCCTACATTAGCCGAAGCTAAACGTGCAATAGTAAACGCAGAGGCAGCAGGGGACTTCGCAGCCGCTGACCGCATACGTCAAGCTGTACAACAAGCCGAAAGCCCTGCGCCAGTAGGCCCAAGTTTTACTGAGCGTATGGCAGTGAAACGCGCTGAATCCGATGCACGGTTAGCTGAACTAAGATCGCGCCGCGCCCCTGAAGAAACCGGCATCTTTGAAGACTTTACCACAGGTTTTGGTAGGGGCTTCGTAGGTGTAGGTGAGAGTGCTGCCCTTGGCCTTGCTGCGTTAGCTGAAGAAGAAACTGAAACTCAGTTACGTGACCGCATTAAGTCTGTAGCTGATTCGTTTGAACCTGAAGGTGGTGATCCTGAGTCGTTTACTAGCGGACTAGGTTCGGCGTTCGGCTCTATTGCAGGTATTGCTCTCCCCGCTGCTGGCATTGCTTTCGGCGCTGCTCCTTTGGGTGCCTCCGCTGCCCTTGCTTCAGGTCTTGCTACAGGTACTGCTGGTATACTAGGTGTAAGTGCCGCTGCCGGTGAAGCAAGTGAACGTGCTCGTGAAGCCGGTGTTAGTGAAGAAGTACGTAGTGCCGCTGCCTTACGTGGCGCTCCAATCGGTTTTCTTGATGTGCTACCTATGGCACGTTTTGTTAAGAGTATCGACATACCTGTACTATCCAAGTTAGTAGACAAGCTAGGCCCAGAACAAGTAAACACAATTGGCGAGAAAGTACGTAGCGCCGCACTGACTGGTGGGTACGAAGCTGGGCAAGAAGTAGCTTCTGAAGTTTTACAAAATCTTAACGAACAACAGTACAACGAAGCCGTCGAGATATTCGCTGGCGCTGGAGAAGCCGCTACATTCGGTGGTATAGCCGGTGGTGTCCTTGACTTGTTCCTTGGTAGACGCGCACGCGATAGAAGCGAAGGTGAAGTTACAGACCAAGATGAAGTTACAGACCAAGATGAAGTTACAGGTCAAGATGAAGGCGCTGACGCACTATTACCTACACCGCTACCTACAGCAACAACATCTGCTTTCGGTGAATTAGATACCGGCGCAGAAGCTGCTAGTCAAGCCCGTGCCAGCGCACGCCTTGGTGAAAGCCAAGCAGACATGTTCGCCCTTGAGAAAGAACAAGCAGAAAGAAGACTAGGTACACCAGAACCACAAGAAGCAGTCGTAGAAGAAGCAGACGCAGAAGCGGTAAAAGCTAGACTATTTGAAGGTCTGGATACCGATTCCTTTGATGGTGTAGCTAATCTACCTGAAGAACAGCAACTACAGTTTGCACTTAGAAGCCAAGATCTAACTAGGGCTGAGAAGAAGGTTCTCGTGGATGCTGCTCGTGGCGTTGTCCCTGCTACTGAAGTATCTCCCGATCAGACTGCTATGTTCGACGAAACTGCTGAGATAGAAGCTCTTGTTGAAGCAGACGAAGTAGCCGAATTAGCCGAATTAGACCAACAAATTGCTGTGGAAGATGCTGTTACCGAAGCCGCTGAAACAGAACAAGCGCGTATAATTAGTGCGTCTGAAAGAGAGACCGCTACTGAGCAACAAGTAGGTGAAGAGCTAAGTATTGCCGAAACAAGACGGCGTACTATATTAGCAGATGTAGTAGAGCAACAACCAACGCGGCAAGAAAACACGCTCACACGAAGATTTAGCCGCGCATTAGAAGCTGAAGGATTTACTGACACACAACCTAACGAAGCTGAAACCGCAGCAATAGCTCGTGTAATAGACATAACCCGTGCAAAACCTATACAGGAAGAAATGCTCCCTTCTGACTCTGATGTCACTGCTATGGAAGCTGTTGTACCAGAACGCCAAGAAGCCGCAGTAGAACCCGTACAGGAGTCTCTTCCCGGTCTTGGGCGTAAGAGTAAGGCAGGGTTGCCAGAACTGGAAACCACACCAGAACCTACACCTGAACCACGCATAGTAACCGCCGAAGATCTTACAACCGCTGGGTTCCTTGCAAATGCTGCCGTACGTAAACGTGTTATAGGTAAAGATTTAAGTGACCCGGCAACACAACAAGATCTAACAAACACTGCCAATGCACTTAAATCCCAAAAAATTAAAGTAGGCGTAACTCGTTTACTAGAAGGAGCGCCTAGTGAGCAAGGTGATTTATTTACCGCAACCCAAAGAAAACCTGACGCAGCAAGAGATAGAACAAGCGATGAAGCTAATTTACAGGGCTTGGGAGACGGAACAGACAGTCAAGATACCTTGGCAACTGACGCATCTGACACAGGAACAGTGGGAGACGTTGGACGAGGCACTGGAAGAGTTGATGTTAGAGCAGGAGAACAGCTTAATACACTAACTGAAGCTGAACAAAACACCCCACTGACCGACACTGAGAGTGATGAATTTACTGCTTTGGCGGTTGCGGAACCTCAAGAACTAACAGCAGCGCAGCAAGCTAGGGTTTACAATCTAAGCACAAGGTCTAGGGTTGAAGTAGGGTTAGATCCATTAGCTCCACCTATAGTAAACGCGCCGCCTGTAGTTGAACGCTCAAGTATGCTGCGCCCAGACGGTACTCCACTTACACCAGTGGTAGATCAAGGTGCTTTAGCTACAGAATTAGTAGACCTTATTTCCATACCTGAAGCAAAGAGAAATAAGAAACAGAAAGCTAGGCTAAAAGAACTGGTGGACATAGGTAAAGCACTTGAAGCCAAGCCTGAAGCCAAGCCGACAGTAGAGAAGCGTAAGCGGACTGCCAAGGAAGTAAGAGAAACACCAACAGATACCAAGCCGGTAGAGTCTGAGTCAGAGATAGATGAAACCGTTGCTAAGATCATGGGCATTGCAGAAGAGGTTAGGTTTGGCGCTGCCGTAGCTACTAACGCCCCAGAAAAAGCTAGTTCTCCCACTACTTCTGCCGTAAGAGCAAAAATAAAATCAAAGAGTGACGAGGACAAAGCTAGGGTAGCTGAGATACGCAAGGAACAAGGCGTTGGGCTATCAGAAGCAAACAACATCCTAGCGGCAGAGAAAGCCACTGAAGCGTCTTTAGGTACGCGAACAATGGAAGGTACTTACGGTACTGAAGTACCAACCTTCGGTATATTCGGAACCGGCGGTAAGCCGCAGAAGATTGATACTCCCCTAGAGGCTTCGGTAGTCAGAGCTTTATACACGGGAGATGTTAAGGGTGCGTTAGAGGCGTTAAGTAAAACAACACCTGATAGACGCGCACGCCGTGTTGCTAAGAAGTTAATGAAGTACGTTGGTACTACTAAGTTGTTTCTTGTAGACCCCAGCAACGATAACCCAGCTAGTATGACGGTGGGTGAGGTAGCCAACCTAAGTAAGCTATTCGCTAAAGAAAGAAATGGAAAGTTGCCCGCTGGACTGTTTGTAGGCGCTGATAACGTAATACTCCTAAATCAAGACGGTGGTGTTAACGCTTACACGTTACTGCATGAGATGACTCACGCTGCTACGTTGTACGAAATCGCTAATAACCCGCAGTCTAAAACGTCTAGGGATTTAATGGCGCTGTACAAAGCATCAGACTCTCTATTATCTGAAAGCTACGGCGAGATCTCTTACACGCCAGATCCTAAGTTGTCAGATGCTGCAAACGCTAAACGCAAAGACACTATAGGGTTAGCCGAGTTTGTAGCTGAAGCGTTTAGTAACCCAGAATTTCAACGTGCCTTAGCGAAGATTAACGCCAAGGGCGAACCACTTAGTTCATGGCGAAAACTCCTAGAAATAATGGCTAGGTTCGTTGGTATAGATACTCGTGGTGCTTCAGCGCAGGCCGAAGCGAACCGCCTTATAGAAACGATCTTAGCTCCTGCTGTAGCGATGCGTGGTCTACCGAACGTACCTACGTACTCCACAGCCGATGGCGTTAAGGAAGTAAATAAGAGGTTAGCTGAAGGTAGTAAGTCAAACCTAACAGAGAAACAGAGTAGAACTTCCATAATACGTGACTTCATGGATGTGTTTACTCCCGATCAGAATCCTTACCTAAAAGGTGTTATGCGTAAGACCTTGGGCATACTACCCAACCAACCAGTGTTCGATGACATTGCAGGTAAGCTAAACATCGAAGGTGCAAACCAGTTGGGTAATGCTATTAAAGAGCAGCGTGACCTACTAACCAAGTCTGAAGATACGGTTAAGAAAGCGTTAGACCCTATCGTGCGGTGGTCTACTACAGCGTCTGAGAATACAATGAAGGCGTTTAACAACCTTGTGTACTCCAGCACCATCGACGAAGTAGACCCAGAGTTAACCCTAGACGAAGCCACCAAGAAGTACGGTAAGCAGACTGTAGACGGTACTGCCCAACTAAAGATAGACCGCTATAAGGAGCTACGTAAGGAATACAATAGCGGCACTTTAGGTAATGACGGTAGGCAAGCGTATAAGAACTTACGCAAGATATACGCAGACATTTCTAAAGACATGGTTGCTTCTTTAGAAGGTAGGATTGATGGTCTAAATGTAGACGAAGGTGTAAAGACCAGCCTTAAAAACCAAATGCTGGCTAGGATGCTGGCTGCATCGAACGTAGAGCCATACTTCCCACTAACACGTAATGGTAAATACTGGTTGGCTGTACGGAATCCGAAGGACTTAGAGAACCCTGCCTATATTACATACGAGTCTCTAAAAGAACGCGGCCTCGCCAAAAAAGAATTTGAGGGTATGGGTTACAAAACTGAAGTCTATGACCCTACTACACTTAGAAATTCCATGCAGAAGGATGCACCGTCAAGTGCGTTCATGGGACAAATACTAAGTATATTAAAAGACAAGAACATACCGGCAGCCACGCAAGAACAGATTGCACAGTTATACATCGAGGCAATGCCAGAGACGGCTTTCTCCAAGTCACTGATTCGCCGTAAGAAATCTTTGGGTTACGACACGGATGCCATCGAAGCTGCTAGAAGTAAAGCATACGACATGGCTCGGCAGGCGGCTAGACTACGTGGTAGTAACAAGATAGACGCACTTGCCAAAGCCGTGGAAGAAAGTTTCTACGCCAAAGAAAAAATAGTTACTGTAGAAAAAGATAAGAAAGGTGACGAAAAAGAAGTAGTGAAAGACGGTGAGTTCCTACGTAGCGACCTACAAAATGACCGTGCAAGAGCCGTTTTAGAAGAAATGATAGACCGCGCACAGTTTGCTGTTAGCCCTCCAGCAGATGGGATAGCTCAGTTTGCAAACCGAAATGCGTTTATATGGACTATAGGCTTTAACGCTTCCTCTGCACTGGTCAACCTGTCTCAGATACCGTTGTTTGCGTACCCTATGCTTTCAGGTGAGTACGGGTACAAAGAAACCTTCGATGCTATAAGTACTTCAACTAAGCTGTTTACTGGTTCTAATGTACGTCATGCCAAGTCAGACCTGTACGGTAACGATGTACACTCCAAGAAGCTAACAGACAAGTACACCATACCTTCACTGGACAACTATTTTACCTATAAGAAAGTTGAAGGTAAGGGCGGCGAAGACGTTTATCAGTATTCAATACGAACTGATCTAAACCTTGATGATAAGAAGGCAGACGAGTTAAAGCTGATACTACCTATGATTCAGCTTGCGGCTAAACGAGGAGAGCTAAACACTTCCTTCTTAGCGGAGACACTGAGTGTGGATAACTCAGGCCGTGCTCTGACAAAGTTTGACAAATTTACTAACCTATCTGCGTTAATGTTCCACAGCGCGGAAGTTATGAACCGTCAAGTCACCATGATCGCAGCGTACAAGTTGGAACTAAACAAGCTGACCAACGGCAAGCTAGAGGACGCTACAGCACTACAGCAACAACAAGCGGCAGAAACAGCCCTACATAGAACGCAGCAGATTAACGGTGGTGCTACGCTAGAAACTGGCCCACGTTACGCACGCGAAAGTCTTGGTCGAGTAGCTCTTATGTACAAGGGTTACGGCATTCAGATGTACTACACGATGCTGAAGACTGGTAAGCAAGCTGTGGATAACATGTTCCCCGGAGATAACGCCGAAAGTAGAGAGCTACGTAACCAAGCATTCAAACAGCTTGCGGGTATACACTTGTCCGCCGTGTTCTTTGCGGGAATACAAGGCGTACCGTTATACGGTGTGGTATCTATGATCTACGACATGTTCCAAGAAGAATATGAAGAGAACGCAGATGAGGCACTACGAAGCTACCTAGATAACGATGCGTTGTTTAAGGGCGTTCTATCTGAAGCTACTGGGCTTGATGTGTCGCAGCGGGTTAAGTTAACTAACCTGTTGGTTGAGGCTGATAAGTTTAACAGTGACCCATCTCCAGAAGAGACAATCGGACACTACTTCGGTGGCCCTGCATGGAGTGTAACCTCCAGAGCAATGGAGGGATTCAATGAGATAATGGATGGTGAGATTGAGCGAGGTATGGAGTCCATGATGCCGGGTGCTGTACGTAACGGCTATAAAGCTCTTATACGATACCCCAGAGATGAAGGTATTCTTACTCGGCGTGGGGATGTTATTTACGACGATCTTAGCAGTGGCGACATAATCACTCAGTTGTTAGGGTTCCCGCCCACCGCATACACTCGTGCAATAGGGGAGACTTCTGCGGCTAAGGGTATGGAAGATGCCGCACGTAGCAAACGTCAGAAACTGCTAAAGCGTTTATATATAGCTATGAGATTCGGTGATTTTGACGCAGCCGATGAGGTACGGGATGAGATGGATGAGTTTAACGAGGAAGAGATCACATACATAGATCCCAAGCTAGTTATAACCCCAGATACTATAGAGAGATCTATGCGTAGGCACTTAACCACTGAGACTAAGATGCACAACGGCGTGTTGCTATCTCCTTACATGAAGGCGGCAGTTGATGACGTAGGGTTCTTATAAAAGAAACCCCCTACCGCATACGAGGGGACGCTACGGTAGGGGGCGAAGGCAGATAAGACTTCACTGGGAGGAGACCGATGACCTTATCTCAGCGGATAGTACCATACAGTCCTATGTTGTCCAATAGTTTCATAGAGTTCCATAAACGCCCATAAACGCTCATAAAATACGCCAAACACGTACACCCAAATAAGGTGTTTCAACTACTGTTCTTGCTTCAATATCCCAACCCATACCGGCTACACATATCTTCTTAACCTGTTGTATAGCCTCTGTTGTATTGACGCAGGGGATGAATATAGAACTACCCACCACCATAGCGCCCCAATCCACAACTATACGTAGCCCATCTGGGTTTATATCGTGCAGTTTGAGTACGGTGTCATTCACCTTTACCTAAGACCCTGAACCCCCCACTGTGCTTTAGCTCGTATCTACGGGTTATGTTGTACACCGCAGCGGGTTTCATACCTGTTTCTTTGGCTATCTTGGCTCTCGGCATACCACGCTTCTGAGCTTCTAGCACCACCATAATTTCTTCTTTAGGTAGATCCCGCTTGAACTTACCGCGCTCTACACGGGGTATTGGTGTTATGTTCGGTTCATCTGCGTAAGCACGTTTACCACGTTCTTTACCCATCTCCAATGCTTTGCTCTGGGCATTTATCGCTGCTAAAAATGTTTTACTCATATTACCGTAACTCCGACTGGTCGGGCCAAGCGGTTCTACCGATCAACCGTTGAAGGACAAGTCTTTCTGTCCCCACTTCTTCTAGTATATATCGGAACGGTACACCCGCAGCCTGCATATTCCAGATCTTACGTTTCTCCTCCGCTGAGAACTTATCCGTCTTGACCCTAGATAACCTAAGATCAACATAATCCTCACGCATTTTCTTCTGTACTCTTATGGCACGTAGGAATTTATTACTCATTAGTCCCTCACCCCACTATCTACGTGATCGTCAGTAAACAACCGGCAGTTAACTATAATAACATCGCTTGGTGGTAGGTTTAGGTGCGTACCTTTACCCAACCGAACCTTACCCCGTTTCGCACCTAACTTAGTCTTCAGATCCTCCATGAATGCACCATAGTTTATCTGCTGTGTTGCACACCAAGACTTCAAGGGTTTAGGTAATAAATATGCTTTCTGAATGTCAGTCTCGTAACGTGCTATCAGCTTACCCCGTGGTAGCGCATCCGGTACAACAAGTGAATCCAACCCATTACTAGGCTCCCCCACCAACTTACGTAGGTCATCTGTACTCTTGAGCATTAAGATATTGTTAAAGTTTTCCGCTATGTAGTCGTTCAATGTTTGCTCTACTGACACGCCCATATCACTTACCGACTGTAAGTTTGTCTTGAGTAGCTTAACAGTCCACGCGAACAGGGCTTCAAGATCGTAGTCAATTAGCCCTAGCTGCTTGGCGATATATGCACCAGATAGTGTGGTAGCTGCACCGGCTGACCAGAAACGGTTCTCAGAAGTAAGCCCCGCCGCTTCATCTATTAGCCGCTGGTTCTCAAATACTATCTGCTTAACTTTTTCTAGGTTCTGCATAACGTACTGTATGTAGATGATCCCCGCGTGCCCGTAGTTCTCCGTGATAGCCACATCAAACGCATCGGTCTTCTTCTTGTCTTCGGTGCTGTCGAATACTCGACTAGCCTTCCACTCTAGCATCCGCTGGGCCTCTGCTTTGGGCTGCTGCTTCTCAACGGATATACGTTCGATAACACTGGCGTTACCTGTAGTCACAGCCAAGAACTGCCACGGTTCCCCACGAACACGTTCAAGGTTAGACCCTCCTGACATACGCCCCCGTTGCTGCCCAGAGGACAACTGATACGCTAGATCACTGAGCTTTTCGCTCTTCTCGTTGGTTAGCTCGTCTACATAGAACGGTAGGTTATGCAGTATCTCTGCGCGGTTGAACTTCATAGCGTCAGTGTCACGTTCTTCTACCATAAGAGCTTTCTCAGAACCCCATACCGAAGAAGCGACACGTACCGCTGCCGTCTTACCACACCCTGAGATACTACTGTGTATATGCAAGGCACAAGAGTTCTGCGGTAAGAACTTCATTAACGGAGAACCAAACGCTGTACATACAACGTACTGGTGCATCGTTAGATCTGCCCTAGTGTTGTAGAAATTAGCCATCTCCTTCCATGCTTCCAACGTACCCTTCGGCTGCAAGTAAGGTATCAACGCACCCGTAGGTGTGGACGGCGGGTTATGCCGAGTCTCGTCGGGGCGTATTTCTTTATCTCCAACAATGAATGCACTGCACTCGTCGTCTACCCAACCAAACTGGCGGTGTGCTGTATCTGCTGTGGAGGTCGCTTGTAACTCATTTACCCATGTAATCATATATTGCATCAACTCATCTATTCGTGAAACGGCAACGCCCTGCATGGACATCTGTTTTCTAAATTCTTCTCTTGAAGTCACCGCTGTAAGCGGCATTGTAAATTCTCGTATACCATCTTGCGGTAGGTGTATCCTACAAACTACACCTTCACCGGCTTCTATATCTAATAAGCGGCGGGTTATGTAAATGTCGTTATGGTAGATAACACTCTCGTCTACCTCCCCATCGACACTTACGTTCTTAATGTACACACCACCGTTGATCCCTCGAAAGTACGGGCGTGGATACACTGGGATAACGTGTTCTGTAGAAGTATCTACACTAAACCCGGAATAAGACTCTGTACTTTTTTCCGAATAATCATCCCCATCCTCACCAAACTCACCAAAACTTCCTTCGGCAACGTAGTTACCGTCTTCATCTACTTCGGCTTCGGGTATCTTACGCCCTAGAACAATCGGTGATTTAATCTTGCCCCAGTTAGGGCAGTCCATACATATGCCAGCCTCGTTCTCGTCGAATGTAGTGCAGCGGTACGGGCCTTTAATTAGGTCTAGTTTCTTGAGCGTAAGCTCTGGGGTGTATTCGGCGTGCTTCTCAGAGATCTTGTGCGCTGCCTTCTCACTGTCTTCGCAGAACTTAGCGATAGACAACCCTGCTCTCCACATAGGCTCTGAGGCTTCAGCTTGCCCCTTTATTATCCTACGTAACTGCTCACACCCTGTACCGTTCTGCGCCTTTAGTAATATATCTCTAAAGCTGTACTTGATGTTGCTCATCAGTACGTCACGCAGACTAGCTGGGCCATCCGCAGGTGTGTACTTCTTGGGAACAGGTATCGTGTCCATACCCAGCTTACTGGCAAAGAAGTCAAAGTTAACTACAGCGGGTACATCACCTATGACTTCTACTGGTGCGGGGGTTTCAGGTTTGTAATTGTGCGTACCTACTACACGAAGAACTCGTGCCATGTCAGCGGGTACTGCGGGATCTATCTCAAGCCCGAACTCTCTGCACTTGGCCTTAAACTGGTCAGCTACTACCTTCCACTGCTCCACTGCTACGGACTCTGATAGCCCCCAGTAGACATGTATACCACGCCCTGAGTTAACTATAAGAGGTTCTGGTAGTTCTAACGCCACGCGGAACTCTTCTAACCTACGTAGTGCGTCAGCTTGTGTGGCAAAGCCTTTGCGTTCAGCTACCTTGTCTTCGCCAACATCTAAATCTAAAAAGAACGACTTGATCTGCTTGGCATCTTCGCCCTTACGAGTCTCCTTCTTTCTGAAGTTACTCATAGCAAAGTACACATCTTGCCCTTTACTATCGTAATACTCGGTGGCTTCTGCGAGATCATCTACCGAGTCGAAGTATGTTTGCCGTACCCCGCTCGACGTTAGATTATATTGTAGGGCAACGTATACCCCTTCAGCGGGTAGCACCCACTGTAAAAATTCTCTTGTATTCATGTTCTGCACCTATTGCCGAGGGACAGTATGGCAGGGGTGTCGGCGCACCCTCTTCGGTATTACCTAGCCATACTGGAGTAGTTATTTAGGGTTAGTCATCCCAACCTTCAATAACTGAACTCAGGTCGCCGTCGTCTTTGGGTGCAGGCGCGGACTTCTTAACGACCTTCGTTGGTTCCGCTACTTCAGCGGTATCTGGCTCATCACCAAATATATCATCAGAGTCATCATCATCTAACTCGACACTGGTACTCTTTACACTACTGGTAGTATCACTAAACGGATTATCAGGTTGTGCTACAAAACCACCTTCCACAACGCCGAAGGGCGAACGTGAAACCATAGGCTTGTATTCAGTTACCTGAACACCGTTCAAACGCAAGCTAACCCCGTTGTCCCGCATAGAGTACGGTACGAAAGTGAAAGCAAGATTCACGGTACTGCCGCTGGTCAACTGAAAATCCGCTGGCAGCTTAGTGTTCTGTGCGTCAACTTGTATTGGTGGGGTAGTCTTATCAGTGCCGTAAGCACCTTTCAACTTACACTTACCAATGAAGTTACCGTCATCGTTCTTCTTGAATGGAAGAGCAAACTTATCAGGCCAGCTACTTTCTTTCTTGGTCTTATAAGCCGCAACCATCCCCTTGTATAAGGCTTTAGCTTCGCTCTCAGACATAACGAAGGACATCGAATACTCTGCACCATCATCTAGTGGGTCACATTTGACAGACGCACCGTTCTTACCAGCTTTGTTATCAAACTTGTAAGTGGTATCTAGTTTTGGGTAAAGGGCTTCTACGCCTTCGATTGTGTAGTACATATTATTATCAGCCATTGTTGGTCTCCTTAACTTAGGCTATTTATATTGAACCCTTCAGTCGTGGAGAAGGGCGAACCTTCTCGGTTGTAGGGGCTAACGTCGAAAGCAATCGCTGCTAACGTGTCATCGTCATCCACCATCAACCTGACTTTCTGTAGTTCCTTTTCTTCTAAAGGTCTTTGTGGGTAGAAAAACAACTTCGGTACAGGACTCCCTGCATCAAAACTTATCCTCGTCACCACTGCTGCGCTGGGCGTTCCATGCCCACTCAAAAACTTGGCGTAGGCTTGTAGAGGCATAGAACTTCTACCTCCGGCCTTACCAAATATGGATGAGGCGGGTACTTGCAACTGGTACACCGTGTCTAACGCTTGCCCTTCAACAATTGCTAGGCGCTGGCTGAACCTGCAAGCCCTACCCCCTCCACTACCAGAACCTCGGACATTGTTAGTGCAGTCAATACAACGCGCACTCTGTCTCTGCTCTGGTGGTACTTCAGGTGCGGGTCTCTGGGTATCACTAGACCAACATGTAGGCAGACGTTTGGCTTTAGGGTCGTAGTCACCTTTGTAGTACGAGCGCGATACTGCCGCTGCATTTACAATAACTACGTCTATAGCTGTGCTGTCTGTCTGTAGGTCTAACCCAGTAAAATTACTACCCTGTATACTAACTCGGCGCACTATGCGTCTTCGTCAGCGTCGAACTCTGCTGCAATGTCTTCCGGCTGCACCGGCTGGGCGTTTGTAACCCCTGCCATTAGAGCTTCGGACACCTTGGCTAACGCAAATCTCTGCGTCTTGCCGACCTTCACATAAGTATCTGAGGGTATAACACCATCCCGTACCCATTTACGGGTCGTGGATAATGACACACTAAAATACTTTGCGACATCTTCAATGGGAACTAATTGCTCCATTACTTACCCTTCCTTATTGTTAGCGCGAATTCTGCGTCTACGTTTAACCCCTTCGGAAGAAGGTCTGGGTTCTCTTCTAGGAACTCCTTTACATTCTTCTGGTTGAGTCGTTTGTCCAAGAACTCTGGTACTTCATGTTCAAGAATAAACTTGTGCATGTTCTCCCAATCGCTAGTCCAATACTTCTGCTTAACCGTACGGTAAAACGTACCAGCGTCTGTCTTAACACTTTTGAGGTCGTTCTCTTTCAAGTAACCCAGTAACGCGCTTCTTATTTTGTCTTGCTGACTGACTAATTCGTCGTCAGCTTCCTTGTATTCAGCGGATAACTTATCCCGTTCTGCCTTGATCTTGAGGTAAACCTTAGTCATCTTAGCTAGGGGTATGCCACCCGCACCTATCGCATCAGCCATGTCCTTGTCCTTTCATTGCCGAGAAAGGTAATATAAGGGTACATAGTGCCTTATGCAAGTAGTTCCTTGTATAAATCAATAATTTTTGTGTGTGAGTCTAATTTGTTATCTAGTAATGCGTATACATGGCGTTC
>Ga0114995_10001543_pt1 | contig 16139 bp, 16 predicted proteins | sample ArcticOcean_MG_C_11_FD_87038 | JGI IMG/M metagenome (GOLD analysis project Ga0114995, IMG submission 87038) | Marine microbial communities from western Arctic Ocean - ArcticOcean_MG_CB2_154 | ecosystem: Environmental > Aquatic > Marine > Oceanic | place: Arctic Ocean: Canada Basin | collected... | reverse complement strand
TGATCGAGCAGCGTCCGCATATGGCCGAGGTGTGCGACGGGAACGCCGACCTTGCCGACTTCACCGCGCGACATTTTGTCGTCGGGGTCATAGCCAGTTTGCGTGGGAAGATCGAACGCAATCGACAGTCCGGTTTGGCCTTTCGACAGGTTGGTCCGATACAGCTCGTTGGACGCCGCAGCTGTCGAGTGGCCTGAATACGTCCGCATCATCCAGGGACGGTCGGGCGCGGTGCTTTCGGTCATGGCTCCAGTGTCGTCCGTTTGAGAAGAAATCCCCAAGTTTTTGCTCAAGTCATGACCAATTTGGCCGAACCAATAAGTGACAGCGAAATGACTTTCCGAACAAGAAAATCGCCGGGTAGTTCGAGAGCCAGAACATCTTGTTCCAACCACTAACAAGGTGGCCCCTGGCCCCTGGCCCCTGGCCCCTGGCCCCTGGCCCCTGGCGTTCCCCATTTTGGCGGGAACTACGTCGGTCGGATGGCGAATCTGACCGGCACTGGACGGAGCAGAGCGAACACCTCGTGGTGACGGCTCCGCTCCGTTCGTTTTTGCTGGATTGCCTAGTCGAGAGCGGCCGCAAGCAGACGGAGATAGTCGCGTCGAGACACTTCGTGGCCGCCGAGCGATGCAAGGTGATTGGTCAACCACTGCGTGTCGAGCAATGTTGCTCCCGAGTCGTTCAGCCGGTCGACGAGGTGCACGAGTGCCACCTTTGATGCGTCGGGGGTGTCATGGAACATCGATTCGCCTGCGAAGAAATTATCGATCCGCACTCCGTACAGCCCGCCCACGAGTTTGCCGTCGAGATAGGTCTCGTAGGACTGTGCCCATCCGAGGTCGAAAAGCTGTTCGTAGGCATCGATAAACTGGGCCGTAATCCAGCGACCTGTCCGGTCAGGGTCAGCGCATCTTTCCATCACGCCTCGGAAGTCAGTGTCGATGCGCACCTCGTACCGTTGGATGCTCTTGCGTAAGGACTTGGAGATCTTGAGCCCGTCGAGCGGAATGAGGCCCCGAGGGTCCGGGGAGTACCAGGCGATTTTGCCGCGCCGCTTGCCTGGATCGACCGGCATCGGGAACATTCCGGCTCGATACGCCGCAAGCAGCGTGCCCGGCTCGAGGTCAGCGCCGAGCGCAACGAGATCAGTTCCAGGAGGCGTGACGAGTGGGTTGGGAAGGACGTATCGCGTCGATGGTGGTTCGCGTCGCGGTATCCGGCCCGTACTCATTCCTGAATTGTGTCAGCGGCACCGCCAGAATACGAGGATTCCGTTGTGAAGTTTTCGAAATCGCAGGTGGGCGTTCGCAGCAGACCGCGACGTTCAGTACGTGCGAAAGCCTTGTTTGCTCTTGCGCCCGAGGTGGCCAGCGGCGACCATGCGACGCAACAGCGGAACGGCGGCGTAGTTAGCATCGCTGAACTCGCCATACAGCGCATCAAGAATCGAGACTGAGGTGTCGAGGCCCACGAGGTCGAGTAGCGCGAAGGGGCCCATTGGGAAGTTGCAGCCGCCCATCATCGCGGCATCGATGTCATCCATGGAAGCGGTGCCGTTCTCAAGCATTCGAACGGCGTTGTTGAGGTATGGAAACAGCAACGCATTGACAATGAAGCCGGCGCGGTCTTCGACGTGGACGGCGTCCTTGCCGCAGGCATCAACGAAGCCGGCTGCAGCAGCGATGGTTTCGTTGCTTGCCGTGAGTGGACGGATGATCTCGACCAGTGACATCGCCGGAGCTGGGTTGAAGAAATGAATACCGCACACTTGGCTCGGTCGTTGCGTCATCATTGCCAGCTCGACCACCGGCAGGGTCGACGTGTTGGTGGCGAGGATCCCCTCGGGCTTGACGACCTGCTCGAGCTCGGCGAACAGCGCACGCTTTACTTCGAGATCCTCAACGACGCTCTCGATGACAAGGTCGCAGTCGGCGAGCTGTCCGAGATGATCGGTCACCGAGATGCGGCTGAGAATCGCTTGGCGTTCCTCCTCGGTCATGCGTTCTTTGGCGACGTGCCGTGCGAGGCCGGAGCTCACCTTTGCCAGAACGGCATCAGCGCCTGCTTGGGTACGCGACCGAACAACGACGTCGAGACCGGCCCGGGCGACCACTTCGGCCAAGCCAGATCCCATAATTCCGGAACCGAGGACGCCAACTTTCTTAATGCTTGTCATGTTCAGAGGATAGTTACCGGCGGGTAACTTTGTACAAATCCAAATACCCACATGCAAGAAATTCGGGACAGTTCGGGGCGGAATCCGTGGCGTTTGGTACCGAGATTGCATGACGACCAGGCGTGAGCAGCTAAGCGGACCGAGTGAAATCGAACAAACCATGATCGACGCCAGCGTGCTCTTCGACTGCCTCGACGCGGTCGCCGTCGTCAATGTCGGGACACGGATGGGTGGGGCCGACCCGAGCGACGACTTCGAGCGATGCCACCTCCCCGGTGCACGCTTCATTGTTCTCGACGGTGTCGTCATCGACAGTCGGGCCCCAGAGCGGTACCGGGGCGACAGGCCAGCCGTCGTTTACTGCGGCTCAGGCGTCACGGCGTGTCACAACGCTCCCGCAATCGAAGCAGTGGGGTTGCGCGGCCATGGGTGTACGTCAGTTTGTGGTCGGGGTGGTCAACCGATCCACGCCGACCGATTGCAACGGGCTCCGAGCAGATCTCAGTCGTCCGGCGGAGGAAGTATCTCCGGATGCTGGGTTTGAGCGCGTTGGCCAAAACTGCGGCCAGGTACCACCCAAATTGACGCAGACGGAATAATGTCGCTCCGTGCGCCCCTGGCGCCATCCGCTTCCATGTTCGCACTGCTCGCCTTCCACCTCGTCATCGGCATCGCCATCGTCGCGGCCGGACAGCAGTTGGGCCGCGGTGGGTTCGCAGTAGCCGCTACTGCTCCGCTGGCCGCGGTCATCTGGGCGATCACGCAGGCCGGAGGTGTACTCGACGGCAAACCGGTCACCGAGTCATTCAGCTGGGTTGGTGGTCTCGGAATTAGCCTCGACCTGCGGCTCGACGCCTTCGCTCTCGCGATGGTCGCGCTGGTTTCCGGCATCGGGTTCTTGATCTGCATTTACGCGCTCGCCTACTTCAAGCCGCACGATCCAAGCACGCCCGTCAAGTCAAATGTTGGCCGCCTGGCCGGAATGATGACCGTCTTTGCCGGTGCAATGCTCGGCGTGGTCTTGTCCGACCACCTCATTGCACTCTTCATTGCCTGGGAGTTGACATCGATCACCTCGTACCTGCTGATCGGTAACGACGACACGAGCCCAAGAGCACGCGCGGCGGCACTGCAAGCAATCCTCATCACCGGCATGGGCGGCCTCGTTCTGCTTGTCGGGTTGAACATCGTCGGGCAGGCCGCCGGCACCTATCGGCTGTCTGAGATCATCGAGAACGTACCGACGACTGGCTCAAGTACGGCACTCAACGCCGGTCTGATCTGCGTGCTGATTGGAGCGTTCACCAAGTCAGCGCAAGCGCCCTTCAGTAGCTGGCTGCCGGGCGCAATGGTGGCGCCGACGCCGGTCAGTGCTTACCTCCACTCCGCCACGATGGTGAAGGCCGGCGTCTACCTCGTTGCCCGCATGGCGCCGATGTTCGCGACCCAAGGGAACTGGCGGGTAGTTCTCCTCACGGTTGGCTCGGCAACGATGTTGATCGGCGGCCTCCGTGCACTGCGTCAGCACGACCTGAAGCTGCTGCTCGCCTACGGCACGGTGAGCCAGTTGGGTTTCATGATGCTGCTGTTCGGCACCGGCGACGACCACATCGCGCAGGCGGGTGTGGTGCTCTTGCTGGCCCACGGCGCGTTTAAGGCGGCGCTGTTCATGGTCGTTGGCATTGTCGACCACGAAGTCGGCACCCGCGACGTTCGTCGCCTCGGGGGCTTCGGCAAGGGCTGGCGGCTGACGCTCGTGGCCGGAGTTGTCGGAGCGGCCTCGATGGCAGGGCTTCCTCCGTTGTTTGGATTTATCTCAAAGGAGAAGGCGCTCGACGGCTACATCGTGCATGGTGACTTCGTTGGCTCCGCGGTGGTCCTCACCGTCATCGTCGTTGCATCAATCCTGACATTCGCCTATTCGGCCCGATTCGTCCTGGGGCTGTTGGGTGTGTTCGCCGACCCCGATTTCGAAGCAAGTTGCGTCGACGACGTCGACTCCCAGAGGGCACAGGCTCCCTCGTTGCTGTTCGTGGGCCCGGCGCTCTTCCTCACTGTTTTTACTGTTGCCGTGGGTCTCGCCCCGGTCATTGTCAACCGGTTGGTCGAGACGGCAACCATGGCCCTGCACCCCGAAGCCAAACCCAAGCCCGTCCACCTCTGGTCGGGTTTCAACACGGCGTTCGTGCTGTCCTTGGCGGTTATTGGTACCGGAACTGCCCTCACTGTGTTCCGGTCGCGCGTCGCAGCAGGGCTGAGTGTCGCGTCGAAAGCCATGAGGCTCGTTCCGAGCAGCGAGCAGTCCTTCAACTTCTTGTTGCGTGGCGTCGGGGTCGTCGCGCGTCGAGTGACCGGGGTACTTCAGAACGGGTCGCTGCCGATCTACGTGGCGATCATCATGATGACGGCGACCGGTGTCCCGCTGATCGCCTTCGCCCAGGAATGGACCGGGTTTGGCGATGTGATCGAAACGCCGGTGCACGTGGCGCTCGTCGCCATGATCATCTCTGCTGCGCTCGGGGCATCGATTGTCCGTCGGCGTATTGCTGCAGCGTTGATGCTCGGTGCGGTGGGTTACGCGATGGCCGGTCTCTATGTCGTGCAGGGCGCCCCTGATCTCGCGCTCACGCAGTTTGCGATCGAGACGCTCAGCACCGTGTTGTTCGTGCTCGTGTTGCGCTACCTCCCATCAACCTGGACGCATCGGGCGCCGGCCCTTGCCGCACCGATGCGGATTGGTGTGTCGGTGTTCGTCGGCGTGTCGGTCTTCGTGTTCGCCCTGGTTGCCAGCGGTGCTCGCAGCGACGTGTCCGGTCCGCAGCAGTCCGAGATCATGGTTGAAAATTCGTACACCAAGGGCAAGGGTTCGAATGTCGTCAACGTCATTCTCGTCGACTTCCGCGGGTGGGACACGATGGGTGAAATCGCCGTCTTACTGGTCGCCGCGGCCGGTGCGGTGAGCTTGGCTCGCGGCGGTCGCCGTCGGGACGAGTTGGGTCCGACGTTCGAAGAGATCTTCGATGACGAGCCCGCCGAAGCGGTCGGCGACTCTGATAGCCCCGCATCTTCACTGATCAACGCGTCTGCGCGTCGTGACGAGGAGGGCCAACCATGACCGCTCCTGTCGGCGCTCCACAGCGCTCCATGATCCTCGATCAGTCGATCAAGGTCCTGTACCACTCGATCCTCGTGCTCGCTCTCTACTTTGAGTTCGCCGGCCACAACCTGCCCGGCGGCGGGTTCGTTGGGGGCTTGATAGCAGGCGCGGCTGTGTCGCTGCGGTATGCGTCAGGTGGCGCCGAGGCGGTACGGACGACGTTCCGCGCACCGTCGCATGTCATCTTGGGTTTTGGTCTCTTCCTGTCATCTGCCACGGCGCTCGTCCCCGTGCTGCTGGGCGGTGCCGTCCTCGAGCACGCTTCATACGAAATGAAACTCCCGATATTTGGCACGGTCAAAGTCGTTAGCGCACTGCCGTTCGATGCCGGTGTCTTCCTGGTGGTTGTCGGTCTCGTCCTGATGGCCTTTGCGGCATTCGGCGATGATCGCGTCGCGAACGAAACCGACGACGAGGCAGCGCAATGAGCGTCTTGCTTGCCTTCGCTGCTGCCATGTTGTTCGGCACGGGCACGTGGTTGCTGCTGCAGCGCCGGCTATCGCGCATCATCGTCGGCGTCGGCCTCATCGGCCACGGCTCCAACATCCTGCTGCTCACCTCGGGCAATGGGCGCAGGTTGCCACCGATCATTGGGTCTGCTGATCCGACCGACTTCGCCGACCCGCTCCCGCAGGCGCTCGCGTTGACTTCGATTGTCATCACGTTTGGTGTCACGGCGTTCTTGTTTGCTCTCGGTTACCGCAGCTGGAAACTCACCAACGACGACATCGTGGAAGACGACGTCGAAGATCGCTACATCGCCCGCCGGGCCGTTGACGCGGAAGTCACCGAAGGCGAAGCGGCCGAGCGCGAACGGGCGATCGAAGAGGACCGCGTATGAGCGTGCTGGCCTCGATCGGATTCCTCGCGGCCGATGTGACCGCTCCAGGTAACGGCGGCTTCGACGCGCTGATCCCTCTACCGGTGATCCTGCCGCTGATTGCCGCTGCACTGAGCGTCGTCTTCGCACGCCTTCGCAACGTGCAGCGTGTGATCAGTGTCGTTGCATTGCTCGGCCTGGTCGCGAACAACATCCTCTTGCTCGCTCGCGTTGACCAGGCAACCGGTGACGCCATCGGTGGCATTGCCGTGTCGCAAGCCGGAGGTTGGGTCGCTCCACTCGGAATCTCACTCGTCGTTGACCGCCTGGCCGCGATCATGCTTCTGGTTGCATCGCTGATGCTGGTGTCGGTGCTCGTCTACGCCATTGGCCAGCACGCCGAAGAGCGGCGGTTCGCGTCGTTCCATCCCGTCTACCTCGTCCTTGCCGCTGGTGTGTCGGCGAGCTTCATCACCGGTGACCTTTTCAACCTGTTTGTTGCGTTCGAGATGATGCTGGTGTCGAGCTATGTGCTACTCACCCTCGGTGGACGGGCCGGGCAGGTGCGATCGGGCATGTCGTATGTCGTGATCAGCTTGATTGCTTCGACGTTCTTCATTATGGCGCTGGCACTGCTCTACTCTGCGACGGGCACGGTCAACATGGCCGAACTCGCCGAACGAATGCCCGAGCTCAGCAGCGGGGTACGCGTTGGATTCTCGCTGTTGCTGATCTCTGTCTTCGGCATCAAGGCGGGCATCTTCCCGCTGTTCTTCTGGCTCCCCGACAGCTATCCCACCGCACCGAATGCGGTGACAGCGATCTTTGCTGGCCTGCTGACCAAAGTCGGCGTGTACGCCATCATCCGCACGCAGTTACTGCTGTTTCCGACCGATGCGCAGCAGGGCACACTGCTCCTCGTCGTCGCTGGCTGCACGATGCTCGTCGGCGTGCTCGGTGCGCTCTCGCACGACGACCTCCAGCGCATCTTGTCGTTCCACATCGTGAGCCATATTGGCTACATGATCATGGGCCTCGGTCTCTTGACCCTGGCAGGCATCGCTGGTGCCATTTTCTATGTCGTCCACCACATCGTCGTGAAGACGGCGCTGTTCTTGGTCGCCGGGCTGGTCGAGCGCAAGGCCGGGTCCGATCGGTTGTCCCGGGTCGGTGGCCTCGTTCGAAGCGCGCCGATGATCGCAATCCTCTTCGCGCTGCCCGCTCTGAGCATCGCCGGGATCCCACCGTTCTCGGGGTTTGTTGCCAAGTTCGCCCTTGTCAGCGCGGGCATTGAAGCACAGCAGTGGGGCATTGTCGCGGTCAGTCTCATCGTCAGTCTGCTCACGATGTATGTGATGGGTCGTATCTGGTCGAATGTGTTCTGGGGCCAACCAGAAGATGGTGAAGTCGCCGACCGTCTCGAGCCGGGCGTGACGAAACTGCCGGTCCTGATGACCGCATCGACGGTCGTGGTCGTTGGACTCTCGGTAGCGCTTCTGGTGTTCGCCGGCCCGTTGTACGACCTTGCCGAACGAGCCGCCGCCGACCTGCTGAACCCTCAGGGTTACATCGACGCCGTCCTCGGCTCGCACAGTGAGGCTGGCGGATGAACAAGTTCCTCCGACTGCCCACACTGCTCATCTGGCTGACATCGCTGTGGGTCGCGCTGTGGGCGGACCTGACTGTCGGCAATGTGCTCGGTGGCCTGATCGTGGCGCTCGCCGTCGTCGGTGTGGCGCGGCCGACCGGGGTAACGGGGCTTGAACGAACGAACTTTCGGCCCATTTCGGCGCTGGTCTATGCCGCTTATTTCCTGTGGCAGCTTCTCAAGGCGAACTTCGTTGTTGCGTGGGAGATAATCACGCCGAGGCTCAAGCTCAACCGGGCAATCATTGCGGTGCCGATGCACACGACGTCTGCGGGCGTCGTCACGCTCATTGCCAACTCGGTGACGTTGACGCCTGGCACCCTGACTATCTACGTCGCCGAAGAATTCTCGAGCGACGGCGACATTGTCGAACGCACCCTGTTCGTCCATGTCCTGCACTTCATCGACGTCGAGTCGGTCAGACGTGATGTGTTGCAGCTCGAGCGACGGGCGATCAAGGCATTCGGGCAGCGCCGCGAGCTCGTGCTCGTCGACGCAGCGCTCAACTCGACCAGCAACTCAACACCCGACGGAAAGAACGTTGCCTGATGATCTTTGTTGCGATCGTGTTCCTCGCCGTCGCGGCGGGGTGTTTTCTTTACCGACTACTACGTGGCCCATCGACACCTGATCGTGTGGTTGCCCTTGACGGCGTGTTGTCGGTCGTAGTCAGCGGCATCGTCGTCGCTGCGGCCAAGGCGAACAGCGACATCATCCTTGTGACGGTTTTGGTTGTCTCGCTGGTGGGGTTTGTCGGCACGGTGGCCCTTGGCCGGTTCGTCGAACGACGGGGCGGCTGATGAGCATCGCTGCAGGAATTTTGCTCATGGCCGGAACGCTGCTCACCATGATTGGTGGCATTGGTGTCGTCCGATTCAGCGACTTCTTGTCGCGTGTCCACGCCGCAGCGAAGGCGCCAACGCTTGGGCTGTTGCTGGTGGCCGTAGGTGCCGCCATTGAGATTGGATCCGGCAAAGCGTTGGTAACACTGCTCCTCGTCGTGGTGTTGCAGCTCTTTACCTCACCGGTTGCGACCCATTTGCTCGCACGAGCGTCGTACGGCGAGGTCGACATCGAACTTGATGGGGGCGACGATTTGGCGCAGCATTTCGCAGCGGAAGCAGAAGAGCCCGCAGCGGCAGAAGAGGCGAAACTGCCGGAGAAACGCGTCGAGCGGCCACGGGATCAAGGCAATGGATGAACCAGCGAGGTGCAGCTGGCCGACCGCCAGCGCAACCTACCTCGAGTACCACGACCACGAATGGGGTCGGCCGACCACCGGTGAACATCGACTGTTCGAGAAGATCTGTCTTGAGGGTTTTCAGTCGGGGTTGAGCTGGCTGACGATTTTGCTGAAGCGTCCTCGATTCCGCGAGGTGTTTACCGACTTCGACTATCGGGCCGTCGCCGAATTCGGTTCTGACGACGTCGAACGGCTGCTGCTCGATGCTGGCATCGTCCGCCACCGAGGGAAGATCGAAGCAACGATCAACAACGCTCAGCGGGCTATCGAGCTGGTCGAGACCGAAGGTTCGCTCGTCGACTGGGTCTGGGAGTGGGCCGTGGCCGAACCGGAACGGACCAACGAGGGTGGCGTTCCGACACAGACCGTTCGATCGGCGGCGTTGGCCAAAGAGTTGAAGCGTCGTGGTTGGAAGTTTTTTGGGCCTACAACGGCGTATGCGTTTATGCAATCCGAAGCGCTGACGAACGATCACGACGCCACCTGCTTCGTTCACCAGGCGTGCCACGACGAACGGCAGGCGTTCCTTGCCGGCCGCACGTTGCGGCCGTGAGCGGTGCCAGTTCGATACGATGAACTTATGCGGCCAGCGACGACTCTTGCCCTCGGACTTCTTCTGTTTGTGATCCTGCTTGCCGGGATTATTTCCTTGGTTCGTCTCTGAGCGTGTTGATGTTGGGCAGGATCATGCTGAACGGTGTGGCGTGGACGTTGATTCAAGGTGAGCAGTTCCACAGCTATCGACTCTCGGGAAATTCCACGTGAATCTTGCGCACATCCTCGAACCACACGACGCCGATTCGATCGCGCTGATCAGCCGCGGGCGTGAAACGACCTACGGCGAACTCCGCAGCCAGATCGACCGCCTGCGCGGTGGGCTCGCGTCGATCGGTGTCACCGCAGGCGACCGCGTCGCGTTGCTGTGCTCAAACAGCCGGCACTTCGTCATCACCTACTTTGCCACGGTTGGCCTCGGTGCTGTCGCTGTGCCGCTGAACCCGTTGAGCCCCGCCCCTGCGCTCGAAAAGGAGATCGCCAGTGTCGGTGCCAAGGTGGTTGTGGTCGAGAAGGTGAGTACCGCTACGTGGTCGAACGTCGATAGATCTCTATTGCCAACCGTTGAAATCGTGCTGAGCACCGATGGCGAGAACGCACCGGAGGGTGCCTGTTCGATCGACGAGCTGCTCGACGCCGATGCGGTCGGCATTGTTGACGTCAGCAACGAATCAACCGCTGTGCTGATCTTCACGAGTGGTACCGCAGGTCTTCCCCGCGCCGCGATGCTGACGCACGGCAATGTGTTGACGAACATCGCGCAGAGCAAGGCAGCCGGGATCCTGACGAGCGACGACTTGATCTGGAGCGTGCTCCCGCTGTTTCACATCTTCGGCCTCAACGTGGTGATGGCCACTGGGCTGGGAGTCGGAGCGACCGTCATGCTCGTCCAGCGTTTCGACCCCCACAGTGCTGCCGATTCGATCAAGACTCGTCGTGCGACCGTCGTGCCTGGTGCGCCTGCAATGTGGGCAGCCTTCACGCATTTTGACGAACTGCCTGCTGACAGCTTCACGACTGTGCGCGTCGCTCTGTCCGGCGCCTCGAAGCTCCCTGTAACGGTCTTCGCTGCCATGCGCGACCGGTTCGGCGTCGAGATCGCCGAGGGGTACGGCCTGACCGAAACCTCGGCAACGGTCACGACTTCGCTCGGGGCCCCCATTCGCCCCGGCTCGGTTGGCCGTGCGTTCGACGGTGTCGAAATTCGGCTGGTCAGCGGAGACCACGATGCCCTCGTTGGCGATGTCGGCGAGATTTGGGTGCGCGGAGCGAACGTGTTCCCCGGATACTTCAATGACCCGATCGCCACAGCTGCCGTGCTCACCGAAGACGGATGGCTCAAAACCGGCGACATGGGCATGGCCGACGACGATGGCTACATGTTCATTGTTGACCGAGCGAAAGACCTCATCATCGTGTCCGGGTTCAACGTGTATCCCGCCGAAGTTGAAGAGGTACTTGCGACGCATCCCGAAGTCGCCGAAGTCGGCGTGCTCGGGGTCCCGCACCCCCATACAGGCGAGGCCGTCAAGGCATTCGTGGTGCTGACGCCAGGTTCAGATGTTGACGAAGAGACGTTGATCGAACACAGCCTCGACCGGCTCGCCCGATACAAATGTCCGTCGAAAATCATGTTCGTCGATGAATTGCCCCGCAACCCCACCGGCAAGCTGGTGCGCCGCCGTCTCGACGACGCGCTTTCCGTCTCCTGACCTGGCTGCGCGTCGGCGCCCAAAACGCTCCCTCAAGCCGCACCCACCGCCATTCCAGCGCGCCGCGAGCGGACGGTGCGTGAGATCCCGCCGTGACGAACCTCACAGAGCGACCTGGCGGACGTCTTGTGAAACCGTGCACAAACGTTCTAGCTTGGTTAATGCATGGCTGGTCAGCGAACTCGACGCCGAATTCCGGAGGCAACTGTCGCCCGCCTTCCGGTGTATCTGCGCATCCTCAGCGAGCAGTTCGACATCGATGTCACGAAAATATCGTCCGAGGAACTGGCGGACCTCGCGGGCGTCAACGCCGCCAAAGTGCGCAAAGACCTGAGTTACCTTGGGAGCTATGGCACGCGTGGTGTGGGCTACGAGGTCGAATTTCTTGTGTACCAGATCCGTCGTGAGCTCGGACTCACCCACGATTGGCCCGTGGTCATTGTTGGTTCCGGCAACATGGGCCAGGCGTTGGCCGGTTACAACGGCTTCGGCGATCGTGGATTCACGGTCGGCGGGATCGTCGATATCGACGACGCCAAGGTCGGGACGGTCGTCGGCGGCGTACGGGTCCGACACGTGTCGGAACTCACGAGAGTCGTCGCAGCGCAGAACATCTCGATTGGCGTCATCGCGACTCCCGGGATCGCTGCGCAAGACGCAGCTGATGCGTTGGTCGCTGCGGGGGTGACGAGCATTTTGAACTTCGCTCCAACAGTGATCAATGTGCCGCACGGCATCAGCGTCGGCAAGGTCGATCTCGCCGTCGAGCTGCAGATCCTGGCGTATCACGAACAACGTCGGATTAATGCGGCAAAAGGTTCTTCATTGGTTTCGGTTCCGGGCGAGTCACGCCGAGGCGCCAGCGCCTAGGGTTATTGAAAGATGTCCATTCTCGTCATCGGTGTCAACCACCGCACCAGCCCTCTGGCTCTGCTGGAACGCTTGACGCTCGCGCCCGAAAACTTGGGCAAGGCCGTCTCTGGGCTTTCGCAACGCGACAACATTCGTGAGGCCGTTGTCCTCTCCACGTGCAACCGCACCGAGGTGTACGTCGTCACCGAGCTTTTCCACGGCGCGTACGGCGATGTCCGAGATTTTCTGTGTGAGATCAGCCATCTGTCAGTGGACGAGCTCACCCCGCACCTCTACAGCCAGCACGACAGTGCTGCCGTGAGCCACCTCTTCGAGGTTGCGGCCGGCCTGGATTCTGCCGTCCTCGGCGAGAGCGAGATCCTTGGTCAAGTGAAAAATGCCTGGGAAGCCGCGCAGTTCGAAGGTGCAGCTCGATCGAGCCTCAACTTGCTCTTCCGTTCGGCGGTCGAAACGGGCAAGCGTGCACGCAGCGAAACCACGATCAGCCGAGGGACCGCCTCGATCAGCCATGCCGCTGTCGAAATGGCGACCGAGGTGGTCGGCGAACTCGCTGGTAAGCGAGTCGCTGTCATTGGCGCTGGCTCCATGGGCGAGGGTGTTGCTGTTGCTCTCCACAAAGCCGGCGGCTCCGAAATCCTCGTCGTTAACCGATCACCAGAGCGCGGCGCCTCGCTCGCAGCTCGCGTGAGCGGTCGCACCGTCGGCATGGGCCATCTCACCGACGCCGTTGCGACGGCCGATGTGATTGTGGCAAGTACAGGCTCCGGCGAGCCGATCATCACTACCGAACTGGTCCGCAACGCTCGCCTCGGCTGCGGGGCCGACCAGCCGCTGCACATCTTCGACATTGCGATGCCGCGTGACGTCGAGGTGGGCGTCGCCGATCTTGCGGGCGTCACGGTGTTTAACCTCGATGACCTGCGCGACTGGGCCGATCGAGGCCTGGCTCACCGAGCCACCGAAGCCGATCGCGTGCGCGTCATCGTGCTCGAAGAGGTCGACTTGTTCGCCGTCGAATCGACAGCTCGTCAGGCGGCACCGCTCGTTGCATCGATGCGAGAAGCTGCTGATCGGGTCCGTGCCGGTGAATTGGAACGCTACTCGTCGAAGCTCGATGCACTCGGCGAGAAAGAACGCCAAACAGTCGAGGCGATCACCAAGGCCATCGTGGCGAAGCTGTTGCACGAGCCGTCCGTTCGGCTCAAGGCGCAGGCAGGCACCCCGCAGGGGGACCGAAACGCTGCAGCTGTGCGCGACCTTTTTGACCTGACCTGAGTCGACTTGAACAACTCGATCGTCAACAACATTCGATGACCTCAGCACTTCGCATTGCCACGCGCGGCTCCCGTCAGGCTTGGGCGCAAGCAACTGCTGTTGCGGAATCGCTCGCTGCTGCGACCGGTCGTGTCGTCGAACTCGTCGAGATCAAGACCACGGGCGATATCCAGTCCGAAGTCCCGCTGCACAGCATCGGCGGCCAGGGCGTCTTCGTCAAAGAAGTCCAGCGCGCCGTGCTGGACGGGCGTGCCGACATTGCCGCGCACTCGGCCAAGGACCTCACATCGGGTGCCGCTGATGGGCTACTGATCGCTGCATTCACCGAGCGGCGTGATGCCCGTGATGCGCTGATTGGGTCCACCCTCGAAAGCCTGGCTGTTGGTGCGACTGTTGCGTCAGGCTCGGTTCGGCGTCGCGCACAGATCGGCCGCGTCCGGCCCGACCTGGCGTTTGCAGAGTTGCGGGGCAACATCGACACGCGGCTCTCCAAGATTCCTGAAGGTGGTGCGATTGTCATGGCGGTTGCCGCCTTGCAGATCCTCGATATGACCGATCGGATCACCGAGATACTCTCGATCGATGAGTTCGTCCCGGCAATCGGCCAAGGATGCGTGGCCATTGAATGCCGATTGGGCGACTCGGCGACCATCGAGGCGCTTGGCGCAATCGATCATGCGTCGACTCGCCATGACGTCGAAGTCGAGCGAGCCTTCCTCGCCGAATTGGGCTCGGGTTGTTCGCTTCCGGTGGGCGGCCATGTGTCCAACGGTGTGCTCCACACGTTCCTCGCCAATCTGACAACAGGCTTGTCGATCGGTGGCCACGTCACGTTGGCCGGCGATGCGGGCGACATCGAGACGGCTCGCAACGCAGCTCGTTCTGCTCACGCAGCGCTGAACTGACCGTGTCGAGCGACGCTGATACTCGCGGATCGCTCGCTGGTCGGCGCGTGCTGATTACTCGTGATCGGCCCGGCGAGCTCGGGCGGATGCTTGGCGAACGTGGCGCCGACGTTGTTCACGTTCCGCTCATCGAGACGGCGGACCCTGCCGATGGGGGAGTGGCGCTCGCTGCGGCGCTCGGCAACCTCTCGGACCACGACTGGCTGGTTGTTACGTCAGCTGTTGGCGCCGAACGTGTCGGTAACGCCGCGAAACAGCACCCTGGCGTGGCGTTGGCGGCAGTCGGTACCGCCACTGCCCGCGTGCTTGCCGACCGAGCCGGCCGACAGATTGATGTTGTTCCCGACCGCCAAATCGCCGTTGATTTGGCTGAGGCGCTGAACGTGAGGCTGCGAGGAGCGCACGTCAGCATCCTGCTGGCCCAAGCTGATCGTGCACCAGAGACGCTTGCCGATCTGCTTCGTGCCGCGGGCCACGACGTCACGGTGGTGACTGCCTACTCGACGCACCTCAGGGTTCCGGATCCCATGCTGCTCAATGACATCGATGCCCTGGTACTCGCCAGCGGGTCGGCCGCCACCAGTTGGGTTGCGGCGCTCGGAACCGAAGCTCCTCCCATTGTCGTGGTGATCGGCCCAACGACTGCCAAAGTTGCACGTGAGCTGGGCCTCAAGGTGACTGCCGTTGCTGCGGACCACTCTCTTACAGGCCTTGTTGAGGCCGTGGAACGTCAATTCATCCCCCATCCCCCAGAGTGACGCGATTTCACGGGCGAGAGCACACGCATGCAAGAACATTTCGCCGACCTGCTGACCGATATGGTCAACAGGGCAAAAACGACATAACAACGACATAACAACGACATAAGGAGCATCGTGGCTGCACGAAGCCGAGTCCGAACTTGGATCTCCGCATCAGCAACTGCGCTTGGAGCAGGCTTGATCCTGAGTACGGGCGCCGTCAGCGTTTCCGCGCGCCCGATTGTCATTCTCGAACAGGTCGTATCGGCTCCGCCCGGTGCCTCGACGCAGCCGGTGGGCGACCAGCTCGGTTCGCATCCCTCGATTTCGGGCGATGGCCAGTTCGTCGTCTATCAGGGGGTTCCCGAACAACCGGTTGCACTCGAGGGTGAGATCACCGACTTCCCGCTCGACGAGCGAGAGTCGACGATTTATCTGAGCAATCGTGAAGACGGCTCGACGGTCGAATTGACTCCGGTACCCGATGGCCTCCGACCCGGTAACTCGATCAGCCCCATCATTTCCGGCGACGGTTGCAGCGTCGTGACGATCACCGAGATGGCACTCGACGTCTTTAGCGACGATGACGGTGACACGCGCTGGGACGTCTACCGATCGGTGTTGCCACATTGCGAGGGCGCAGTTGGTAACTGGGAACTCGTCTCCACTCGCAACGACGGCAGCTCGCTTGCTCGTGACGACGTCCGGCCCGAATTTTCCCCCTCCGTGTCGCGCTCCGGCACGGCAATTGCCTTCGTGCACCCTGACGAGCGGCTCTTCGAGGCTCCTGATGTCAACGCGATCACACTCGTTGACCTGACAGTTCCGGCGAGCGACTCCGGCCGCGCTCAGGTCGTTCCCGGCATGCCAATTGATCGTCCAAACACCGTCTTCGTTCACGTTGGTCTTGATCAGCCGGCGCTGTCAGACGACGGTCGCTACCTCGCATACCGCTCCGACGCCTCCTCGGCCAAAGTGGTGCCTGTGTGGGGAACGGGCGAGATCGACGGCGCCCGCGCCACTCAGCAGGTA
>Ga0114995_10001541_pt1 | contig 16144 bp, 16 predicted proteins | sample ArcticOcean_MG_C_11_FD_87038 | JGI IMG/M metagenome (GOLD analysis project Ga0114995, IMG submission 87038) | Marine microbial communities from western Arctic Ocean - ArcticOcean_MG_CB2_154 | ecosystem: Environmental > Aquatic > Marine > Oceanic | place: Arctic Ocean: Canada Basin | collected... | reverse complement strand
AGACCGGTAATAAACAATAATAATTAACACAGATATGATTTTAGAATTATGTTATTCAATAGACTCGATGAAATGTACATCAGAACCACTTAATAAATAAACCTCACAATACAATCGGCACAGTCCAAAGGTAGTTGTTTGATGTTGCAAATGGTTGTCCAATATCGCATCCTTACAGCCCGCCAAAAATTGGTCGGACGAAGAATCTCTGCATTCACTTGGTCCAATAGTCGTTGACGTCGGTGAGAAAATATAGGTCTAAATACAGATGGATTTGACAGTAGTCGATATCCTACACATAATTCTCGGTCATTGACCCAATAAGCATGGCCAGAGAGTACGGATGGATGATTGTAGTCCACCCGGCGATTGTTTTTCCTCCGTTTTTTAAAACCAACCAGCGAAGTTATCTTGGTAAATCGGTTGGAACCCCAATTTTCAGACAAATACCATTTGCGATACCTAGTGACATTCATGCTACCACAATAGCATAGTATTTATATTCTTTTTCACATATATTCTGGAAACGTTCGTTTCTAATTCAAGTTGAAAAAGTCGCACCACATCCACACATCGAATGGGCGTTCGGATTCTCAAACACAAAACGCGAACCCATAATATCTTCCGACCAATCAATCGTCGTGCCAAGCAAATGCAACATCGACATGTTGCACGTGTACACGTTCACACCATTGGATTCAGTTTGCTTTTCCACTTTGGATACATCTGGCGCACAAGGTTCTAAGACATATTCAAAACCGTTACAGCCTCCGCCCTTGCACGAAAATAATATATGCTGGCTTCGTTTAATCAGTTCTTCGGCAGCGCGCTTTGTTACTTGTATGGCCATTTTTTTAAAAAAAATACACATATATATATTCTTAAATTCTCCAGCTACAAACATACTTACAAACACAGGGATTGTGTCAATATTTTGTGTATATAAGACCCAAATTTCCGAACAGACGTCGCATACATTTTGGGGAGTCGATTTTTACAAAGGAGTGGACAATGACAAAGAGATACATGCTTTACTGAAAGAGTACGAGATGGGAAAAATTGTACAAGATGTAGAACACTTCACTGCAATGCGTCACGATATGGTCGACGAACACCCCAATGTCCAAAACTTGGAGAAGGTCCTGGACAGAATATTGGAATATATTCTCAAAACTTAAAACATTTTGACATCCACATTCCGACAATTTTCAAACAATTTTTTCAAACAATTTTTTCAAACAATTTTTTCAAACAATTTTTTCAAACAATTTTTTCAAACAATTTTTAAATTTTCAAACTACAAATAAACAATTTTTCAATTTTACTTAAAATATTTTTACTTTACAATGTTTGCATTTGTTGGATTGGACAGTGTTCCAATGTCCCTCCGAGCACAGTTTAGCTCGTGCACATTTATGTTGCACCCCGCGCGACGAATGCATTAACAGTGTCCCGCACCGAGTTGCGATTGCCATGTCGTAGGTACACCCGTTGAGTTTCCATTCCTGTTTCAAGATGTCCCAGTTCCAGACATCAGTACCCTGAAATGCTATCCCGTTTGTCCAATTGTATTCAAACAGTTGCCGAACCATGTCGTCCAGTGGCGGAACAGCGATGAGTCCGGATTCGTTCGAAATGCAAAAAGACAAGTTGTGAGTGCTTGGCATTGTCGAAAAATCATTTTCAGCAATGGGCACCAAATCATGATTGGAATTCAATGCAGCCCACATATTCTTGCCAATCCTGTGGATTAAAATGTGCTCTTCCGTGTCCAAAATCACATGCGAGAAGGCCTGGGCACGTTTAAACGGCTCGGGATGTCCTGGTTGTTGAGTAATGATAGGTCTTGACATTTTCGAAAACAAATATTTGAGAGTATAAAGCGGGTGATGTTTTGGACAACCATGTCCCATTTTGCCAAAAACGATATTCAAGAAAACTGTAGGTCCAGCCGTGTTTCAAAAAATGATTGGCAATCTGGACAGCCATTTCCAACACAGTCGGCTTTGTGGGGGCGACAGTTTTTGGTGGAGCCAATCGCATGTGACCCCCAAGCGATTATGGTCTCAGTTCCGACAGAGACCGAAGCTTTCCGTAAACGCGTCATTAACGACGACGGTGTCCAGTATCATGTTTTTACCAAATGGATAACTAAAAATCGGGTCGACGAATGGAAGAAAAAACGAGATTGGGGTGCGATGGTAGCGAGTGGTAACTACGCCATGGAGGGCATTGACCCTCTCAGTGTCCGTATGGCCGGTAGTCGTGATGTTGGGTTCAAGTACCGAGTCAATTGCGATGAACAAGGTGTGTGGACATGCACATGCAAACATTTCGAACACAACAATACCGAATGTTGCAAACATATCAATGCCTGTGTGGATGCGGTGGTGTGGGAGGAAAGTCTGCTCGTTGACGACAGGGGCCTCGGTTGGCGTCCGTACACCACGATTTTTAATTTTGGTGGATTGGAACGTACTTTTTTGGGCTATACCGACATAGTGGAGGAGGTCGAAAGGGTTGCTGAATCTCAGTTCCATCAATTTGTGTCGGGCCAATTATACAATCCGGTGCATCATTTTTTGCAGGCTGAACCAAAAAAGAAAAAAAATAATCAGCCCAAAACTAAACATGTTGAGCGGGGTGAAACCACGGCGAAGGCCGACATTATTCCAGACGACATGCTTTTAAAAAAAATAGCGTGTCCTCTCCACAAAGCGGCCATCCAAACCGAACATATTATTGGAGACTACATTTCTTACAAAACAATGAAAGATTTCCAAAAAGTCAATGAAATTGAGCGCAAAAAGATGATTTTACTCGAAAAAAATCTTGATTTTTGTGTTCTCCGCTCACGCATTGACTACAAATCCCAACGAGATGGCAATGAAAATAATTCAATCAAATCTGGAACGAATGGGAGCACGTGTCCACCATACGGTGATATTTCAGAGGATGCTGACATTAAGTTTACAGAACAAGAAGAAGTAATCAAGAACGAATGCGCAGAATTGGGCCAATCATTTATTGATTTTCCAATGATAGACATGCGAAACGAGTTCTCAACACATTGGAAACGTGTGGATGACGATTGTGAGCATAATTCTTTTACATTGAATCATGCCAAAAAATTCGACCTGAATCATTTCAAATATAATTTTGACCGATACGAAGAGTTAAGGAATGCTAGTTTGTCATCCGTCGCCGCGTTTCGTCAAACGATTGAGGAAATGCGTGCAAATAGTGAATACTGGTACGAAACAAGTCCGGCCAATCACAAGGAAATACGGGAATCGTTCGAAACGGAATACAATCTACGAAAAAAGAAAAAAGTAAAGCCATCAGACGTCCGGCATCTTTTTTTTACGTCACCCGACGCTGATCCGGTCTCTGTCGTTTTTCAGGATACTGACATTCAGAGTAAATACGGTAGCCAAATTATAACAGAAACCTTGGGCATAGACTCGCGCTTATTAGATGCCTCTAGATTTGCAAATCTGGATTGTCCACCAATTTGCATACCGTCTATCACACGCACTGGTCCCGCCGATTTTCATTGTGTTTATTTTGAAAGTCCAAATGCTATGGGCCAGTTAACGAACTGGGTTACTATCATAGTTGTCAGAGAAAGTGAAAGGAAAGAATATGTAAAACGATATGCGTCTCCACATACATTTATTGTCTCTTTGGAGAAAAGAAGAGAAAAGAAAATTTTGAAAGGTATTGCCAACACATCTGGATATTCTGCAGGCGATTCCAAATATTATTGCTGGAGAATTGCAAACTGGTTGCACACATTATGGAAGACACCTGATAATAGGCGCAGATGTGTGATTATGGATGACCAAGTTTCACCATTTGGTCACCAAGTACCAGTGTTTACAGCAAACGCAGACTTTCTTGGTCCCAAAAGCAAGGAATACAAGTATTACAAAGACAACTCCAATAACAATCAATATCAATTCAGAACTACCCTCTTTGACAAAAGAGGGCACAATCTCATGTATTCTGGAAATTCGAGATGGTATCTTACACATGCCGCCACATTTATGTATATGGACCGTGTCTGTGATGTAATGGAGGCTGCTATTGTCTGTATGACCAGTGGTGTACAAAAGCAAGATTTCCCCCTCAGTGCCAATCCTAAATCAAATGTGGTGTGGTTCATTGACCTTCATAAAATGAACAAAGCCCTTCATACCGGAGATAAACATCACATTGAGTGTGGAATTCATCCTGCCTATCAAGCTGGGGAAGACTTATTCATGCACGTGATTAATAAAAATAGGAAATTGCGCTCTGTCAACTGTAATACCATACGCTGGAGGAGTGAAACAAGTGGGGGCGGAACATGTGGTAGAGGTGGTATTAAGCCGTTCCAACCCATTGTCAAATACTGGGAACTGTCCACTATATTACAATACAATAACAACGCTGTTAAATTGCGCAAAGCTACAAAAATGCCAACTTTGACAAAAAGACCGACCAAACGACAGATAATAACTGCTGAGATAAAAAAAGTCTGGGGTGCGGACAAAATCATGTATCAGTACATGAACAACGACAAATGCAATAAACAGATACTTAGTATTTGGGTAAAAAAAGGCAATGCTATCTACAACGCGCGTATAGATGCCGAAGTAGCCATCCCGTGTTACTTTGGAGACAAAAAAATACAAGATTCCAAACTTAGCATCTCAAATGCCTACGCACCAAGACATATTTTCACAAATATTGCAATGCAACTGTTGGTAAAATGTATAGCTGCACAAAACATAGACACCAAGAGAAACATAGACACCAAGAGAGCCAAGAAAACTTCCAAACTATCACGTTATATCCGATATCCTTTTAGGGAATGCAAACAAGGGTATGTATACAGTGACCAAGACGGTGACCGTATTTATTACTTGTCAGATGGAAATGTAGACGTTTACAGTAGGTACAATATACCAGTTGACAACGAGTATATGACCCCTTCAGATTTTGGAAAATGGAACAAAGATGCGACACTAACTGAAATTGGCAAATATTCTGCAAATGATGTCTATCACAAACCTGTCAAAAACGACAATATCCGTTATTTATTCGAGGACGACAACGGAGATACGAACTGGCATAATGGGGTTATCAAGAGCGTTGTTAGAGGAGTGTACAAAGTGAAATATGAAAATGATAAAACAACACATCCACAGGACGCAGAGGCCTTTTCCAAAGACAAATTTAATGAACATTGGATGAACTCCAACAACGACGATGCCAACTCCAAACAAGCAGAAGGTGGTCCGCAGGAGCCTGCATCGACGCGCAAAAAATCTACTAAAAACTCCAACAAAAAAAACAAAAATACGCCTGCAGGCACCGCATCGACGCGCAAAAAATCTACTAAAAACTCGAACAAAAAATCAAACAAAACCAGTCCAAAGATAGCAACGCCCGAGCAAATTGACATCACCGCCAACTCTGACTCCAGCGACTCTGATTACACCCCCAGCGACCATCTTCTCTCCTCCAGCGACTCCTCCAGCGACTCCAGCGACTCCTCCAGCGACTCCGATGACTCCTCCAGCGACTCCTCCAGCGACTCCGACGACTCCGACTAGCAAAGCAACACGGCGAAGGCGCACTCGGAGAAGAAGTCAAGACATTGGTCGGTAGTAATAAGGGTTAACACAAAATAATTCAAAACTAATTTAATCAAAAGAGAAGTATAAACTATCCCGAGTACTTTGTCAAAATGTCAGTCACACTCGAACGTTCGAACTGTGAAAACGGTCGACGGGGGCACCGGTACTGGACGTCGCAAAACAATTGTCGCTTGAACATTCCATGGTCAGAGGGTCAGTGGGAAGTTTCGTTTGTCGACACGGATCAAGATATGGCAACATGGATAAACACGAATGCTTCTGAGTGTCTCATGTTTGATTGCGAATGGTCTAAACGCGACGGGGTTGGGTTGATTCAATTGGCCACACTCCCGTCCAAACACCAAGTGTTAGTGGTCGACGGCACTCGAGTCGACCTGGCCCAAGTACAAAGCATATTCAACAGCCATTTGATGGTCGGATGGGCGACAGGCAACGATATGCGACATCTGGGGTTGGAATCGAGCTCCAACATTGTCGATTTGCAACGACTCTCGTCCCACCCGCCCACAAGCATGAGAGAAGAAGACCGAACACGCATGGAACAGTATCAACCCGTAAATCGCCACGGCAAACCGCACAACCAATCCTGGAGTCTGGACGACATGGCTCAATGTTTTCTGGACCATCCCGCCAAGGTTCCCATCAAAAAACACCCCAAGTGGAGCGACCCCGAGTGGCAGTTGCGCGACCGCGACATTCACTACGCGGCAAACGATGTCATTGCGGTGGCGTACATTTACGACAAATTGAAGTACATTTACGAACCGAAAGACCCAATCGTGTTGGTGTGGTAGTTTACAGTTTTGTCTGAACTAGTTGTACTATTTTTTCAACTCCTGTTATTCTCAAGTCCAACAGTTTGTGTGCGATTAATGTTGGATTCCCCGAACATTGGTATGTCAATGTCGTCGCCGCTTCTGCTATTATTTCAATGGCCAACAGAGTGTAGACCCGCATGAGTTGGCGCGGCGGCACTTGTACCAAAAAGTCCCACAGCAAGAAAATTTCGGAAAAATCAACCGCTTGAGCAAACCATAACATGAACCACTTGACCGTTATTAAAGAAGAAAATATTTCAATGTCGCTGGACAAAATGTCTGCAATGACTGGTCGCCGGCCTGCCAACTGTGTTTGGAATTCACTCAACCAATGATTTCGATACCAGTGAAACCAATTGGTATTGAAATCCGGCATGAGTGGTCGAACAAGTCCAACCAGGCGAGAAAAACACCAAAAGGTGTCCGCCCGGGCTTGTTCTGTGGTTCGAAATACCGTCCACAACACTGTCATGAGATAGCTGAATCCCTGGAGATAGGTATCACCCTGTTGCATGGTTGCATATTCAATCAGCAGTTCCTGAATCACTTCGCGGCCAACGATTGTTTCCGAAGACCACGTTCGGGGAATGTCAGCAGCGATTGTTTCTCGGCAAGAATTGGACACTTGTTCCTGTTTATAGATGAATTTGCGATAAATTTCCTGTTTGTAACGCACTTGTTTGGCATCGCCAATTAACTTTTGACGCCAAACTGAACAGCGCTGTTCCATATGGAGTTGGCAACAACCTTTTATAGTTCAAATCCTAAAAAATGCGATATTTCTCAGTATTTAACCAGCTTTATAGATAGTAAAATGATTAAGAATATTCTCTTTGTAACCATTGCAACTTGTGCTTCCGCCATTGAATTGACCCCGGCCAATTGGGATTCGGAAACCGCAGGAAAAGTGGTTTTTCTCAAAATGTTTGCTCCTTGGTGCGGCCACTGCAAAGCGATGAAGCCGGATTGGGATTCACTAATGGCAGAATACGAATCGTCTGAAAACATTTTGGTTGCAGATGTGGATTGTGTGGGAGACGGTAAAGATTTGTGTGACAAGGCAGGTGTCAAGGGATTCCCTACAATCAAATGGGGCGATCCCGAAAATTTATCGCCCTACGAAGGTGGCAGAGACCTGGCTGGGTTGAAAAGTTTTGCCGCGTCTCTCAAAGTGCCCTGCAACGTCGAAACGTTGGAAAACTGCGACGACCAAGAAAAGACGCTTATTAAAGAGCTGGAGAGCAGTACTGCCACAGAAATCACGGCATCCGTTGACAAATACAACCAAGAAATGCTCGACATTGACTCCACTTTCAAAGAAAGGGTTCAAAAACTTCAGGCGACATATCAAGAGTTGGTCGGAGAAAAGGACCAGAAAAAAGACAAACTGGCTTCGTCTACCAACATTGCTGTTCTGAAACAGATGAAAAACGCGAAAGAAGACAAGAACGAACTTTAAATCCTACAAATAAACTTTAAAATACATTATAAACTAATTTTTCGTTAGACTAATGGGATGAGCTACGTCGCCCAGGGCTTGAATGCTTTACTAACTATTATTTTTGTATTTGTGCTTGTCAAAATTAGCACCGATATTTTGATGTCATACAGCAACCCCCACGCTCCATTCGTCCAAGCGGCCGCATTTCGCTCGTCGTTGGAATTGGTTGACTGTGCAACAAGGACAATGCCACTTATATCCTGGTACAAAATAGAAAAGTGTATCAAAACAACCGAACTGTACAACGTCAGCAATGGACATGTACCCTATTTCAGAGGTTCGCTACCTGTCGCTTATGTAGTGATGTTTGCACCACACAGTGTGTTTGCCACCAAATTTTATCAACAACTAGACACGGTGTCTCAGGCATTAGTGCTAATCCACGAGTGTGCCCATCTAGCTTTAAAGGTCGACGACATTGCGTACCATTGGCAACCACAATTTCAAAAATTAACCATGAAGGAACATTTAAACAACGCCGATTCCTACCTGCATGCCGTCAAAGTCCGATGTACTGATATTACCTAGCGGCGCCGGCGTTTTCTCCCACGCGTTGGCCAGTGCGGCACGTCTGATTGAAACAACGGAGACATTGGTTGGCGTTGCCTGTCTGATAATTGATTGTTCGGATTTCTGTAGCGCTCCTCCAACACGAGCGGCGACATCGAGCGCTCTCGTTGAACTTTAGGAGACCGAGAGCGTTCTCGTTGGTATCGTCCTGGTTCCCGATGTCTTGGTTCCCGTTGGTATCGTCCTGGTTCCCGTTGGTATCGTCCTGGTTCCCGTCCTGGTTCCCGTCCTGGTTCCCGTTGGTATCGTCCTGGTTCTCGCCGACGCTGAAAGAGTGGCGACATTGGCCGTCTCTGCTGTTTTCGACGTATTGGTGGAGGAGAGGACGGAGCCGATCTTTTGGGGGTCGTAAATCTAGAAGTATAGTTTTGCCACCATCTTTTGTTGTTATTTTCACAGGTGGCAATGACCTGTTGAGCAATGTCCAATTCAGATTGTTTGCATTTGTACAGGAGGTCTGTTGTATTGAACCGAGGGCGTCCATGTTTCAGAATGTGGTTGACATCTTTGACAAATTGTTGATAATCGGGTTGTCCCCGTTCGAGTCCCACGTCGATTGCTAAATCTTCGGCCATAATTATCTGAACAATTAGTTCTTAAATACTTGTTTTCACAAATTTAATTCGATATATATGTAGACTATGTGACACATCTCCGACAAAGGCTAGTGGCAAGTAATCCATGGCGGCAGTGTTTTGTGGGTGGCCCTGTTGGACGCCAAGAGATATTGGATGTACAATTTCAAACGAATGTTTTCGTTTCGAAGCTGTTCCAGTTGTGCATCTGGTGGGTTCGTTGGTGGTTCCGTAGGCGACAACGGATGTGTTAGGGACAAAGTGGCTAAAGTTTGTGTAATGTGTTGCATGTCGATACCAAACGCGTACTTTTATATATGCGTACTTTTATATATGTGCATTTTACATGTTGGTTCGAAGCATTTTACATATAGGAGGTATAAATAGTTGTGCACCCGTACTACAATGTCCTACTCTCAACATGTTGTGAATCCGTTGTTTGTGAATCTTGGAGAAAAAATAGTACGTAAAAATGGAACTGCACTTGAAAAAGTTGATACAGTATCTGTTTTGACCGGAAAAATTGTGGGGTTATACTTTTCTGCTCACTGGTGTGGACCTTGTCGTGGATTCACACCACAGTTGGCGAAACAATACAACGAGCTGCGAGCTATGGACATTCCGTTTGAGGTTGTCTTTGTTTCTAAAGACACGTCCAGAGAAAAGTTTATTGAATACTACGAGTCGATGCCGGATTGGTTTGCTGCAGACACGGTCGCAGCTGACAAATTGGAGAATATGTACGCTGGTCCGGGCATTCCTCAATTGATTTTATTCAATGAACAGGGACAGATGATTACTGACCAAGGTCGCCACAGAATATTAGACGAATCTGTCCCATTTCCGTGGACACTTGAATCTAAGGCAGAAAAGGACATGAAGAGTGATTTGGATGCGTTGCTCAGTTATGCAGAAGCCATCGATAAAGCTGATTACATTTATGTCCGAAAAACAAGTCTTAACACTGTTTGGGCGGACGATAAAATTGGTCAGCTTAATATTGTGATTGGTCGGCAACTGTTTGTCTACGATTTCATCTTAGTTCGGGAAAACAATCCACAATGGGTGGGCGAATCGGAGGTTAAAGAACAAATGCTCTCTGAATTACTAGCTGCTTCTCGGATGGGCGACATGTTTGAAACTGTCGTGGATGGCGAGAGAGTTATATTATTGAGCAAGGACAATGCCATTGAAAAATACTTGAAGATAGCTGCCAAACTCATTAGCGTGGAAGATTATGCGAAAGAGGAACAAGAGAAAAAACAGGAGGAAGAGCAGGAGGAACGGAGTCGCGTGATACAGAAAAAAATGAATGATATGGGTATTATATCATTCGATGCAATATTGTCCAAAGTGCATGATGTATGTTTGCAAACTGAATATTCGGAATATATCGAAACATATTATTCTGACTATGACATGTATGTGGGCTGGTCTCAGGGCTGGAATCCTGGGGACAATGATACTGATGTTACCTACAGTGATTTGGGCAAACCTCAGTGCGGGAAAGAGTGTCACCATATCGAATTTTCCGATGGTGATACAGTAGAAGAGAAAAAAAAGAAAATAAGAGACGCTGTTGACCATACCAAAATAGAATGGAAATGGGGGAAAAGGAATGGCCAAAAAAGACAATACTATATTAAATGTGATGGTGAGACATGTTCGCGAGTTTGGAAAGAATAGTGTTCAAGATTTATTAGCTGATAAGTGTCGACCACAAAAGGCAATATCATCAGACGGTGTTCCCACAACAGGGCTAGTAACATGAAAGTAGATACAATTGTTGAGTTAAATAGTTAATTTTTTTTATTTAGAGGGTGTGACAGGTGGACCAACCACCACCGAGGACATCTTTGTAGGGTCAATATATTTTCGAATCGCCGCATTCACTTGTTGCAATGTCAAATTCTGTACTTGTTTTTCAAACAATTTAAATTCTTGTTTTGGGTTTTTATTTTGCAAAATGGAATTAATCACCATCGAATGCAAGTTGTCGACGGTGTCGGACGCAATCAAATGACTGCCAATCATTTTATCCTTGGCGTTTTTCAATTCTTGTGGCGATACGCCGTGTTTGTGCCAGTTTTCAACCAACTCGCGCGTGCACTGCATCCCTTCTTTCAATGAAGATGGACTAAAAGTGCCTTGCACTCCAAAAATTTGGTCGGTGCGCGTATTTACCGTTTGTATGACTGCGTACAGACCGTATGTACCTAGACCCCGTTGTTCCCGTACTGTGTGCATGAGTCGTCCGGTCATCCCCCCGCCCAGTATTTCAGCCGCACACCGCAATGCAATTTCATCCGTGTCCCCCTTTTTCACAGCCACTGTTTGTCCTATCATGATTTGAAAAGAGCCGTATCCGGGCAGTACAATATGTTGGTTTAAAGGTTGTCGCGGCTTGGACAACCATGACAATGTTGTTTCGGGAGTTTCTGTATGTGCTGGAAAATGTTGTTGGACAGCAGTGGCTGTTTCGGCAGTGGGTGCAACAATTGTCACGTAGGTATTATTGCCCGTGAACCAATCTTGGTGAAATTTAGTCAAGTCGTCAGCAGTCAGCAATTGCAGTCGTCGAATGCGGTGTTCGATTGGGATGTGATACATTGTTTTTTCAAACAGGGACTTGATAAAGTTGCTTTTCACTTGAAATTTTTGGTCGGCGTGCAACGAATGCATTTCTGCTATCAAGTGTCTTTTTTGTAGTTCGACAAATTCCTCCGAGAACGTAGGATTTGACCATTCGTTTTGAAACATGATTGAAGAAGCCTTACCAATGGCCGATGCAGAAGTGGGCATTGCCATGGTCATGTGTACAAATTCGTGGTCGTGCGAAAAGTTACGTTCCGCATGCAACGCGGTCAGGCGAGCTGTGTTGGATTGACCGTTGGAAGCAGTGCCCGACCCCAAATTAGAAACAAAAAGGGAAGCGATGTCGTGCTGGGCCGGTGAAAATCTGGCCGACAAAGTTGTACGAACGTACTGGGCCCTGGGCACATGCAGGATGTTCATGGCCGGCGAAATGTTTTCCATTTGCCAATCCTTATCGTCTTTCTGTACGACCAACTGACTCGTTGGCGGTGCGGTACCGTACACAGAGGCCATCTCTGTGGTTCGAAGCAGAGTACGGGGTGTTTTTGTTGGTATTACTCGGGTGACTGTCATGTTTTCTTTGGTAAAGACGGCGGCGGCGACGCGTGCGACCTCTGACGGTGTTATCGTGTCGAGTGCATGTTGTCGGTCTTGAAAATCTTTCCAATTGCCAATGGAGACACCGCGTCCCAATTCGTTCATCATGTCGGTCACCGATTCAGCCGAACGCGTCCACTCGTCGTGCATGGCTTTTTTCACATTGTCCAGCACCAACATGCTTGGAGCTCTTGACGCAAAAGTTTGTAAGACCTCGAGCATCTTTTCTTCAGTGGCCAACGAATGTTTTTCCATCGTACCGTGAAAAAACCATAAATAGGGTTCCAGTTGACGAGGTGAATAAGTAGAGACGTCGTGCAGCCAATTGTCACTGATTAGTTGGTTGGCACGTCCTTCTTTGTTGTTCCAAGTCATTTTGGCAATGCACTGCATGATTAAAGATTCACGCGAAGACCCCTGGGGCTGGTGAAAAGCCATACAAACCATGGGACAAGGCGCATTGATGTTCAAATCTACGGTACGCATTCCGGTTTGTACTGGTTCGGGGCTGTGTACCGGATTGCATTCGGACCCCATCGGCATTTGTCCAAAATGTGCATCCACCATTGTCAGTATTTTTTGCGGTTCGACAGCTCCACAAAAAATAAGAGTGGTGTTGTTGGGTACATAAAATTTAGAACGAAAAAGTTCCATGTCGGAGGCCGTGGTATTATCGACGTCGCTTCGGGTGCCAATGGTCGACCCGTGGTACGGATGTTCCAAAATCGCTACCGAAGAAGCGGTACGGAACATTTTGTTGCCGGCCTGCTCGCCTCTTTCTAATTCGTTGATAACTGCGTGACGTTCCACCGACACTTTGTCAGCGGGCACTGCCTTTTCAGCAAACCGACTGGCGTCAATTTGGATGGTTTCTTCTGTCTGATGTGGCAAATGCACAACAAAAAAACGAGTCGAATCCAGATTGGTCTCCGCATTTATGACATCTCCCTTGGATGCCAACGACCATATTTTACCATCTTGGATACGAAAAGACATGTGCTCAATAAAGTGAGCAGCGCCTGACGGTACGCAGGCATCTTCATCTTTCGAACCCGCATTTACAGCACGCATGTAAGCACATATTTTAGCTCCTGGGACGGGACACAACAACACAGAAAGTTGATTTTTTTTGTGAGTATATTCGTACACTGTTGAGTTGGACAATTGGATTGAATGACCAGGTGTCCACATTTGATGAAAAACAATGTTATATATATACTATTATTTTACATGTCCAAAAAGTGGAAGACTCGGTACTTTCAATCGGAAAAGTAAACGGTAAATATTATGCAAGGCCTGCAACACTTCTGGACTTTCATTGAACATTGTCTGCTGCAGTGAATTCACACCTCGTATTTTGGTCAAACAAACAATATAAGTACTCAAAATTATTTCGGCTCTACTTTGTAACTCTGTAAAACAATCCACAGTCTCTATCACCGTGTGCAACTGAATGGCCATCGCTCGAAATGTATTTGGAGGAATTATAGTCCATACTTGAAGGCTGTTGTACTCAGAAAACAGAAAATGAGCCATTTTCCAAAATTGTTTGTGGTTTGCACAAAAAGCAACATTGTTCATGGCATTGACCACATCTGCAGGACAAGACATGTTTGTCTGACTAACTTTATCAGTTATAGAATATATATATGTTTTACTTATTATTGGTCAACAGGTAGGGGGTACAGTGTTCAAGTTCTTCCTCGATGTTGTCCAAATGCCCATGCATAAAGTATTTCAACCAAGAAGAATGGGTCACCAACGCAATGCGCTGCGCACTGCTTGCTTGCACAATTTCCTGCGCGCGACTACAGCAAGATTCCAATATTTGCAAAGGGGGACCACTCTCAAAAAGATGGTCCTCTTCAAATTTAATCTGTGAAAAATCCACTTGGGGAAAGAGGGTCTCTAAATCGGACTTGTTGGAGCGACGATTAATAATTTCAGTGTGCTGTGGGTACTCTTTCAAACACTCCAGTGCAATCGTGGGAATGCCAGGAAACATGAGGGTCGCCGTTTGAAGAGTCCGGGTCAGTGGTGAGACGTACACAATATCGGGCTTCACTTGGTTGCGACGACCCACAGCCTGTTTCATTCCCTGCACAGTCAGTGTACTGTCCGCAAAATCGGTGTAGGCAGTAGTTCCTAAGCGTTGGAACAAGATGTTGTGCCAAGCCTCGCCGTGGCGAACACCATGCACTATTTTACGAGACATTTGTTAAACACACAACTGCATATTTATACCCCTCCGGGCCGACCAGGAAACGCTACAGAAAATAAAGGGATAAATCCGTGTCAGTACATACTATAAATCCGTGTCAGTCCATACTATGGACATTTACATCACCAACACGCGCGCGCGTGCGTTTCTTAAAGACCAGTATATAACGCGGAACACAGTGATAAAATGACGTCATATGATAGTTTAAAAAGTCTGTCTTTGTTTTCGGGCATCAGTGGTCTGAGTATTGGAAACCCAGTCATGTATTGTGAAATTGACAAACGTGCTACAGATGTATTAAAAGCACGAATGAAAGACGGGTCGTTGCCCACAGTACCCATTCACACCGATGTCACCACGTTGTTGTCAATCCCGCCCGGTGTCGACTTGTTGGAAGCGGGCTTCCCATGCCAGGACATTTCTTGTGCGGGGGTACAGCGAGGATTCCACGGTAAGAAATCGATTTTGTTTTACCATGTGGCTCGGTTAGTAGAGACATCTCGACCACCGCTTGTTTTTCTGGAAAACGTGGATTACATCAAACACATGCCATCCGTGTGGAAACCAGTGTTGACCATCATGTCTTCGTTGGGGTACGATTGCAAATGGGGAGTGGTGGGTGCCTGTCATGTCGGTGGTCCTCACCGTCGTCACCGGTGGTTTTGTTTATGTAAGAAAACACGAGCACAACAACAAAACCACCCGGTCATCGATTTTGACCGCTCGGACAAAATGCACACCTACGGTCACTGTACCAATTACATCTATGGAAAATCAGAGTCGTTCGTAGGCAAAGCATTTGCATTTACCAAGCCTATAGTACTCAAACCAATTCCAGGTGGGGTCTGCAATGGTACTGTTGTAACAAAACCAATGTTAAAACAGAGATGGGCTACACCTCGTTGCCGTGGTGGGACAATTGCCTCACGAAATCTGACCAAGCGCTGCAGCACTGATTTGGCCGCTCAATTGCGATTTGCTACGTCAACCCCAGACGACATCAAGAAATTAAGCCAAACGAATGCGGATTGGGTAGATTGGCTCATGGGATTTCCAATTGGTTGGTCATCTTGTTCGTCAATGGTGTCTCTACCTTTTGAGTCGACTTGGTCAAGTGAACCCTCACTACCTCGTCTTTGCAAAACCAATCCTGCCAACACGGTTCGTCTCCACTTGTTGGGCAATGCTTGTACACGCCAGCAGTGTACTTTTGCATTTGAGACATTGAAAAAACAATTTGAGTCCCTGGAGTCCAACAAACGGAAAGGGATGGTTACTGGCTTGTTATTAAATCCAAAAAAAAAGTTGTCCAAAAAATTGTCGAAGTGGACGCTTGAAATACAAAGATTTGACGCAACCATCTTAGCACCAACCTTAGGCGCGACTGGGAAATTCGTCCACATTGGATACGTAAAAAAGCAATTTCTCACCAAAAAAGCTGCCGCCGAACATTACAATGCACTCAATCCACACATGAGAGCACTCAATGCACATGGCACGTGGAAGTCTGATTGGGACCCGAATACCCAGTTGCGTTATATTGTTGAACGTCTTTGACCTAAAACGGAAAAGGATGGTTGCCCAGTTTGCAAAAAAAGATTACTAAAGGCCGATTGCGT
>Ga0114995_10001540_pt1 | contig 16159 bp, 15 predicted proteins | sample ArcticOcean_MG_C_11_FD_87038 | JGI IMG/M metagenome (GOLD analysis project Ga0114995, IMG submission 87038) | Marine microbial communities from western Arctic Ocean - ArcticOcean_MG_CB2_154 | ecosystem: Environmental > Aquatic > Marine > Oceanic | place: Arctic Ocean: Canada Basin | collected... | reverse complement strand
TCGACGAGTTCCTTTTATAGTTGGTTCAAGTACATCGGCACAGGGGAGTACAAGCAAGAGCCGAACCTTGCCGGACCAGACAACGATGTGTTAATTCGGGTGGAGCACCAGTCTTTCGTGGAACCAAATAATTGAATAATTGAATAAATAAATAAATAAAAAAATAAGTTAAACCATAAATAGTAAATTTTTAATATTATGAGTAGTATTTTATATTATAGTAATTATTGTGAAAACTCAAAGAGGCTATTACAAAAGATAGGACATTCTTCGGTAAAAGATGATATGCATTTTATATGTTTGGATAAAAGAGTAACGAAGAATAACGGGGCAACATATGTAGTATTAGAGAACGGACAAGAGATTCTGTTGCCGCCGTCAATAACAAAGGTTCCTGCATTATTATTGTTAAATAGAGGACATCATGTATTATTTGGAGATGAAATAGAAAAATATATAGAACCACAAGAGGTGGCGAAACAACAAGTAGCAGTAGGTGAAATGGGAGAGCCATCGTCCTTTATGTTAAATAGTGTAGGAACAGGATTTGGAGTATCATCAGATAATTATAGTTTTTTGGATCAAGGTGCGGATGATATGTTGGCAACGGGCGGGGGAGGGATGAGACAAACTCATCATTATGTGGGAATAGAACAAATGGATAAGATAGAGACGCCACCAGAAGACTATAGACCGGATACAATAGGAGAAGTGTCAATGGAACAATTACAACAACAAAGAAATAATGATGTACATAATAAATAATAAATAATAAATAAACGATTTAAATGAAAGAAATAAAAAAATAATATGTCCGACATATTAAAAGCATTTAACGATCACTTTGAGGAATTTGTGGGGGATATTCAGAAGGTATTCCCCGATGACCCAGATATAAAGACTGCTCAAAGCGGGTTACCTTTGATAAGAATGTCAAATTCAAAATTAATAATGAAGACATTTAATGAATATATAGTGAAGAAATATCGCGATGAGATAAATAGGGGGGACATAGCATTTTTTGTGGAGAAGGATTATTCAAGAGAGGTGAGAGAGGGTAATCCAGTATTAGATAAGATAGAACAGTTGAGAAATCCGGTGAGAAATATGGATAAAAAGAATCAGGAAAAAGTTATGAAATATATGAAAAATTTAATGAAATTATGTGATTTATATAATTAATGATTTAAAAAAGATAATAAAATATGATTATTATGGAAAATAATAATAATATAGCGGATGATAAATTAAATTTATTAAAGATATTGCGGGATTTTATGAATGATTTATTATTAACATTTCCAGAGTTAAAGGAGAATTTAGATAGTAGGCTTTTGGCAATCTACAAAAATGAAAATACGGAACAGGATTTTAAATCAATAAAGCAATATTGCGAGAAAACCTTGCCGGAGCGTTTTTTTGATATAGTGTATCAAAACAAAGACCTATTTGAAGAAGGAGAGGTCAGTTTAGAATTTTTGCCTGGAATAGATTTTAAAATACTTTGGAAAGATAATATAACAGATAAGACAAGAGAGACGATATGGAAGTATTTACAATTGTTATTATTTTCGACGGTATCGGGTATAAATGACAATAGTATGTTTAAAGATGCTGCGAAATTATTTGAGGCGATAGACGATACTGAATTAAAAAGTAAATTAGAGGACACAATAAAACATATGGAGGGGTTATTTAAAGAAAATAGTGAAAGCGAGAATAAAGAGGAAGGAGATGGGGGACGTTTTGATAGTAAGAATTTGCCGAGCGCAGATGAGATACACGACCATGTAACCTCGATGATGGATGGAAAATTAGGAAATTTGGCGAAAGAGATAGCAGAAGAAACGGCAAAGGATATGAATTTAGATTTAGAGGGTGGTTCGGTGGATAGTTTGTTTGAGAAGCTATTTAAGAATCCAACAAAAATAATGAGCTTGGTAAAGAAGGTTGGAAATAAATTAGACGAGAAGATGAAATCGGGTGATTTAAAAGAAAGCGAATTATTAGAGGAAGCAAGTAATATGATGAATAAGATGAAAGATATACCAGGAATGGGCAATGTAGAGGATTTATTAGGAAAGATGGGCATGGGTGGTAAAGGAAAGATGAATACATCGGCAATGCAGGCGAATTTAATGAGGAATTTAAAATTAGCAAAACAAAAGGAAAGGATGAAAAAGAAACAAGAAGATAAAAGAAAAGAGAATAAAGATGTAGGAGAAGAAGTAGATTTTGAAGAAGAGATGAGAAAAGCAAATGAGATAGCAACGGAATTGTTGAATATGGAGAAAAGGGATAAGGAGGAAAAAAAAGATAAAAAGGTGAAAAAAAAGAAACGGAACAAAGATAAATAAAAAGGGATTATATATATATATAGTATGAATCAATTCTGGATAGATAAGCCAACAATATTATTAAAACATACAAATTTAATAAACTTTTGGCCTTTAGATAAAATGACACAAAATGAGAAGCTAAATGCGATAACAAGATTAGTGATATATTTAACAATAATAGCGATGGTATTATTAGAGGATAAAATGAAATTTTTAGGAATAGGATTAATAACAATAATGATAGTAGTAGGATTATATTATATAAATAAGGATCGGGCGATAAAAGATAAAAATGTAATAGAGGGTTTTAATGCCGATATAAATAAAACAAATTGGACGATGCCGACGCCACAAAATCCAGCAATGAATGTAATGGTAACCGAGATTATGGATAATCCAAGACGAAGGTCGGCCGCACCAGTAACTAAGGAGATAAATGAAAAGATAGATGATACCGCGAAGAAATTTGTCATAGCAAATAATGCAGGGGATAATAAGGAGGTGGCGGATAAAATATTTAGAGATTTAGGAGATACTACAGACTTTAAGAATTCGATGAGAGCGTGGTATCCAACCGCAAATACACAAATACCGTCAAATGATGATGCTTATAAGAAGTTTTTAGTGGGAGATACGGGATATTGTAAAAAGGAATATAACTATTGTGGTGATAGTTAATTTTATAAAAAAAATAATATATTTAAAATATATAATGTTTTCAACCCATGATTATACATTTAATAATTTATCAAGAATAGGAAATGATAGCTGTGATGTAAGTCAGCGTGATATTCAAAATAACTCCTCGTCAGATTATCTTCTAACAAATTTTAAACCAGAGTGTCCTATGAATTCGGCAGTAGCTTTTGCTACAAGCCAACCGACGATAAACTTTACCGGAAGCCACCAGGTAGGCATAAATGGGTGTAATATAGATACTAACTCGAAGATATTCTTATCAGACTTAACAAGAAGTAAATGTAAATTATCATTAATGGAGAGACCATATATGACGGTTCCGTTTTTAGGAAAAGGTAATGGTGATACAGATATAGAAAGTAAGTTGCAGTGTGGGGAATTAATCGATGATAAAAGGACCTTAAGTCAATTAAGTGAAGTCAGTTATGAAAATCTTCATCGTGTTCCTTTAATACCTTCTGTCAAATCAACCATAAGTAACCCAAGTAATCTAGTGGAGGGTGTTGCCTCGGACGGCTGGGTGAGAGGAGGAATGCCATCAAGAGAAATGAATAGAGATAAGGGAAATGAATAGATAGAAATTAAATTATTAAAATGATTATTAAATTATTAAATTATTAAAATGATTATTAAATTATTAAAATGATTATTAAAATGATTATTAAATTAATAAATTATTAAAATGATAATTAAATTATTTAAAAGTAAATAAATAATTTAATAATGAAGGATTATTATGATACGGAAATGTTATGTACCTATGAAGCATTGTGTCCGGACGATGAGATGAACGATGAACTATATAGGAGTCAGTTTTTACAGGTATTTAAATTAGAGAAGTGGGATGATGAATTAATAGAAAGAAAGATAGAACGGCTCTATAATACATTGAGTGAAGATAAAAATACGAATATAGATTTAAGTAAGATATTAGAGAGCATATTAGAAAATGATAATTATAAAAGTTTAGTGATGTTATTTGGCGACGATGATTTATGTAAATTTAAGATACTTTTTGGTTTTGATTTATTTAGCAAATTTCATAGATGTTTGTGTTTATATGATAGGGAGGGAAGACTTGGTAATGAGCTAGTAAATGATTTAGTTAAAAAAATGAATTAATTTAGATTATTTATAAACTTATTATATAATAATGGCCTCTACTAGAAATAAGAATACCCAAGAGAATTATAAAATTCAGCAGATGAATTTTAGACAACTGGAAGATTATGAATTATATGAAAATTCCCAATCGGGGGCAGCATTTTCCCCATCATTACCTGTTCTCGGGTTTAATCCAAGTCGTATGTCAAGAAATGATTTGGCACACAACCCGATTGAAATAGAGTCATCATTATTTGGGATAAATTCAACAAATTTAGTAAATCCACAAAATAAGGTTGTCCCTCAACAAAAAACTCTACCCGAGAAGGAGTTTTTTAAAAGACAAGAGTTGATAATGCCGAATCCTCTTGCGATAGAGAAGAATCAACGACCATTTCCAATATAATTAAAGATAAATATATTATTATATGAATAGTATAATATAATGTCTGCTTGTAATAATTGTGGGTCAAATAAAAACCAATATACCGATTATGGTAGCTATCTAAGAACGAGAGGTAATAATGTTGATATAAACAAATTTATATATGATATAGGATACGGTAAATTTAAATTTAATAATTTAACAGCGGTAGATAGTAGTATAAATAGCAATACAACTAATACATTACCGTCTGTAATAGTATTAAACGAGAACGGAGAAATGAAAACTGTATCAAAACCTCTTGCTGGCGCGGGTACATATACTCTAAAATTAATAATCGAATCGGGAGGAAATCACACCTTTTCTTGGGCGCAATAGCTTAGGGTTCATCAAGTAGAGATTCTAATCTACATTTATAATAATGATTCTTTACTTCATAAACAATCTTTAAAATACTTTCTGTGATATAAAGACGGTCAAGTTCGAAGTCAAAATCATCACAATATTTAATAAATAAATCTTTACTATCATTCTGTAAATATTTATTACTAATATAGATAATTTGTTGAGGATTATATTGTTCTAATAAATGTTCGGGAGATTTACCAGAATTACGGTCATAAATAAATATGTAAATGTCTGGATATTCATTCATACATATTTTTAATTTATGACCGTTGATGAAGCTCTCTATGAGATGATTATAGATGGGATTATCGACGACATTAATAGATATAGATAGGTATTTTAATAGATTTGTATTAAATTGGTAGTGTTTATGAATGCTAACAGGTGATATATTGTAGGTGATGTGTGGAAAAAGTTCGTATATGTCTAATAGTCCATTTCTACCCATAGAGCATATAGAAGAATTAAGGGGAGAAGATATAAAATCCTTTTGATTATGATAAATAATTTTTAGAAGTTTTTGTACTCCTTTAGGAGTAATTATATAGCTGGATGTGTGTCTTGAAATAGGTGTAAGCCAAGTATGCGAGCTGAGTAAATTATCTTCTGTTATTATTTTTCTCTTAAAAATATGTGTAGTGTCTGTATCTTGATAGAATGTGTAGAAGTTATCTCTTGTTAATTTTTGTGAAGACCAAGGTGCGTGAGAGTCAATAAAGAAGTTGGGTGTAGATTGTCCGCCAATAAATAGTATATCGCATTGATTTGGTAGAGTGATGTTATTAAGAATAACTTTAAAATTGGGAGAGAAAGATATATTATCTTCGATAATTAATGTCGGTTGAGAGATATTATTCCAAATGCGGTAATGGCTAAGTGTATGACCGATAAAACTATAGAATGTGTTATTTGGTAAGGCGTGCAGTAATTTCAATTCATTATTAGTGAGAGAATGTAAGAAACGGGTATCGATGGAGTAAGAAAGAGAAAAATCTTTAGGACAATATTTTTGTATTAGAGATAATTGGTCGGTATTATGAAAGGAATTGATAAGTATGATAGGTATATCCATTGATTAATATAGAAAATAGAATTATTTATTTATTTAATAATATTGATATTATTTATAAATGTCATTGACAAGATTCTTTGATGATCGATGTAGAATAGAAAAACAATTACAAGAAAGCACAGATGTGGGAAGATATATGTTAAATGTCCCGGGAAATGGTGATAAGCCGTCTTATTTCGAAGATCCACATATAAGATTACAAAATTGGGGTGGAAATTTAATGACGAATCCGGTAGATTTAGAAAGTAATTTAATGGGAATAAATAAAAAGTTAGATAGGTGTTCTGTTAACAATAGAGTAGAGTTAGAGCCATCAAATAAGGTGATATATCCAAAGAATAATATGACAACGGATCAATCACGGGCAACAAATCCGGCCTGGTTATTTAGAGATTCGCAACAGGTAAACTTGGAGACAACGCCGATAGATGTAAAGAATGTATTCAATATACCATTTGCAAATAATATAAGTTCGCGAATTTATGAGAAAGATAATTATAATCTTCAATAATAAAATATCAAGTGTGTATATAATGGCCGAGATAGCTTTACCGTTTATGGCATTAGCCGGGGCATATTTATTATCAAATAGAAACGATGATAATGATGATAATTGTAATTTTAAAAATGAATATAAGAATGAAGTAGTAAAAGACCCGTTAGAGATAATAAAGCAAAATGTAATGAATGATATGAAACCATTAAATTCGATGGCGGCGGTAAATAGTTTAGTAGAAAGAGTAGAAGTAAATAAAAACGAGATCACATTATTAAATGGAGAGAAGGTATTGGCTGATAATTTTAAGCATAATAATGCGGTGCCTTTTTTTGGGTCAAGTATAAAGGGTCCGTCTCTGGACAAGATGACCGACGGTTTTTTGGATAATAAGGTTGGTGGCGGTTCTTTATATAATAGGAAACAGGCCCAGGCACCATTATTTCAACCAAAGACAAATATAACAAACATAAATGGTGCGCAGAATGTAAATGATTATTTACAAAGTAGAGTAGTGAGTAGTTTAAGACATGCAAATACAAAGCCTTGGCAAGAGGAAAGAGTCCAACCCGGATTAAATCAGGGTTATACTACAACCAATTCGGGGTCAGGATATAATAATTCTGTAGAGGGTCAAAATCTTTGGAAACCAAAGACCGTCGATGAGCTAAGGACGGAAACGAATCCCAAAATAACATATAATTTATCGGGACATGAAGGCCCCCTGTTAGCACCGGTGCAAAACGCCGCAAATAAAGATACAATTGGGAAGGTCGAGAAGCATTTACCAGATAGACATTACGAGGTTGGACCGGACCGTTGGTTCACGACAACAAGTGACCGGAAAGGACAGACGATTCGCAGTAATAATATATTGCCACAAGTAAGTAGACCGGATACGACCGTCGAATATTATGGCTCAAAAGGAGCCGGCCGCGACGGCGAAGCCAGTTATACGGTAGGCGAATATGAGGAGAGTCATAAACAAGGACTGGGCTCGGTAGGTGTAACAAATTATGCCGCGGCAGGCCAATATAATAGTAACAAGTATGATTATGGTGCCAATGGATATAAAGCCCTACCTAATAATAGGGTAACCACGAATGATAGTAGTATATTTAGAAATATTCAGGGTGTATTTAAGGCAGTGGTGAGTCCTATAATAGATGTATTAAGACCTTCAAGAAAGGAGAATGTTGTAGGGAATGTCAGGACATTAGGTAATATGGCGAATACCGTCAAGCAGACTTATCTAATGGACCCGAATGATAGAGTAAGGACAACCATAAAGGAGACGACAGAAGGTAGAGTGGGATTTAATCATCTAAATGTTCAGGGGCAAAATAGCGATGGTTATTTAGTGACCGAACATAATCCGGTAGGGATGCAAAGAGATACTACAACCAATTCATATATAGGGAATGCGGGTCCAAGTGAAAGTAAATCAGCAACATCATATATTGCTGGCTATAATCAGGAAAATAATAATACGAAAACCATGATAAGCAGACCTAACCCAGGAGGGACAGGTATGTTGAACACTAGCCAAAATGTATCCGTCGCCAAGTGTGAAATGGATAGAAATAATAACCGAATGTATGTCCCCGCGAATGGTCCGCGTATGGTACCATCAATGGAAACACACGGGACGTTAAGTGGTCCCGAGTATAATATGAATGAAAATAATAATATGAATAATAGGATGGATTCGGGTTTATTAGATGCTTTTAAAAAGAACCCCTACACACATAGTTTAAATAGTTATTATTAGAGTGAGTAATATATTTATTGAAATAAATTAAATATATTAATATAATTTAAATATATTAATATAATTTTAATGTCTGTGAAAATTCAAATATAACGTTTCTATTTATCTTCTCTAAAATTAAGAAAAGAACCCCCAACTAGTAGTATTATTAATCTCTTTCGCATAGTGTCTTTTATCAAAATTGGTAATATTTTCGGGAAAGTTATTTAAAATATAGTCTCTCATATTTACCTTGCCCATCGACTTGTTACAACAAGAACATATAGGTAATAGATTCTCAAATGTATTTTCCCCATCATCAGCAACCGAGGTGATATGCCCACATTCAAACTCTTGCATTGAAATGTTTTTTTCATTACAACAAATACACCTGCGTTTTGCAATATTGTCACCGATATGGTGATTCCATATTTTATTTCTTAAAGATTTAGATATTGACTTACGATTACTGGAATTAATATTTTTATATTCGGCGGTTTTCTTTTCTCCGGCATAAAAAGCAATAATTTCTTTTACCCATCTAAAGTAGTATAATTTGTCTGACTCATAATTATATAGTCCCAAATATAAGCCCCAAGATTTCGCTTTTTCATACATTGGTTTTGGAACTTTTGGAAATGACTGAACGCTTCTCGATGACAGATTCTCATTATATAAATCGATTTTTATAGTTGCGTCTTCAAGAGAAGTCCAATTTAGCTCGTGGCATAGAAAAGCACACGCCTCTTGAAATTTATTAAAATTTAAAAATGGACGGTTCGTTCTTTTACCATTTTCTTGTTTCCAGGCTTTTGGATATTTACTTCTATAATAAGAACATATTTTCTCAATTAATGATTTGTTTGTAATATCAAAGTTTAAATCTGGCAAAGGCGTATTTTTATTATGCAGATTATAAATCTCTTTAATATCCTCCTCACAGTTAACCTTCCAAATTTGAAAATCGACTTCGGGACAAATATCTTCTTTACTTAAACTCTCTAGTGAGGCATATCTATGTTGTCCATCAATTAATATGTAATTATCCTCATATTCTATAAATATTATTGTCCCCGTATAACAATAATGACCCGTTTTATTATAATAATTTTTCTGCCAATCAACAATCTCTTGAACCTTTAATGGATCAATAATTCGTTGAAAACCAGGTATGTGTATATTGTTTGTTTCTCGTATTTTATCATATGTTGTTGAAATTATCTTTTTCATTACTAATATACTATTATTACTCCTTTATCTATTTTTATAATAAGCTAAAAATACTTCATCGTAAAACAAGTAATATATATGTATTCTAATGTACACGACTATACACAATTTACCCATTTATCGCAAAAGCTTTCGCATATTGTGAATAGATACACGCTGTGGCATAATTCATAAACGAAAACAAACAATTGACGGATTGAAAAAAGAAAAGTATAATAAAAAAACTTAAATATATTACACCTTTGAACATTTAAAACGCTGATTTTCTTAAACGTTTTTTTATTCTATTTCCCGAATATAATAAGAAAAATTGATTTATAATTTCATAATTATATTATAATATAAATTTATCAAAATGAACTCCGCGAACGGATATATTTATGTTAGAAATCATCAATCGTATGATGTTGACGATGCGTGTAAAATGGGTAAAACGAATAATATTCCCGAAAGGGATACACAATATGCTACGGGTGAGATTAAGAGAGGATATTTTGAAGCGGTATTTGAAGTTCCCACTGAAAAAATGGGGATTGTTGAACGATTATTACAAAATGAATTTCTTGAATTAAATATTAAATATGATGCCGGAACGGAATTTTACAATAAAAAAATTATTACTCTTATGGAATCTTATCTAATTACGATTGGAATTAAATATAAAAAATTATCCAAACAAGAAATTAGTGATTTGACAAGACGCAACAGAGTAAGAAAGACATTTAATAAAATAAATATTAAAGTACTAATCCAATTTCTAAAATCCAAGAGAACAAATAAACAAGTAGTTTCTTACATACCAAGAAACTACCAAACAATTATTATTAAAAATTCAGTTATATATTTTCAACAATATGATAATGGTATACTTGTATTAATATGTGGAGTAGGAAAAACTCTAATTTCATTATGGATTGCACAAGAATTAAACTCAAATACTATTCTTATTGGGGTTCCTAATAAATTATTATTGAAACAATGGGAAGAAGTTATTTGTGTTTTGTTTCAAAGTGTTCCGTATTTAATTGTTTCAGGTGAAGTAGATACTGAAAATATAATGCGATTTTTAGAAAATAATCAAAAAAAGTGTATTGTAATAACTACATATGCGTCATCTTATAAAGTATATGAAGCTACTAAAAATATAGATTTTGTATTTGATATGAAAATAAATGACGAGGTACATCATTTAACTAGTAATAATTTAAATACAGAAGGCAAAACATATGTTAATATGCTAAAAATTAAATCAAAAAAGCAATTATCTTTAACTGCCACATTAAAAATACTGGAAAATCAAGAAAATAAAAGAGATGAAGATATAGTAGTTTCGAATGATAATGTTGAATATTTCGGGGAAATAATTGATAGAAAATGTTTGCTATGGGCGATTAATGAAAATATTATTTGTGATTATGTTATTCAAACCATTATTACAAATGAAGAACAATTAGAACAACAATTCTCAAGATTTCATATTATAGAAGAAAATGATAAGAGGTTGTTTTTGAGTGCGTTTGCATCTTTGAAAAGCATATTTGACGGACATTCACATCATGTATTGATATATTCAAATAACAAGGATAATTCGTTGAAATTAATTCAATATATAGAAATGCTGTTAGACGATAATTACTTTGATATACCTGATTTATATTATTCAAATTACCATAGTGAAATGAAACCAAAAGACCAACAAGAAATAATTAATAATTTTGAAAATGCGAAGTTTGGAATAATTACTTGTGTCTATTGTTTGGGTGAAGGTTATGATAATCATAATATAGATGCTGTTGTATTTGCTGAAAATATGAGTTCAATTATTCGCATAGTTCAATCCGCATTAAGAGCATTTAGAAAAAATAAACATCAACCTAATAAAATCACAAAAATTATTTTACCAATTTTGAATAGAGACGACTGGTTAGAAAATAATGAAAATCCTGATTTGAAAAAGGTAAGAGAAGTTATTTATCAAATGGGTTTAGAAGATGAAACTATTGCTCAAAAAATAAAGGTGTTTAGAATTGACATTGAAAAACCAAAACCAAAACCAAAACCAATCGAAAAAGAAGAAAGAGAACTGATAGATGAGTTTGGCGAATATGACGATGAATTTACTCAAAAATTAAGATTAAAAACAATAAAAAGAACGGCACTTGCTACAACATATGAAAAAGCAAGAAAAATAATTGCTGATAAAAATATAAAAAGTAAAGAAAGTTATTATGAATTATGTGAAAGAGATAATAGATTATCCAAAGAACCTGAAATAGTATTCAAGGGACCATTTACAAACTGGATAGAATATTTAAGTATTGAACGAGTATATCATGATTTGGAAACCTGTAAAAATAAAGTAGGTGAGTATTTATCATTATATCCTGAAATAAAAAAACATTATTTGGACTTATCAATTGTAAGTAATGAATTATGTAAAATAGATGTGTTATTTCCTCCAAATGGATTATGGGTTGAATACTATAATGTCAAGGATTTAAGGGAGATTATTACTATAACAAATAAGAAAAAAAAGATGGGTGTTATTTTGTAAATATTCAGGAATTGTAATGTTTAGGAATAATTAAGGAAAAAATACTTTTTTTTATAATATTATAAAAAATTGAATTAATTTAATATAAAGAAAAAATACCTTATACTATTATATATGGCAATGTCAAAACAATATTCCTGCGATTTGTGTAAAAAGAGCTTTAAACAGAAAATTGATTTCACGCGACACCAAAATAAGAAAGCACCTTGTATAACATTAACTGAAATGCAACAAATTACTCAAACAAAAGAAGTTAAAACGGATAATAAAACAACACTTATTAGTGTATTCAAAAGTATTATGGATATATTGAGAGATACTGAATCATTGGTTGGTCCTAAAGCATTATCCACTTGGACACCTTTATTAATATTGAGAATGATTGAGCCACATTTTGGAGGCGAAATAAATATTGATGATTATGAATATGATTTTAGTCATATTGAAGATGAAATGATTGAAAAACATAAAAATAAATTATTAGAAATTGTTCGTTTTAGTAATCTTTCAAATGAAAAAGAGGATAATATTCCGAATTTAATGAAACATTTATGGGATGATATTTTATCAGAACATCCTACTACAAAAAATATATTCTTGAAAGGTAAAAATATTTCAATTAAAAATAAATCAACCTATAAAAAAATTATTGATAAAATAAATTCAATAAATTTAAATATTGGCAATGATGTATTAGGCGATGCGTACGAAGAAATATTTAAAGATGTTATGGTTGGGAAAACATTCGGTCAATTCTTTACCCAACCATTAGTCAAGAAAATGATGGTGAAATTAATTAATCCACAAATACATCCTGACGGAAAAATAGATACTTGTGGAGACCCTACTATGGGAACCGGTGGTTTCTTGATTACATATTTACAAGATATTTTACAACAAGCAAACGCTAAAAACATTAAACCAGATTGGGATTTTATCAAGAATGAAGGATTATATGGCAAAGAATTAGATGAAGACACATATCAACTCGCGGTTTCAAACATGTTAATATCATCCGGGCATATGTTTGAGGGTCTAGACCACGGTGATAGTATTCGTGTTCCTATAACACGAAAGTTTGATAATATTCTTGCAAATCCACCATTTGGCATTAAAGGATTAAAATATGATGATTTTCAAAGTCCATTGAAAAGTGAATATGTTCCAATCAAAACAGATAATGCGGTTAGCTTGTTTATTCAAGCAATTATTTATATGTTGAAGATTAATGGTAAATGTGCGGTTGTATTACCTGACGGACAAGATTTATTTTCAAAAACAAATAAAACATTAGTAGCGATTAGAGAATATCTTATGAAAACTTGCGATTTGAAAGAAATTATATATCTACCATCAGGTATATTTACATACACGACCATTAAAACGTGTGTATTTTACTTTGTGAAAAAGAGAGAAGGAATTGATGTTTTAAAGGTAGATATCAAATATTCCAAAACAACTCAGAAAGAAACTAAAAGAGAATATAAGTTTTCAAAAACACATCAAACAACCAAAGTCAAGTTTTATGATTACAATCCTTATGAAGATGTAAAAAATCTATTGATTGAAGTTCCTATTGAGAAAATTGCGAGTAATTCATATTCACTTAATTATGCTGAATATATGAAAGATGAAACCGAAGAAGAACAATATGAAGATGGTATTGTTGTAAAAACACTTGGAGAGGTTTGTAAGTTTGATATTGGAGGGACGCCTTCAAGAAGTAAAAATGATTATTATGAAAATGGAAATAATCTATGGGTTTCAGTAAGAGAATTGAACGGAGGTTATATTTATGATACAAAAGAAAAAATAACTGATTTAGGTGTTCAGAAAAGTAGTGTAAAGTTATTTGCGAAAGATACTATATTGTTCTCATTTAAATTAAGCATTGGTAAAACGGCGATTGTAGGTAATCCATTATATACAAATGAAGCAATTGCTGGAATATTAAGTAAAAATAATGATTTGTTAATCAATAAATATTTATATTACTACTTGACTATTAATGACTTTTCAAAACTTGGTTCTGGAATACTTGGCAATGGTTCATTAAACAAAAAATCATTAAAACAAATAAAAATCCCAATCCCATCACTTGAACGCCAACAAGAAATCGTAAAATATTTAGATTTCATATACGAAAAAGCAAACAAAACAAGTAATGAGAAAGTTGTGGAATTGAAGCTGTTGAACGAGTTTTGTTTGAGTAATCAAAAAATATTTGGTGAGAATGTTGTAAAAACACTTGGAGAAGTTTGTAAAGTTAATCAAGGAACTTATATAAAACCTGATATGAAAATACAAGGTGAATATCCTGTTTATGGTGGTGGAAATGCAAGTTATTATATTAATCAAAGCAATAGAGAAGATGAAATAATTGTGGCAAAAGATGGAGTATCTGCGGATTGTGTGAGATATGAAAAAGATAAGTTCTTCTTAAATCATCACGGCTGGACTATAATTTGTAAAGATGTGATAAATAAAAAATATATGTTCTATTATTTACAATCAATTCAACGTGAATTATTAAGTATAGCAAAAGGAACCGCACAACTTGGAATTAATCAAGAAAACTTCTATAAATTAAAAATCCCAATCCCATCACTTGAACGCCAGAAAGAAATTGTTGATTATTGTGAATATAATTATACACTCATTAACCAATTAAAGAAAGAGATTGAAAATCATAAAAAACAGGCACAACAATTTATTACAGGTATTGTAAAAGCACAAGTTCAAACAGAAGAACCAGATGATACAAGTTCCGTAAATGCTGAACCTATTGACGAAGTTCAAAATGAAATAGTATCTATTGAAGAAGAAGTAGTAATTGAACAAAACCCAAAGGTTAAAAAAGTCAAAAAAACTCTTGTTATTGTTGAAGAAGATAATGAAATATAATTATTAACATTCATTTATTATCATATAATTAATTATCATATAATTAATTATACCCATTTCTAAGTTCAAAACCCCTTATTTATTTAATATTTTATCTACAATTTTTTTAATTAACATAGGCGGAACCGCATTACCTATTTGAATTATCTGTTGTTTTTGATTACCAGATAATTTATAATCTTTTGGGAATCCTTGAATTTGTTTTAATTCATCCGGAGTAAACATACGCAGATAATCGCCCGATTTATTTCTAATTGGAACAAAAAAACGAGGTTGATGCTCATACGTACAGATTATCGTTTTTGAAGGATTACGTATATCGACTACCTCGCAATGGATCGGCGAACACCTTTTACCAAATGAAAATAATGTATCATAACTTTTATCGCCATATGATTTATTCGCAATACCCCTTTTCATAATCAAATATGGATGCCCCCCAGTTTCCTTTTCTTTATTCTTTAGGTCAGTGATTATACACTCTTTCGGTATTTGTTCAAAATCAAATACTTTCTTATCAATTTTCATAGTGCCTTCCATACTAAAAGATACTATATCTTTTATATTGGTCCACGAATCTTTATCGGGTGTATCTTCTTCAGGAAATTCCAGATTATAATTATCAAGATAACTATTTTTTATACCAATTATAAGCAAACGCTCTCTTTTTTGAGGTATTCCATATTTATGACACTGAAACAATTTATACTTTACACTGTAATCTAATTTCTTAAACTCTTCGACAATTATATCAATATATAATTCACCCGTTTCAGTTTTCTTTGTTAGCAAACCCTTTACATTCTCTCCAATAATAATTTTAGCATTGGTTAATTTTGCCGCTCTAACAAATTCCCGAAATAAGGTATTCCTAGGATCTTCGACTTTTCTTTTACCACCAGTACTAAATGATTGACAAGGAAATCCCGCAAATAAAATATCAATTTCATTATTATAATGCAGGAATTCATCATCATCTACGTTTAATATATCGCTTTTTACTTTCTCTCCAATTAACTTACAATCCTCAAAATTTATCTTGTGCGTTTCACAAAATACCCTTTCTTTCTCACTAAACGCGACTACTTTAACCCCCGATTGCTCCATACCAAGAGTATCTCCACCCATTCCCGAAAATAAACTCATACCCTTAAGAGAGGTCATCTATAGATGATATTAATATAATATACATATATAATTTTACACATATTATATAAT
>Ga0114995_10001531_pt1 | contig 16198 bp, 29 predicted proteins | sample ArcticOcean_MG_C_11_FD_87038 | JGI IMG/M metagenome (GOLD analysis project Ga0114995, IMG submission 87038) | Marine microbial communities from western Arctic Ocean - ArcticOcean_MG_CB2_154 | ecosystem: Environmental > Aquatic > Marine > Oceanic | place: Arctic Ocean: Canada Basin | collected... | reverse complement strand
GAGAACTTAACTACCTGAATGTAGGTCTGAAAGTATCCCTGTAGAACACCCTGAGATAACCCTCATTGTCATACATCCCTAATTGTCATACAATGTACTTATGTCATACAATAGTGTCTTAAAACGTATGTATTACAGTCCTTTTTTGTCGTAACAAAGATTTCCCCTCTGGTAGTATCCCTATCGGTACTTTTTTACCCTCACGTATATCCTATCCCATAATCTACCACTTTTTACCACTTCTAAAAACAACGTAGGGTATTGTGTCCTGTGTGAATCAAAGACATAAATTTATTATAATTATAGAATTATACTCTTAAGGGGGTCTGACAGGGGTATCACTGGATTATTATTATACGGGAGAGACAGGTCCCCACGGTATAAAAGAAAGTCCATTATATGGGAACAGTATAACAATTATAATTTTATACATCGTAGTATAATATAAATAAAAAAAGGTTATAGAATAAACCATAACCCTTCGGGTATATTAATATATAAAATGTGATTCATTATACCTCCGACAGGTATCATATGTCATACACTGTGCGGATAACAATCGATGGTTCAGTTCCCCGTCGAAGGTTGTAGTGTGCGGATAACAATCTGACCCCTTCTTAGACGTTATGTAGGAAAATCTATTTCACCCATTTTTATTATCCCACCATTCACATTAAAATTTACATTAACTCTAATGTCGTAGTTTGTGTAGAAGAATATAATCCTATTTTTAAGTTGGTCATACGTAAGAGGAAAACTGTCGTCAAACAAATCCTCAACTGTGGTGACATTTTCTTTAGGTGACTGCGTCACGTATAGAACGTCATACATTAGGATTGGTCTATACGACCCGTCAATTTCTTTTACACTAAGGGACGGAGTAATAGTATTGTCATACATCTCTATCGGGGGGAATTGAGTTTCTACAATTCTAAGATAGTTTGTAAGTTTATTAGAGGATTGTATTACATTGTCTTCTTTGGGAACTAAGGTAGGTATTCTTACTAAGAAGTCTGTACACCAACTAACCCATTGTTCTTCCCATTCATTTTTCAAAAGTACTATAGTAGATGTAGACTTGAGAAATTTATTTAATGGTTCATTAAGGTTGAGGTTATTATACTTACTGAATATAATATTAATATCCTTTATGTGGTATAGTCTTATGTTCTCCCCCGCAGTATCATTTATCATCTGTGGGATAGAAGTTTTGATTAAATTAGAAACCTCATCAACACTATAGTCATTATCAGTTGTGATGGATATGGTTAGACGTAATATCTCATCAACTAAATTAGATGTGTATGATATAATCTCTCCGTTGTTTTTAATTTCTCTGTTCATGTTTTCTTTTACTATAAATATAATCCCCCGACTTTGTGCGGGTAACAATTTGTCCCTGTGGATCCTGATCAACTTCAGACTCACTGTGCGGATAACAATCTGGGATGGTGGATCCTGAAGGTGATCTTTTGATCACGGTGTGCGGATAACAATCTACAGTGTTAGGTCCCCCTGATCAGAATCTGTTCCATAATTAATATTATGTATAATAGAAATTCTGATATAAAAAAAAGGACCCACATAATTGCGAGTCCCTCTTCAAACATAAGTAGATAACTAAATGTTACGCTGCTACCTTCTGTGATCTCTTAAGTTCATTTCTAAACTTAAGTGCTTTTGCTTTATTAGTGAAATACTGATCGTATCGTGTTCCACTAATACTACATCTTACTCTATAACGATTTCCGTTAGAGTTTGTTACTTGGTAGATGTTGTTCCCAAGGTTCGTGTAGCTGTAGCTACTGTTGGTTGTTCTTCCCATAATTAATAAATTGTTTTTAATGTTTATTATAACACTATTAATATAACAAAAATAGTTTGGAAAGTCAACCCCCTGAGTTTGAAGAGGTGAATTGATTCAAGATGTCAAAGAACGGTTGCGTCCGTGCGGGTAACAATGTACCTCCATGTGGACAGGTGATTCAGGTATTTAAACGATACATCTGTAAATGACATAACAGATGATAAAGATCACCATTGCTACGAATGAATAACCAAATGCTTTGTATGAACCAACCATTCTTTCAGGACTTCTTCCTTGGTTGGATCTATACTGTCTAAACTCTTTTTCTTTTGATTCCATCTTTTAATTTATTTAAAGTGTTACAATTGACGATGTGATTAAAGTACTCGTCTCGATTTATGTCGAACCACATGTCTCTTGTTACTGATGGTTCTATGTATATAATGTCATCCTGATATTCAAACGGAAACCGTAGGCCAGGAATTGTTATTCTATATCTTCCTCCCTCAAGTTTAGTTATTGTTGCCTCGGGGTGGTAACTCTTAATTCTTTTGAACCAGATTACTCTACTAATGTAAGTCGTAATCCCCATCTACCTAACTTACGTATAAACTATTCGATTCGAACTTCTCCTCCGCAATACCAATGTAGTTATTTAATTCTATAGTACTCACGTATAATGATTTATTTATTATAAACACATCTCCTTCAAATCCGTCGATGTTTGTTTCAGGTGAATCATACTTAATCCAGTTAGGTTGGATTCGTGGGTTATATGATATTCTTGTTAATCCACTCATTGATCTACAAGCACTGTGTGAGTACAATGTTTCATTCACTCCGAGGAAGTGACTGTAAGAGATCCATGAACATACAGTTTTATTATCTCCGTCGTGAATCTTCTGTGCTGTACGAGAACTGTTATTGAGTTTCCCGTTCAAACAGGTATACACAAAACTATCTGGATCACAGTAATCTACTAAGTTTAACTTCTTGTTTCGAACCTGCCACTTCATGAAGTTAGGTCCTTTCGCTAAATGATATCTTAATCTATATGGTCTCATCCTTTTTATTTAAATCTAATTGTCTACCAAAGAAGTACATTAACTTCTCCTCCGCTCTTTTCATCCCCTCTTCATTGAGGTCTTCCATATGGGATTCCCATTCCTTCGTCCAATAAGATATCTTAGGAAGGTATCCATGTGGGTTTCTCTTATTTGGAGTGTCCATAAAGTCCCACTCTCTTTTTCTTGATTTGTTTACACGCATGATTCTACTGTTTCAATAAATGTTACTCTTACTCCGTGGACTATACCATCCATCTTAGATATCTCTAATCTATAACAACCATCACCAAATCCTGTAGAGGAAACAACACCTGTGTCATACACTCCCCACATTTCTTCAGTCAGTGTACGATCACACATCTTACTGTACCAATCGTTAGGTCCTCCAACAAATGGGTTACCTTTATCAGTCATCCATGGAAGTGTTTTACCAACTTCTTCGTTACGGTACGACAGCACATCACAGATACTCATCTGTCCACTGTCAACGGCAACCTCTCCATGGTCTTCCCATACAGGTGATTGTATATTTTCATGTACAATTGTTAGAGATGATATTCTATCACCCCACTCACCTTGATCGGATTTTCCAACCTGTGTGTCATACATACCAGGTCTCATATTGTCAATACGGGTGTTAACCCAACTTTCTTCATTTGAATAACATGGGTCTGACACAATAACTTCACTACCTAATCTTATCTTGTTCATATTCTTTAATATTGATTACACTTCAAATATACTAAACTTTATTGGAATATACTAATAATATTTTAGTATTTCTGTGCGGATAACAATCGGCTCGTCGGGTCCCTGTGATCAGGATACTGAGATTAAAATTCTAATTGTAATACACTGTACTTTACTTCCATCAATTCATCTATGATGTATGACATGGTATCGATATCTAAACCTTTTATTTCAAAATCAACATCATTACCAGTAGTATCTCTACCGGTTAATAACCCTTCTTCTGTAATACCTGTACATACCCATCTTTCAGAATCGTCATCAATTGGAACATCAACATAGAACATGGTATCGAATTGAATACTCATACCGTCGAGTTCTTGTTTGACGTACTTGACAAATTTACCCATTAGGGTTTCTTTGTATTGGTTGGTTAATGTAACGTAGGACATAATTTTTATTTTAGTTAAACTTTAAGTGCCGACTATTTGACGACCCTCGAATAGATGTTCTTATTCTGTTGTATGACAGCACTCATTGCCGTCTTGATTTTTCGTTGGCAGATCTCCATGAACTTAATGTCCTTAGATAATCTATTTAAATCGTCCCCATTAATATCAGTCCTCCCAACGATGACTCTGATATCTTTAGTACTTCCACCTCTACGGTAAAATGGGGATCTTGCGTAGATGTACTCGTCTCGAACTATAGATAACTTAATTTCACTTAAGTTCTCCATGGACCTAAACTGTAGGATCAACTCCTCTAATAGTGCAACGGATTCGAAGTTGCCTTTCCATTTGGATACGATGTTTCTATAGGTACCCGTAAGATTGGACAGTTCCGATGAAGGGTCCTTAGGTGACGAGTTTAGAAACAGTTCAAATTTACTTAGTTCCTTATCAGAACCCACCACCTCGGTGAATACTCCGTTTACATGTTTTGGATATTTGTTCATAGTTTTAATTTTTATAGTTTTGTGCAGATAACAATCCGCGGGGTTAGCTTAAATTTTTTCTTTCTGAGTCTCAAGTTCTTCTTCAAATAGAACTATTATCTCTTTCTTATCTTTATCAGTGACATATGAGAATTCACCATCAACGAATTCTTTAATAGTGTATGTAGAATCTCCCTCCATCTCATCTTGTATGTTCTCAGTGAGGTATTCCATATCATTACCTGTTAGGTTTTCCCAAAACCATTCATTGTCCAACACATACATACCTTCACGATATTCATAGTCTTCCTCCACATAAGTTCCATCGGATTTAATAGTGGTTCTACCATAGAAGTCATTACCTGACTCCTCATAGTTCATTACACAATCAACACCATACTTCTTACATACGTTCACCATACCTGCAACTGGTGGTGACCAAGCCGACTCACACTGAAAAGATATTATATTGTCACTATACTCTATGGATGTGTCTGCGGTACTAACGTCCCACTTAGTTCCAAGGTTATTAATGTTGGCATCATACCAGTTAGCTTCAGGAGCTTCACCTAATAATGATTTGAAGAAGTAGTCATCCTCCCTAAGGTCAAGGATAGTCTTTATCCTTTTTACTTTATCTTTCTCTCCCGAGATTTCTATTGAATTATAACACCAGTTTGGCATAATTTATATTTTTAAAGGTTAAATTCTTATACAAATGTACAACTTATATCATTATATGCATAATATAACGATAATATTCGTGCGGGTAACAAATCCCCTGTCATCCTGAGTTACCACCAAGAGGAGTAATAGATTTCATCACCATCAGTTATAGCGACAATTGCTTTGGATACAAATTCCAAATCATCTTCTTTCTCATCCTCACCAGTACTTCTATCTGAACCAAAGAAGAATCCCCCTTGGAAACGAGAGGAAAGTGAACCATTGACAATGTCACGTTGAAGTTCCAACAGGTCTTCCATATCTAATTTCACATTAGAACAATTAAATTCAGGGTTTTCACCACCCTTACTCTCGTATAGTTCCTGCATCCACCCTTGTATTGAAGGTCGTTTTCTCCAATAGTGAATCTCTGTTTTATCTACGACAGCTTCGTAGTCCAAAGTTTCTTCGTTATATTCTTCTGTACTGAAGTCTACATCAGCTTCAATAGTTCCTTTCTTCATACGATACGCAAATTGGTCTAATCCCATAATGGTTATATTTTTATATGATTTCTTATACAAATATACAACTTATATTGTTATACACAAAGAAATTCTGTTATATCTGTGCGGATAATATTCCCCTGGCACCTCGGCTGGGAATTCCACCTGGCGTACCCCGTATCCCAGTTTCTGGGCCAGTTGGGATTGTTATCTGCACGGTTTTGTGCGACTAATAATGTGGAATGGGCCCACAGGTGATCAGGATCGGGCATAAAAAAACCCCCACATTTCTGCGAGGGTCTAATAATATTATGTCATACACTCTAATCGTGCATATCCACGAACACTATGTATGTATTCTTACCGCCTGTTCCAAATTCAATATCAGTAACACCACACTCATTTAATTTCCAAGAATAGAATTCATCTTGTAATACATCGAATGTTTTTCCTTGTAACATCCCAATTTGATACATATGTTCACAGTGTTTCTTAGCACCATACCAATCGAATGGACTTTCTTCTTTTCCGTCAATACACTTATCGAATTGTTTCTTATAGTAATCGGCGGGTTTCAACCACTCATTACACATAACATTAATCTTCTCGATAGTCATATCCACATCGGGCACCCAACGAGAGTTCATAAACTTATTCTCTTCATCGACAATACGATATACTTCATTGTCTGAACTAACACACCCACCAATAGACCTCCAATTATTTTCAGTTCCCCAATCTTCAATTGTGTTCTCGACTGTATTACATGCGTCCTTCGGGTTGTCCGCCTTAACTCTTATATAATGTAGATTATGCATTTACAGTAGATTTAGATTGTTCACCAAATATTTTTACACAGAACTTTTGTCTGTCCTCATTATAATCTTCAAAGTTATGTTGTTTCCAATTATTGAAGTAATTCTGTTTCCACCAACTATCCTCACATAGAGCTTCAATCACATCAAAGGAAACATCCTTATAGTTATCAGAATTCGTATATAGGTTTTGTGTTGGATTATCACAGAACTTTCCTTCGTCCGCATAATCACCTGCAACTACAATTTCATCACCAGCCCAAGAACCTATGATTGGATTATCACTCCTTAAATCTCCACCACCACGATTGTTACCGTCCGCGAGTAAGATAGCAAGTGCTTGCATTATCCCCATACCGTCTGATGAGAACTCCATTAACTTTGAACCACTGTCAAATTTACTTGGTGTCATCACTTGTCTTTTTGTTTTGTTTACTACTTTAAAATACTGTCCCATGTTTAAATGTTTTTAAGTTATTATTAATTGATTACCCTACAAATATACAAATGTTTTTGTTATATACAATACCATTCTATATTTAATCGTGCGGGTAACAATCCATGCCAGGACCGTACAGCGCTGTTGCAACTTTATTGCAGCGCAAACTGCTGATCATGCAGCGCAACACAGCTCGACATTATTAACCGCACGTGCGACTAACAATCTACAGTGCATGTGTGTGGGCCCACTGCACACATTAAGGCATAAAAAAACCCCCACATTTCTGTGGAGGTCTTTATTAAATTGGTTGGGTTTACCAAAGAACGTTATGTTCCGATACAATATCATTGTATATTGCTCTTTCCCTATTACCATATAAACCGAACATCTTATTTTCGGAGTTATCATTTTTAGACATTGAGTGTGTAGTGTATTTTGTAACACCACTAAATAATCCCCATAGGTTATCTCCCTTTTCTTGAAGTTCCCCATTCAAGTCTATATAGAATCTTGAAACCTTATTCTTTTTTGCGGTGGATAAGTCATCCTTCATAAGGTAGTTCTCTAAACTAATATCCATATCGATATCAAATAACTTTTTAGTTACCTTATCTGTAAGTGATTTATCAAAACGAGTTTCCGACATCTTGGTAATGTTATTAAACATTTTCTTTTCCTCATCAACTAACATGTCAACCCCACGACATATGTCTTCAATACGAAGTTCCATATTTTTTGTGTGTCTCACTTTAGATAAACTCTTCATTGCTGCGAAGAAAGTATTCTGACAACTGATTGTAACGTTGGAGTTACCAAATGCGAGGGAAGTACTACCATCAAAACTATTGATACCTGTGACAAAACCTTCAATTCTATCATTTCCAAGCTTAAGGTCATTACTCTTTAATTGAATGAAGACTTTTTTACCACCACCAAATTCACCACCCTTATGAATATCTAATCCCGTTAAGGATGATACTCGTTGAAGTAAATCTACCATTTGACTATTCTGATATGTTGAGTAACTATCGGAGTGAATCCCCAATACCTCATTAGTATCTTCTCTTACGAGTGCAACTTTGTCTAACTCAATACCACTTAAGGTTTGAGTCTTTTCCGTACGTACATTCCAATCTAAACCGGTCTGTTCTAAGATTTCTTTATTATTCATATTTTTAATTAATTTATTAATTCCCTACAAATATACAACACTTATTGTAATACACCAAACAAATCTATCTTTTTATGTAACCTTTTCTCCTGAACCTTCATGGATCTCTTCAAGTTGGATTATTATCCGCACGGGTTTGTGCAGATAACAATTGCTGAGCTCAGCGATCCGATGGTGATAATGAAGCATAAAAAAAGGATAGTCAATTAAGACCACCCTTTTCAGTTCTTCGGATAAATATAATTCAGTTATCTAAATCCGAATGAATATTTTCTTATCCCCTCTACGATTGTGATTATAAATCTTTTCAATCATACGAGAATATGTTTCCGTATCTCCACATAGACTAAATAATTGTGGATACTTAAATGCTCTATCTAAAAACTCGTTCATCTCGAAACCTTTACCCTCATACTTCTTCAATACAGACACCATAGTTCTAATGAAGATTGTGTGGTCATAACGGAAAGAGTTATTGATGTTGGAAACATTTGCAAGTTCCATAATAAACTCACCCCAACGTACACCTCTATTGTATGACACCACTTTAAAATCCCCCTCTTTAACAGACCTCATTGTCTTACTACCATTTTGTAAAAAGTAGATAGAGTTAGATAATGCAATCTTAGGGAACATATCACGAAAGTCCATTAACTTCTGATAATGTTTGTTTCCACCTTTTGCATAGTGTTCAATATAGTTCTTCATTGCCCACGACTTATTGTTACGATTCATTTGAATCATTTCCTTTTCACCGTAGTTGTTTGCCATAAGGTAGTAGATACCTTTACCTGCAATCTTCGCAGCTTCTAAACGATGTTCACCGTCTATTACTTGTTTCTTTTTGTTTACTGTAATTGGTACTAACAATAAACCCTCTTCTGACATTGACTTAGCAATCTCTTTTACTCTCGACATATCCAAATTTCGATTGGTGGTTGTCGGTCTAAACATTTCTACATCTGTGGTGTAGAGTACTGTGTGTTCTTTACTCTTAAACATAATAAGTTGTTGTTCGGAATTATCTCCCCGTCCACGGCTTTAGTTATACTGAATTATATCTTTTACGAAGATACAACATTTAGTTTCATATAAACAAATATAATAGGTAATATTTTATTATTTGTGTGCGGGTAACAATCGAACAGCAGATCCTGATCAGACTCCAGTGAAGTTGCTGTGGTCAAGTTTTTTGACCAGGTCCGTGTAACATTATTAACTGCACGTGCGACTAACAATCTACAGTGCATGCCGATCCCCTTCGGCTTAGCACAAAAAAACCCCCTATTTGCATAGAGGGTCTAATGCCATCTTTCGATGGGTGTAATCATTCACTTATCATGAACAAGGTTACAAATGTAAGGTTATTATTTCATACCCACATATTAAATTTCGACTTTAATTGAACCATTAAAGTTGTTGTTTTGTAATACACTCTGATTTACAACTTTATGTATTTGAGTTGCAATCTTCTCGTATTGTTCAGAGGTTACTTTAGGACACTTGATGTGTATTTTACCATCTCTGATTTTGAATTTAATTAGATTAACTGACATTTTTAGTAAGGCTTTGGATATATTCTACTGAGTTTATGGTGTCTACGTGTTGGTTTCCTCGGAAACGATTTTGAGACTTCGTAATGTATGACATCATTCCACCCGTAGGTACAAACCCCTCACCAATTAGAGTTGTTACCTTTTTCGTTAGTCCCTCGGGGGAACTACTATATACTATTTTATATTCCATTATAAATAAAATTTACCCCATTGAGTATGGGCATTATTTTCATAACGTCTTTCTTCATCAACGTTAACTAAAGTTTCGTGTGATTTACAAGTAGGACAACATTCCTTTTCTTCAAGAACTGAATTTAAATTAGGATTAGTTACCATAACATGTTTAATTTCTTCGGAGGTACCCTCCCACATACAATTGTGACATTCGTAGTTATCCATAATTAAAAAGTTATTTCGGTTGATACTTGATTGACTACACGATAAACAGAGTTGTTATTAACTTCGTCCACTACTCGTTGTTGGAATTGTTCCTTTGTTTCGTACTCGTTTCGTTTGTCTACGGGTAAATTACATTGTAAGTTGGATACCGCAAACGCAGTTCCACTTGATGTGTGACTTCCATAAAAACGATAAATGATTGACCCCTCTATAAGTTTACAGATTAAGGTCTTCTTGTTTCCAAGAGTGTCTTCTAAATGAAGGTGTGATAATTTCATGATTATTATATATTAAATGATTACACTACAAATATAACATAATTTATTGGATATATCAACATAATTAAACTTTTATTTAATAAAATGTGCGGGTAATAATTTTACTGAAGAGGAGGTGGTCCCGATCCTGAAGACGAGGTAACATGTCTTCTTGATTATTATCTGCACGTGCGACTAACAATTCTCCTGAAGAGGTCCCACGGAGGGAAACTTATTAAACACAAAAAACCCCCACTAATAAAAGTGAGGGTAATTCATTCTCAACCAAAAGAAAACTTATACTATGTAACGTATATTACGTCTGATACTTCTTCATCTTGAAAGTACATACTTCCACCATCATTCCCCTCATCATCTGATTGAGGAATTAAAATACTTCCATCTGTGAAATGAATAACTACGGGTTTCTTATACCACATTAGATTTTCCATGTCTTTGTCTCCTAACCAAGTAATGTTCTTGATTGTTTTACCTTTAAGGTACTCGTTAAACTTTTTTAAATGTTTGTCCATGACTATAAATTATTGATTACCCTACAAAGATATAACAATTATTTGGTTATACCTAACATTATTATTAATTATTTTCCTTCAACATAATATACAGTTGTAGGTGGTATTCCAACAACATCACATATTTCATCTATAATACAATCCCCATATTCTACATTACCATTCTCAATTAATATAGTTCTGATAGATTCGTGTTTACGTTTTAAATCATCTTCCTCATACCCATCATAAATGTTAGTAGTATTTAATGGTTGGTCAACCCACGACACATCCTCTTTTAAAAAACCTTTTATTTTATTCAGTGATATTTCAACATCGTCTCCACTCTGATACGCATCTCCTTTCCAAGATTCGATCTTCTCAATCTCTTTTATAATAGATTGTTTCTGTTGAATGTCATACGACGGACTTAGATTTTGTGCCCACTCATTAAAAGGAACTGTTACTTTAGGATAAACTGATGATTGTACTTTAATACCTTGACTATTTTCCATGATTACTTATGTGTTGATTACCCTACAAATATAATACAATATATGTAATACACAAGGTTAATTGTTATTTTATTGTGCAACTAACAATTCACACTGGTCCTGACTGGCGATCCGAACCCTGATGAACTGGCCCGGCGTCATCGTATTATTATCCGCACGTGCGACTAACAATCGACCTGGAGACCTGTGCAGTTACAGTGCACACATTAGTTGTATAGCATAAAAAAACCCCTACTAAAAGTAGAGGTTGTTTGTGGTGTATTACATTGTTATCTATAGAGAGTAACATAATCTCCGAACTCACTATCGAAGTAGTTAACTAAATTATCATAGTCTCCCGATGTCATACGTTTTACATTGGATTCAATATCTTCGTTAGAGAAACCTTGTTGTTTCCAAAACTTCTTAGCGGTACCGATTAAGAAATATGCGTTTCCTTGTGGACCAGTTAAATCAATTGTCATTCCGTTGGTGGTGGGTTTATCTTTTATCATATCTATTCTCTATTTAAATTTCCTAATTTGATTCTACCTTCTTTTATATAGTCTCTTACGTCTTGAACTCCCATATTCATAAACTCGTTACGGTATTTCCCCGTTGTACGTGAATAGTCCCAATAGTTCTCATCAACTATTATTTCAAGTGGTAAACCATCAGACGCTCTGTCTTTAGATTGATACACTATTTTACTTCCGTAGGATACAAAGGTTTTACCTGTCATATCAGAAAGGATTGTTTGATTAGGAACTACGTTCCCACTTCGAGAGGTCATTTGTTCAACCCCGATAAATGATGTTATTTTCATGATTCTTAATTATTGATTACATTACAAATATAAAACAATTCTACATATAACCAAAGATTTATTATACTTTTCTGTGTGGATAACAATTCTGCCTTCGTTCAGGATCCACTGTCGTCCCTAAATAACAAAACCCTCATCTGTTAAGACAAGGGTTTTATAAAGTTTCGTTCCATTCATGTGTTGTCTTTCCTACAAACAACGCGGTAAAGATACACACAAATTACTATTAACCAAACTTTTACCTATTTTATTATGGTATCCTGATCTCACCTGTCGTCGGATTTACGATTATTATCTGCACGTGTGGATAACAATAGGGGTTGCAAGCTCCTGCAGGGAAACTATTGAGCAAAGAAAACCCCCACCATTTCTGATGAGGGTTTCGGGGTGTTGATAGTTGTAACCAAATCAAACCACGTATTCTCCTATTCTTTCGATTCGATTATCAATGAACTCAACTAATTGGTCGAAGTATATATTTTCTTGTGTGTCAATTACTTTAAGATTCCTATTAAGGTAATCCACTTTATAAGTGTCATCCCAACTCAATGTTATTAAAACATATTGTGAATGATGATGTCCGTTTACTTTTAGAAACAAACCTTTGTTGTCGCAGTTGAATAATTTACTTACTCCCCAACTCCAATAGATTGTTTTGTCGTGTGTTAATACTTTTAATGTTTCACTTGTGTCAAACTCCCTTTGGTACAAGTAGTCTATTTTTCTTATGTCCATGATATATGATATTGATTACACTACAAATATAACACTTTATATGTAATACACAAACCTTTATCTTCTTTTATTGTGCGAGTAACAATTTGGGATACGCCGACAGGTTCGATCAGGATTGGTCATAAAAAAACCCCTACCGATGTAGAGGTTTATATTTTGATTGTTGTATGTAACCGTTTATTAATCCTATCTCACCCCACCTAATTCCTTTACTATCTAAAAATTCTTTCATTTCTCTAAGATTTTTTTGACCAAACCCTCTCAACTTATATAAATCAGTTGGTGTACTTCTACATAAATCACCAAAGGTTTCAATTCTACCCGAACGTAAGATGTTCAATAACCTAACTCCAAACCCTAAATGTTCGACAGGTGTACTGTATTCTGCGGGTAACTCACCCCCACCATTTCTGATGTACGTCATCATGATTTCTTGATTTTTCCCCATTAGTCTACGATACTTGATGAAATTCTTTTTCGATTTCTCGAATTCGTCTTTTGTGATGTTCATGATTTAATTCCTTTTGATTACACTACAAATATAATACTTTATTTGTAATACACAAACCTTTTTCTTCTTCTATTGTGCGGGTAACAATTTGGCCCATGCGCTGTTGCACCTGGATCACGCGATGAAGTTGCTGTTACATGGCCCGGGTGAAGGAGGTCAATTGTTATCCACACGGATCTGTGCGACTAATATTGTGCATTGGGCCCTGACTCAAGATTCGGGTGGGGATTAAACATAAAAAAACCCTCACTATTTCTAATGAGGGAATTAACCAAACTAACCTAAACTAAATGAAAACTCTTATGGACTTACAAAACTATCTCTGTTGAAATAATCTAACTCAACATCAAATGCAAATCCTAACTTTTTTAAAATATATTGACCAACACCTTTCTGTTGTAATACAATGTCCTTACTTTCTTTCATCCAACGAGAACAAAACTTATCCATATTGAATATGTTGAAGTGATGTTTAATGTCACTATTGTCTACGATTGTTAAGATGTGTCCTTTTTTCTGTCTTGTTAAATAACCTTTCATGATATATGTTTTTTTAGTGATACTTGATTACCCTACTAAAGTAATACAATTAATTCATATAACAAAATAAAAGTGATATTATTTTCAAAGTTTCTTTTAAGTATAACAACTCAGATCGAAATGTATACTATGGTTATCATCTCTTTCGCTATTGTTATCGGCACAAGGTCGTGTGGATAATAATTTAGGGAGGACGGTTCTGAGTGAAGTGGATGTGATCGGGACGGTGAAGGATGTCAATTGTTATCTGCACAAGGACTACCTATAAAAAAACCCCCTACTTTCGTGGGGGGTGTATTACAATTATCGTACTTCGTACCTTTGACCTTTGAGAGATACTTTTTTGATGTTATCAATGTTTATCGTAAACACTTGAATATCTCTTTCTTGGTAAGTTGGTAAGTAAGGAGATAAAACCTCTTTGTTAATTTCGTTACCATTGTGAATGTAAGTATTTCTCATACTTTGATTTTCAAAGGTTTCATACATAAAGTATTTTTGACTTGGGTCGGAGTTTTTAGAAACTACACAATCCGTATCGTGTGTAAACCAATTTGGTCTACTAACAAACTCGGAGTTGTCAGTTTTCTTTTGTACTCTTTTTTCATAATCGGGTAAACATCTAACATTTTTATTTGATGTTTTAAATACTTGGTTGTAGTAAGGGTTTCCCTTTTTGTTCATCTTAACGATTGTAGTCGTTTCAATGTTTACAAATTCCCCTTTGGTTACTTCCATTAACAATGTTGTTAATTGGTCTTTACTAATTTTTGTTGATACTTTCATAATTCGTTTTTCTTATTTGGTTACATACAAATATAAAGGTTTTTATCTTATAAATCTAATAAATTCATATAAAAAATAAACTTTGTGTGTGGATAACAATTTCCCAGAATCACGGGGTTCCGTTCCAGAATCTCTGTGTGGATAACAATTCGTGGAGGAGACGGGTGAAGTTAAAAAAAAGTAAGAAAAATTTGGAACATTGGAAAAAAGTTGTGATCCGGAGTCTCCAGTTTAGATTGTTATCCACACACCTATAAGATATAAAAAAACCCCTACATTTCTGTAAGGGTGTTTGTTTAAAGTTGGACTTCAACTTCGTGTTCTTCCCATTGGTCATCTCCCCAATCTTCTCCGAGACCTGTACAATACTCGTAGTTTACTTTATAAATGATAGGTTCTACACTATCATCAAAAGAAACATACCCTTTTGTACGTTCCCCTTCGGACACCTTCCCATATTGGATAAGGTTGTTTACAATGTCCTCACCCTCTTGTTCGGTGATGTTCTCCATGTCTGTGATTTCTTCAACCTCTCCAAGACAGTAACTAAATTCAAATTGTTTTTTCATTTTCTATTTTTTAAGTGTTAATAAATGATTACCCTACAAATATAATACTTTATATGTTATAAACCAAAAGTTTCTGTGTGGATAACAATTCGATCCCGTCGGAACCTGAGATGGTAACTTCGGTGGAGGTAATGTAACATGTTGGATTCGATGACACAATTGTTATCGGCACCATATCGTGTGGATAACAATTCCTAAGACTATACGAACCTTCAGTTCGTTTCGGGGGGATTAACTAATAGTAGTATAAATAAAAAAACCCCTATATTATATAGAGGTTCTACTTCAACTTAAAGTTTAGGACTTAATTATGTTTAGTGTGGTTTCTGTCCGATATTATCCACTTGTGGTTTCTGTCTAATGTTTCTTTTTAGAGGGTCATCTTTTCATACCTTACTTTATGTTTCATTAACCACCTCAATACTATCTAACGTAATTACTACGTATGGTTTTAATCTTTCCCATAATGTAACTATGTACATTTGTTACTATCATATATCCTAATACAGATACAAAACCGATTAAACACGTAAAATAAAATCCCATTAATAATACTATACCTAAATTTTCCATAATTGTTTTTTTAAAGTTAATGATTGATTACATTACAAATATACAAATGTTTTTGTTATATACAATACTAATCTACATTTAATTTAAACTTTGTGTGTGGATAACATTTGGGGATACGTCCTGACGGGTGAGACTCAAGATCCGATCTGATCACCTGGGTACCCGACACTGTAGATTATTATCCACACACTCATACGGTACTTGATCTACCTGACGGTAACAGGGGGGATTATTATCCACACACCTACTATACCACCCTATGGGGGGTACCCCCTACACCTCCCCCCCTCCGAAGCCCCCCCTTAAATAAGGGTATTTCGACTTTCCCAGAGGGGGGTC
>Ga0114995_10001524_pt1 | contig 16227 bp, 10 predicted proteins | sample ArcticOcean_MG_C_11_FD_87038 | JGI IMG/M metagenome (GOLD analysis project Ga0114995, IMG submission 87038) | Marine microbial communities from western Arctic Ocean - ArcticOcean_MG_CB2_154 | ecosystem: Environmental > Aquatic > Marine > Oceanic | place: Arctic Ocean: Canada Basin | collected... | reverse complement strand
CACCATGATCAGTCTTTGATGGAAACGCATCGGCATCGGGCTCGCGTGACAAAAACCACTCGTTCTGACCGCGACCGCGTTGTGCTAAAAATGTCATCGCGTTCGCCAACAGAGCCTCCTCCTCCTCCTCGTACTAACGATAACAATAGCACTCAAACTACTGACAAGAACGACGATAAGAAAGCACTCTCGCGCACGTATTCTATCACGGAACATTTCCATAACACCCAAAGAATTATATCTTTAAAAAACGTGCCCGATGTTTCGTTCAACATCACCGAAGGCTCTTGCCTGAACTTAAAGCTCGAGAAGACTGTATCGATAGAACCACAGAACGTCCGCGTCACGGTAGGCGCATCGGCAGTTATACAAAAGAAAGAAATCGCAACGTACGCAAAGATAGAATACGACGTACCGGATATAATCAGAATCAGTAGTTTACAGTACAACGTGAAGACGTTTTCGCCAACCGTTTCTTTAGATACTGCACAAATCGAGGTATCGAAGAAGTTCAAGATGTTCGGGAGGAACACTTTATGCGCCTCGAACGTTAGAGTGAACTTCGGGTATTCGTTTAAGGATAAGCAACCGTTTTTTAGTTTCGATGCGTTGCCTGTGAACCCGGTAGTCTTAGGTGTTGGCGCGTGCGCTGTTATGAAAGAAATCGGCAAGGCGGATTTGAAAGTGAAGCGAGAGATTACTTTATTCGGTACGAAAGCCGAGATAAGAGTACCAGTAACTGTAAAGAGAGATAAGAGGACGAATCATTTCTCGGTTAATACTAATGGTTCTATTTTGACCATGAAATTACCCGCGCAAGCAGTGACGTTTGATAGATTAAAGAAGAAGAATAAGTCAACAAAAACGAAAACAAATGCAACATCGACGGCGGTTAATATGAAGAACGTTCTGCGGTAATATAAAATATAGCCTTATAGCATCTGTTTTCTCCGTCTATCAGCAAAGTACCACATTACAATTTGTAAAAGTTCTCCATTGACAATTGACATCAGAACTTTCACGCTCTCTTTTAAAGAAAAAAATGATAACGACAACGGAACAACTGCGCGATGCAGGTGGTTTAGCAGCAATATCCCGAATGCTACGCGAACAACAACAACAACAACAACAACGAGGAAAAAGTCCTGCTACTGCTTCAGTAATCGAAGAAGAAGCAGTAGTTGAATTGGAAAAGCCGTTTTCGGGAGAGACGAAGAAGAAGAAGGAGAAGAACAAGAGAACGAAAGAAGACGAAGACGAAGAGGAAAAGAAGAAGAAGGAGAAGAAGAAGAAGAAAGAGAAGAAACACAGAAAGAACGAGGAAGAGAAGAAGGAAAGTTTGCGCGATTTTGATGCAGAGGCAACTGAAGAGAACGTAAATGATGAATTCTTCAAATCGTCTTTGGTTTGGGAATCGGTCCTGAGCGTCTGTAAGAACGACAAAAAGGCGGAACAGCTGTTAGTCGAAATGAAGAAAAGAATTGTAGAACAAATTAGAGCGACGAATTATGAACACGTTGCTTTTACTGATAAGGAACAACAGCAATTGAATGGCGAGATGTTTCGGATGTTAAGCGAAGCGTTGAAGTCGGAGAAAGTAGAAGTAGCGGTGAGGAGGATCGAGACTATTTTGATTTCTTTGCTTTCGCGCGATAATAGTAGCAATAGTAGCAATACTAGTTTGTTTAGGTCGCAGTTAAGAGTATTCGATGGTCTTAACAATTCTGCTACTCTATAGTCTCTATATTTAATATCTACTGTAGTACATGTTTATCTAAAAATAATAAATATACATTATTACTTCCCGATGCAAAAGCGTTCGAAAATAGTTCCGAGAATATCTTCCGAAACGTCTTCTCCAGTGACTTCGCCCAAGGCAACAGCGGCTTCGCGTAAATCTATGGTCCAAAAATCAACCGGTAAGTCGTTCAGAGCCGATTCTTTCACTCTTTCCATCGCCTCAATGGCTGTTTTCAATGCTTCGCTTTGTCTCGTCGAGACGAAATAGGCTTCGCCTTCGACGCTCGTGAATCCAGATTCGAACAATTTTGATACTTTTTCCTCTAAACAATCGATACCGAAACCATCTTTTGCAGATGCGAAGACGACGTTGTCGAGAGTACATTTATCCAAGACGTATTTTGGAACCTTTAGAGTATTCTCAAGGAACGGTTTCATTTTTCCAATCTTATCGTTGTTCAAATCTTCGACGCTCGAAATCTTTAACGGTAGTAATTCGTCCATTTTATTCGCGACGAATATTACGTTTTTAGCGACATCTAAAGCCTCTCTCCAAACTATTTCGTCCGCGCGTTCCCACCCTCTGCTCGCGTCTAAAACGAACGCGCATAAGTCTGCTCCTCTCGCGGCCACTTTTGAACGTTCGATGCCAACCGCTTCGACTTTATCAATTTTCGTTCGCGTACGAGTTTGATTATTTTCAGTCGCCGTCTGTTCTTCTTCTTCTTCTTCTTCGTTTTCTCTAATACCCGCCGTGTCTAATAAAGTAATCTTCACTCCAGCAACATTTACTTGTGCTTCGACGACATCTCTCGTCGTTCCCTCGACGTCGGTAACGATCGACCGTTCGGAATTCGTCCATCGATTTAACAATCTCGATTTCCCAGCGTTTGGCCTTCCAACGATTGCTAAGGTACACCCGGCGGATAACGACGCGTTCTTTTGCGACGTCGATAGAGCGTTGATTGCAACTTTTCTCGCCTCGTCTACTTCTTTCGCTATTTTATTAGAATCCAATGGAATCATCTCGTCATCGAAATCTAATCTCGCCTCGAGCTCGGCCAAAACGTCTATCATCTTCGCCCTCGCTATTTTCACGTCCTGCGATAAACCGCCCCTCAAGGTCTTCAACGCCTGCACGGCGGCCTCGTTCGTCTCTGCCTTAATCAAAGAATACACCGCCTCAGCTTGCGATAAGTCCAATCTCCCGTTCAAAAACGCCCTCATCGTAAACTCTCCGTTCTGAGCTAACCTACACATGTTCGTCCTTAAACATTCGTTCAAGACTCTTTGAGAACATATAGACCCGCCGTGCGTGTGTATCTCAACGACGTCCTCGGCTGTATAACTTCTCGGTTTCTTAAACGGTAGCAGTAGAACTTCGTCTATTATCGCTCGCTCGTTTAAGCGTTCGTTTATTGTCCCATGCATTATTCTGTGACTCTCGAACTCATCATTATTAATATCGTCATCGTTATTAGTACCATCATCACAATCATCATCAGTCTTCTTCTTCCTCTTCTTCTTTTCATGATCAGTGCTACCACTCTTCTTAAATAACACTTTCGCGATAGCGAACGCTTTACTTCCAGATATCCTCACAATTGCAACCCCGCCTTGTTGTGGGACCACGGGTGTCGCAATCGCCACTATCGTATCATCATCACCCGCGATCGATTTGTTCATCTTCTCATCGAAACCGTTCCTTTCGTCGCTGAAACCACTATTACGACGACTACTTATTCTTCTTCTCCTTCGATTGAGACTAAGAACGCGTAAAGCGGCAGTAGTTCGCGAAGAAGAAGAAGAAGAAGAACGTGGTGATGATGAGTCACAAAATCCTGACTTCGTTCGCATCGATCAAATTCTCGCGCGCATAGTGACGCGGTTGAGAAAGTTGTGTGTATCAGGTTGCATAATTTAGGGTTTCATAGAGTTTATGGTTTAGGGTTTAGGGTTTAGGGTACAAGAAAACATTTTGGCGGCTCATAAAATCTAATTAGTATTACGCGAAAGGAGTAAAAGTGAATCATAAACGATCTCTTTCTCTAGAACAAGTTTTTGATCAATAAAAAACAGTCGCGTACGAAAGAGGTACGCACTCAGTACGTCGCATATTTTTCTGAGGCAGTTTTTGTTCCGCGTGATCTGACGACGGATCAGTCGTCGTCGTCGTCTTAGTAATAGTGAAAAGTTTTTGGATTCGACACGCGCTCTCATAAAGAACTCTTCTCGAATTCGTTTTACTTTAAACATACTCACTATTGAACCTCTTTTTTGAAACGTTTATAGACAGAGAATAATACGTAATGGCCGGCAATGATGCGAACCCAAAAGCGTACCCACTCGCGGACGCACAATTAACGATCTCAATCTTAGACATCGTTCAACAGGCGAATAATTACAAACAATTGAAAAAAGGGGCGAACGAGGCGACGAAGACTTTGAACAGAGGTATTTGCGAATTCATCGTCCTCGCCGCGGATACTGAACCGCTCGAGATTTTGTTACACTTGCCTTTATTGGCCGAGGATAAGAACGTGCCGTACGTGTTCGTGCCTTCGAAGCAAGCGCTCGGGCGAGCGTGCGGCGTTTCGAGACCGGTTATTTCTGCATCCGTGACGACGAATGAAGGGTCGCAGTTGAAAGCGCAAATTGAGAGCTTGAAGCAAAACATCGAGAAGCTTTTGATTTAAATTCTTTTTTGAATATATAATTAAGGTGTGATGGTAAAGGGGAAGAGAGGGAGAGAAAGAGAGAGAACGCGGCGGCCGAGCGCGCGAGATAAATAGAAAAGATTTATGATAAATGTAAAGCGGACGCCGTGACGATTTCTATACATGCTCTTCAATCAATGAAACTTGTTCAACATGAACAAGAACATTTTCATAGTTTACATGAGAAGCTATATATATTTTTCGAAGGATTTGGCCTGGGTGATGTTTAACTTTAGTTTGTAACGTAACGAAATCAGATTTTGATTCATTCGAACTTTACTCAATTTTATTCATTGACATATCCACACACAGATGTTGCTTCGTGCATGTCGTACTTTGTCCACGAAATCGATCAAAATCAATAAAAACGTAAGAACGACAACATCGATGTCATCATCATCCATAAAAAAGTTATCACCGCCGAGAACGTGCGTGTTTTTGTGCGACGTACAAAGTTGTTTCGAAGCGCCTGTTATCCCGAAATTCCAAAATGTTAAACGGAGCGCGAAAATAATGATCGAAGCGTGTGAGAAGTTCGATTGGAACCTATTCGTTTCCGAACAAGTGCCAAAGAAATTAGGGAGAACTGCTGATGATGTCCTGGCGGTTTTGAATGCCGTGAATGCGATGAAAATAGTTCCCAGTGATGATGAAGAGAACAAAACAAAAGAAAAACAGTTCCCTATGGAGAAGAAGGAGTTCGGGATGTTTAACGAATTAATGAGAGATGAAGATGGAATCGTGAGACGTAGTGCGTTTGGTAGTCACAGTACGTTGAAGCAGTTGTTGTTCAGTAGTAGAAAAGGAGATGCAGTTGTTGAGGAGTTGAGAGTTGTTCTCTTAGGCGTAGAAGCGCACGTGTGCGTGTATCAAACCATAAAACAAATCGTAGAATATAACGAGAGCGTAGGAAAAGAGGCGATCAAAGTGCACGTGTTGTGCGACGGTGTTGCATCGCAGAGAGATACTGATTTAGATATAGCAATGAAGAGGTTTGAACGAATGGGATGTGTTCTGACGACGACGGAGATGTTTTTATTCGAAGAAATGAAAACGAGCGAGCATCCGCTATTTAGAGATGTTTCAAAGTTAGTTCGAAAGTACAAGTGAACTTCAAATCAACGCACGTTATATTAACAATTTATACAATAAGCTATAGTAGTGTAGTAGTAAAAACATTTATTAGGCTTTATATTGCGTAGCCTTGAAAGCTTTCGTCGCATCACCGTTCCACTCGCTAATCAATCTCTCTCTTAAAACATCCGCTTGAGATTTTCCAGTGTTCACTATGTTCCAAAGAGGAGCTAAATATTTCTCCTCGCCCAAATTTCTACGTTTCAATCCTTCGTCTGCTAATCCAACTGCTTTTTTACACAACTCTAAACACGTAGTTCCGTTTGCAAACGTCGATCTCAAGCCGTTCGCTGTAACGTCGTTTCTTAACCAATCCCTATCTTCCGCAGTCCAATTTTTACAAATGTTCCAAGCTTCGTCTAAACTCTTTTCGTCGTATAAAAGACCGACCCAAAACGCGGATAAAGCCGTGATCATCTCTTCTGACCCACCATCAGCACCGCGCATTTCCAAATATCTCTTCAAGCGAACTTCCGGGAATGAAGTCGTTAAATGTTGTTCCCAATCATCAATCGTTGGTTTCTCGCCCGGTAAAATTTTCAACTCGCCCTTCATGAATTCTCTAAACGATAACCCAGTGGCGTTGATGTATCCTCCATTTCTGTATATAAAGTACATCGGTACGTCCATCATATATTCGGCATACTTTTCAAACCCAAAATCATCCTCAAAAGCCCATTGTAACGTACCACATCGGTCGTTATCAGTATCTTTCCAAACGTCCGATCTTAACGAGCACATGTTCGCGTCTTTCCCGTCCTTAAACGGCGAATTCGCGAATAGAGCAGTTGCCAAAGGCTGTAAGGCCAAAGACGTTTGAAATTTCTTAATCATATCTTTTTCATTCTCAAAATCGACATTCACTTGAATCGTACACGTTCTGAACATCATATCTAAACCAGTCGTGCCGACCGTTGGCATATACGCCTTCATAATGTTATACCTCCCTTTCGGCATCATCGGTATTTCTTCGACAGAGTGCTTCGGATCGAACCCGATTCCACTAAACCCGTACCCTTTCTCGGCAGCTAACTCGCACACTTGTTTAATATGCGCTCTCGTCTCTCCTAAAGTCTCGTGTAAAGTATTCACTGGCGCTCCGGAGAGCTCGAATTGCCCTCCCGGTTCCAGCGTCACGTTCATACCGTCCTTCGTCGCCCCAATTATATTCACTGATCTAATGGTCCCATCTTGATTCATACAACTACCGACGATTGGACACTTCTCGTTTAACGGTTTCCATCCATACCTCGTACATAATTCTGTCAATATAAAATCAATCACCGCGTACGGCATTCTCTCCCCAGTGGATAAGTTAAATCCGAACTTCTCGTGTTCAGTGCCTATGCGCCAATTCTGTTTCGGCTTCGACCCAGACCTTATGAACTCGATCATGTCTTCTCTCGTACACGGTGGTTTCTTCGGCCCACCTTCTGTAGGTGGTGCCGCTCGCGCGATCGTTTGTCTGCGACCGTTATCGCCCTCTCTTTTGCTGCCATTACTTTGATCATGACTCGGCTTAAGGAGCGCTATTGGCAGTTTTGTCGGCTGATTGGAACCTCGATTGGAACGACTTCGAAAGCGCAGTTTTTTATCATCTCGAGCTCTTCTTTGCTGAAAAAGAGCGCTCTTATTAGCTGCAAAGCGAGTCGTCGTCTTCGTCGTTTGGTTTTGCCAGCTAGCGATCATCGCGGTCGAGTTATTGGCAAGGTGGGCCTTTTAACACGAACGAGGAACGAATAACAATCAGAGACGTGGTGCCGAATGATAAATGACGTAAAAAACTAGAAAAGTACACTTTTTTTTCAAACTAGTAGAAGGTGTAGTATTCAAAATTCGATACAACTTCATTCGTTGAAAGGATAAAAACGGTGTGCCCGTTGGTAATAGAGGTCAGGAATAATAATGTCACGCACTGGTCGTTGTTAAAATTGCATTTATAGATGTATAGTTCTCTTCTCTTCTCCTCTCTTCTCTAGTATTATTTATTTATTACCTTCTCGCGGAGCGGACCACTCTACGCGTAAGATCAAGTTATCGTAACCAAACCCATCTAACCTATCAATCGCTCTTTGACCGTCGTCTCTATTAACAAAGTTAACAAAAGCGAAGCCTCTGGATTCTCCAGTCTCGCGATTGAACGCGACGTAAATTCTCGTTACTGGACCAAACGGCCTGAACAACTCTTGTAAATCTTGCTCTCTCGTATCTTCGCTCAAGTTTGAAACTCTCAATGAATTTTCTTCTCTTCGTTTGTTCATAGAATCGCCCTCGCTTGCGCCAGTGGCACCAGCGCGTCTGGATGGAGGGACGTATCCACCACCAGATTTCGCGTCCCCTGGCCCGCCAACGTCCATCATCGCGCTCGTTTTATCGCCCATGGCGGCTAAGTCTTTATACGGACACTTCGTCGTCCAATGATCTCCCTTCTTCCCGCAAATTCTACACACCAACAACGACGTCTGCGACGACGCCATGGCCTTCAATGGATCGTTCGCCTTCTCCAACTCCGATTTCGGTTGCGTCCTCGCCCTTTCAAGAAAAATCTCCTCCAAGGACACGGCAGTCATCGACTCATCGCCTTTCTTATATCTCGCGGCATCGCCGAATCGTTGCCATTGCTTCCTCTGTAACATCTCCGCAGTTACCGTCTTCTTCACTTTGTGTACCCTGACCGTTTTCGTCGATCGACATTTCGATCCATCGGGTTTAATTGAATAAGAAACGATCGTTTTCAGGCCCGTTTTTTGGTCAATAGACACGGTCGTTTCCGGTAATTGGAACAAAGCGTCGTCGTCGACGCCCATGTCATCCGCGTCAGCTAAAGAGATGATCTCATCCTCTCTCTGCGCAGTCTTATTACGTTGTTCGCGATCGACCGAATTCGTCGCCATATCGATTTATTTATATATTTTTTGTTTGTTTATGACGTAAATCACGCGAGCTTCTAATGAAGCCTCGCCGGGTTCGTTTTTGTAAGAAATAGGTCTTTGCCCTTCTCAGACTTTTCACAGCTAAAACGTACGCACAAATGTGTTGATTTTGGTACAAATTGTTTCGGTCTATTTAAAGGTACTACTGGTTTAATAGTAGGATTATATTTTTTAGTCTTTTTAGCTATAATAAAACGTTATTAGATTTTGCTAGTACAAATTGTTTCGGTCTATTTAGTGGTATGATTATGTGCCGCCCTGCTCTCTTTTTCTCGCTCGCTCGCTCGCTCGCTCACTCGTCAATGAATGAATTATTGATAGTACGATTACGCGTCTCAAGCGAAGTAGGACAGGTCAGATTTTTTCTTCGCTTGGACTTGAACGATACCTTCGACGAAATCTTCGTGGTTCACGGTCGTACCGTCGCGTCTTAGGGCTAACATACCGGCCTCGACGCAAACGGCTTTGAGTTGAGCGCCGTTGAAATCATCCGTCCCTCTCGCGAGTTCGTCGTAGTTCACGTCAGGCGAGACGTTCATTTTTCTAGCGTGGATTTGTAAGATGTGCGCGCGCGAGTCTTCGTTCGGGTGCGGGAATTCGATTTTTCGGTCTAAACGGCCAGATCTTAGTAGAGCCGGGTCGAGAATATCCGCCCTGTTCGTGGCCGCGATGAGTTTTACGCGATCGTCCGAGGAGAAACCATCGAGTTGGTTTAATAACTCTAACATCGTTCGTTGTACTTCCCGATCGCCATTTGTGTCGCTATCGAAACGTTTTGTTCCAATAGCATCGATTTCGTCGATGAAAATGATCGCCGGCGCTTTTTCTTTCGCCAATTCAAACGCGTCTCGGACTAACTTTGCGCCGTCGCCGATGAACATTTGCACTAACAACGGTCCAGCTAATTTCAAATAACACGCGCTCGTTTGTGCCGCACACGCTCTCGCTAACAAAGTCTTCCCCGTACCTGGAGGACCGTATAACAAAACTCCCTTTGGCGCTCTTATTCCCAACTTCACGAAATGCTCTCTATGCGTCATCGGTAAAACGATCGCCTCTCTCATCTCTTGAATCTGTTTATCCAATCCACCAACATCGCTATAATCCTCAGTAGGTTTCTCATCAACCTCCATCGCTTTCACTCTAGAATCGTACTCGGCCGGTAATTTATCCAAGATTAAATACGAATCCTTATTCACGCCGACTAAATCGCTCGGCTTTAATTCGCTCGCGTCGACTAAACCGGCGATTGGTAAAAATATAGTCTGTCTCGTCGTCGTCTTTAAGACGACAGCTTTGCCAGATCTTTGCGCATCCAAATCCGCCTGTGCATCCGCTTCCTCGTCCTCATCTAAAACAATCATTTACGTGAGTACGATTTATTAAAACAGTACGTAACGATACATACGCGCAAGTAAAATATATACTACACGGAGAGATCTCGCGAGAAACGCGCGCCCGCCGCCGCGACTAAGAGACGATCACGCGAAAGAAGACAAACAAAATCAAAGCATGGACGCAACGACGACGACGACGACGGCAAAACAACAACAACAACACTCTCTCTCTCGAAACGTACCCTCGGCCTTCAGATCTAAGACTTCCACGATCGAAGCGACTAAGTATGGCAGCTGCTTATTCAACTTAACCTTCTCTAAACCGTCTCTGACGCGCTCTTTCTCTGAACCGAGATCTAACTGTAACCTATTCGCGTCATCCCTTAAGACTCTCAGTTCGTTCTCCAGTAATCTCACCCTGGTCAGGATATCTTCCGTGGAAGCTTGCTTGAGATCGTCCAAGACCAGGTTCGTCCCATCGTCGTCGTCGAAGACGCCTTCGAGGTCCATTTTTTATTCGTTTTACACGCGCGTGATGTGTGTGTTTTACTAGTGCGCGTATTAATTATGTCTCTCTCTCTCTACCGTTCTCGCACTTTCAAAGAGAGAGAGAGAGAGAAGGAAGAAGAAGAAAAGGAACACGCAGGCGAACGCTCGATAGATGTGGGAGTTCCAAAATGTTCCTTATTGTGAGAGGGAGAAAATAGATTTAGGGTGTTAAACCCTAAATGAAACCCTAAACATATTTTTAGTAACGAAAAAAAAGAGCACCGCACAACGAACACTTTTTTTTATGATACTACTAAGAGAATGAACGACGCGATTCATGATGAGAAGCAGAATAAGAAGACGCAAACGGGTCAATTATTACAGGACTGTTCGATAGACCTCGGGACGTTCGTAATCAACGTCGATTATTGGGGAACGAAGAACTCTTATTATTTATCGAAATCTTCCGTTGCAGAGAATCCAGGTACTGACGACGACGAGGAGGGAAGAAGGATTGAGAGGAAGAGGCAGTTCTGGTTCTTAACGCACGCGCACGCGGATCATTTAATGAACTTGAAGCCTCGAAGGTTCATGCGCGACGAATGTGTCGATGATGTCGATGATAACCGCGATTATTCGGGAGAGTTTGAGAGCGATTTTAAGATATTCTGTACGGATATCACTTCGAAGGTATTGCTGAGACGGTTTCCAGAGTTTCAGAAAGTCGTGAAAATCTTAGAATTCGATTCGTGCGAAGTCGTTGAAGTGAACGAACGAGAGAGCTTTAACTGCTACTGCTTGGATGCAGGACATTGTCCGGGCAGCGCCATGTTCGTGTTCGAGGGAAAGTTTGGGAAGATCCTGCACACTGGTGATTTTAGGAGGGAGGATTTGTGTTCTGTCTTGAGCGGTAATCACGCATACACGCAATCGAGCGAAGAACGGACAACGGAGAACAACAACAACAACAACAACGATAATAACGACGTTGCAATGTTAACTAGTATAAAGAAACCACCGAATAAAGGGTTCTTTTCTTTACTCGGGGATAGCATGCGATGGTCGTCGTCTCCATCGTCCGAAGAACAAGATTTTGTCGGCAACAAAGTCTGCAGGACGCAATATAAGCAGACTATACCGGCTGTTTTAAGGTACGGCGTTTTACCGACCGTGTTAGATAATAAGCAAACGCCCCCGATTGATGTTTTGTTTTTGGATAATACGTATAACAATCCGTTTTATGATCACCCAACGAGACAAGTAGCTTTAGCGCGAATAGTGAAATTAGTCATGGAAGTAGAGCCCGAAAGGCCAGTGATCGTTGGAATAGATTCTTTAGGCAAAGAAGACGTGATCGTTGCCCTGAGTCAAGCGACGAATTCGAGAGTTCATTTACAAACGCAACGATATCAGGATTGGATAAATTTGGGATATCCCGAGCAATTTGTTTGTCAAAGTTTTAAAGAACAGCCAAAAGAATCAATTAGAGTAAGATGTGTCATGAAAAGCGCGACGAGAAGTAAACCGACGTTGAAAGAATTAGCCAAGTATTTAAAAAATTACAAAGAATGGGGGCCGTTAGTTATTAAACCAACCGGTTGGGCTTCCGTGAGTGATCAAATTCGCGACGAAGATGAGAAAAAAGATGCAGACAAAAACAAAAACGAGAACATGACGAGAGAAGAGAAAATGGAACTCGTTATTAGATCCGTTCCTTATTCTTTGCATTCGTCGTATCGAGAGATTGAAACGTTTGTCAAACGAGTGCAACCGAGAAAAATCATTGGAAACACCAGAGATGATACGCCAAAAGAAGCGGAACGAAAAGGTTTATCTAGCGTTCGATCCGTCGATGTTAAAAGACTAGAGACGTTTTTGCGTCCATCTTCGCAAGAGGAAGTTTTGGAATTTCAACCGCCGATCGCTCAATCGACGAAACATGATAATCTACAATTTGTTCAGATGATGAATCAAGTGACGAATACTATGACGCGTTTGCCACACGATTCGATTTCAGATGTGCGATACGTCTCGTCGCCGCATGGTGTTAAACGCGACGTGCAAGAAACCTTAAATAAGATGCAAATCTTGTCTCCTTCGAAGCAAACGACGAAACATACGCTCGTGAATAAGTTGCCGTTGAAACTGGTTAGAGTACAATTGGATCAGCCTTCTGCTGCTGCCGAAGAACAAGTTCTTCCAGAAGCGACGATAGATTATCGTGGCGGAGGAGAGGACGAGCCTGAACCTTTTGGTGGTAATGGACTCGGAAACGAAGAAGAAGAAGAATCGCAACATACAGGAAAAAGCTCTCCCTTAAGATCTGATGGTGATGATAAAAGTCAAAAGTTTGTGTCCGAGCAGCAGAAATTGTTTGCTACGCGCGAAGAAAATCTCATGCAATCAATTGTAATGAACGAAGAGGACGAGCGTTGGTCGAAACAAACTTTCAATCCAAGAGCACACAAGTCTTGGCTGCACGAGAGTTGGGTGCAATGTGAGGCAGAAAAATGTGGAAAGTGGCGAAGAATGCCCGTAACAGTGGCGCGTAGGTTGATCTCTTCGAAAAATTTATCCCCCCCGCGAAAGAAATGGACGTGTTCAGATGGACGCGACTCGAGGTTTGATGCGTGTGAGAAACCGCAAGAGGTTAAGGATGAAACTATTCGTGAGTTGATGGCTGAATCGAATACGGAAGAGATGACGAAGCTCGTTAGGCTCGCAGGTTTGGGTTTGATGCCACAAGAATTAGCTCTCGATGACGCTTATATTGCAAACATTGATCATTTGGAGGAGCAAAGAAAACACAAAGCGAAAGATCAACAACCACAACATCAACAAGTCTCGGGTTTATTGCAGAAAGAAATGTCAAAAGAAGAAGAAGAACGGAAACCGGAACAACCAGAAAAAGAACCGGAATTAGATGCAGAACCGGAATTAGAACAAGAAAATACTACTAAGAGTGAAAACGAAGAGGAAAATATCGATTGGAAATCTCTTCGCGGGGTCGTTTCTCACGACACAGAGATGTATTGCTCATCTACGAAAGCCAACTTTTACGCAGAATTAAGACGGTGGAAAGAAGAGGTTTTATACGCATCTAAAGAAAATTTAGGTAAAAATCCACTTGATATCTCCGACGACGAGGATGACAATAGTGACGATGATGACGATGATGATGATGACGATGATGACGAAAAAATAGAAGAAGAGGTAAAGCGGCCGACGCTCGTTGAAATGCTTTCGGACGAAAAAACGCCCTCAGAAGAAATTGTTTTACACATTCAAACTAAAGCGACGATAGAGGAGCTTCGTGCAGCGCATCCTATTTTGTTCTGGGGCAAATACACGAAAGCAGATGACGAAAGATTGCTAAAGGATAGTATGTCCGAGCGCCTATTTGGATTCATTCTTGAAAGAGATGAAAAAAATCTGATGCAAGAGTTGCAGCAGCAGCAAGAAGAGGAAGAAGAAGAAGAAGAAGAAGAAGATGATGATGACGAACAAGCGCAAAATGATAGTGAAAGCGAGGAAGGCGATGCTTATGGTGTAGGCGACGACAAAAATGACAAAAAGATAAAAAAGCAGGTCGGAGGAATTGGACTTTTGCCACAACTTCCAGATTTGGAGCGCGCACCGGCTGGTACATTCATGGCAACCGCGCATCTATGTATACCAAGAAATACTTTAGAGCGATTGGTGTTTGAAAAAACTGGAAGGGATTTTTCGCTCTGGATGAACCCTAAAGCTGCGCGGTGGAAACTTGCTTTAATGATCGACGAACAAACGTTGCGAAAAGAGATTGATAAGTATAATACTAAGAAATCAGATTTCGCCAAAGATGGAGAGGAAGAAGACGAAAAAGGTAAAGAAGAAGGAGAAGAAGAAATTCGTCTCCGCTTACGTACTCTTCCATTTCACGAGTTACGAAAGGAGTATGAACAGCTCAGCGGCAAAAAATTGTGCTCTCATAATAGAGCATGGATTATTAAGAAATTAGTAAAGATGAAAGTATATGGGGGAAGAAGGAGAGAAGTTTTACGTAAAAGAGTTCGAGATGAGGAAGAAATCCAGACGAGGAGGAGAATGCGCAATCTTGCGGAAATTTTAGCCGAAGAAAATGAAGAATCGGGTGAAAAAGAATCGGAACCTGAATTAGAGAATACGGAATTGGACGGTATAGAAATAGACACAGAAATGGGAGAAGAAGTGAAACAATTAGGACTGCGCCCTGGAACTGCTAAATTTGCGGTTTACGTCATTTTAGTGCGAGCAGGCAGAGATGGGATGAGCATAAAAGATATTGTGAATGAGGCAAAACGCTTAGAATTATTGGACTGGAAGAGTGCCAAGCGAAAAGAAAATTCAATTCTCAGAGTCCTCTCGAACGCAAATAATATTTTCAAGAAAGTTGCAAATGATTGTTACGCTTTAAGAGCGTATCACTCCGATGATTTTTTTGTAGAAGAGGAAGAAGAAGAAGAGGAGGAAGAAGAAGATGATGAGGATTATAATGATTTGAGGAAGAATACATCCCCGCCGACGATGATACCATTGCAAAAAGGTGACGAGACAGGGTATGAAGATGCTAAAGCTAAGTTTGTTGAAAACGATAACAAAGACAACTCAAACGAAGTCATGCCAGAAACTGGTGACAAAAAAAAGAGTGGAATCAATCGATTCTTACATAGCTTTATGCGGAAAATGTAGAGTGATAGGAACATCATTAAACCGCAAACCGTTTAAACTAGCAGCAGCAGCGGTGGCTAAGGAAGCAGCGCGCAAAATGTAATTGTATTTCTAATTAAAATTTTAGTAAAGTATCTCTCTAATTATTTCTCTTCGTAGTGTGCCGCGTTAGTCCATGTCTTGACGTCTGAGCTGCCTAAGCTGCTCTTCGTTATCCTGTGGTTTTGGTGCTTTTGTGCAATCATGTCGGCACGATGGACATACGCGAGAGCGTAATAGCCAGGTGTCAATGCACTCGCAATGATATGAATGGCCACACGATAATTTCTTAATATTCTCTCCTCTTTCTATATCAGATAAGCACACGGAGCAACTCGCGCAAGAACTTCCATTATTTCCTTCGTTTCCATTTGCCGTGCCTTTCGGCATCGCGTTGATTTCTTGTTGCGTCAACGGAGCTTCAGCTAAGTTCTCGTCACCGTGCGTGTGGAAACTTGCGAACCCGTGCATTGCGTTTAAGAGATCACCGAATCCTCGAATATCGCCAAACCCTGGTGGTGGTGGCGCCTGCGGCGGAACTCCCATGCTGCCGGAATGGGTTTGTTCCATTTGATGAAACATATATCTAAACGCGCGCTCGAATCTATCGCCGGTATCGTTCAATACGGCTTCTCTCGTTTCGCCTTGCGCTCTTGCACCGATAACTTCTCTAATCATAACTAAAAACGGGTCATTCCCGATCATCCCTTCTACGGCCGCTTGTTGTGTTTGTGCGTTTGCGCCATCAACACCACCTGCTCCTCCAGTGTTTGGACCGCCATATTGAACGGATCTAAAAATGGGACCTTCTGGACCTCCAATTTGAACTTCGAAACGCATAGCTCGTCTTCTCATTGAATCGCTCGCTCGTTCGTTCACTTCATCGACTCTTCTCCTCGTCCTCCTATTTTGTTCTCTCCTATTTTCCTTCATTTGCATTCTTATTGCCATAACCTCGTCTAAATAATCTTGCAATAACTCGTCTGGCGCCTTGCCGGTTCGCGAACACTCCTGCGCGAGCGCGAAGTCGTCGCCTGCGGATGTTAAATACAACGGCTTTGCTAAAATCTCTTCCTCGGCGAGTTCATCAATAGCCTGTAAATCATTATTTTCATCACCATCATCATCATCATCATCGTCACCCTCGTT
>Ga0114995_10001522_pt1 | contig 16241 bp, 16 predicted proteins | sample ArcticOcean_MG_C_11_FD_87038 | JGI IMG/M metagenome (GOLD analysis project Ga0114995, IMG submission 87038) | Marine microbial communities from western Arctic Ocean - ArcticOcean_MG_CB2_154 | ecosystem: Environmental > Aquatic > Marine > Oceanic | place: Arctic Ocean: Canada Basin | collected... | reverse complement strand
GTTGTGTCGTTGTTGTGTTGTTGTTGTAACCTTTTGGTATTCACTGGGAGGTTGTGGCTTTAGTTAGAACAGGGCACCTTTTTGCCCAGGCTGTGTGCCAATACTATTTTGCTTTCGGCTTTTTGCGTTTTTTTGGAGCAAGTGCTTTGAGCATATCCATAACCAGTTTTCGGTCTGTTTTCGTCAGCGCGAAGAACATTCTGGAGAATTGTGCGGTTTCAACGTCTGTTGTTGGGGTGGATGTGTTGTACTCCCCTCTAGCTTCAGCGGCTTCTAGGCTGCCTCGCTTAGAACTAGAGATTCCGGCATCTTGGCGCACATTTACATACATGTCGCCGCGCCCAACTGCCAGCCATTCATGGCTAACCTCGAGTATTATGGCAAGTTTTTCGAGGTTTTTAGTCGACGGTTTAGAAATGCCCTGCTCCCAATGACTACAGGCCGCTCGGGTCACTTTGAGGCGTTCGGCCAAGGCTTCTTGGGTGAGGCCTGCATTGGCTCTGGCTTTGCTGACACGTTTAGATAGGGCTGACATGGGTTCAAGGCTAGCCCTGGCAAACGGGGTTGAATATGATATTTTTGGTATACAGATTGACGGTACCAAAAGTATCTAATTTTACGTACTTTTTTTTCAAATTTCAGTGACGAGAGAGTGGCGGCAAGATTGCAAGTTTTGCAAAAAATTGACGGTGATGATTTTAAGTCGTCATCCGGAAATTGACATTGGGTGGAAACCACGTTGGCTTATTAACAACACCTTAACCGCACCTTAAGAACAGCCAGGCCGTGTCAGGGTTGCGCGGTTTAGTTTTGCATCGTATCAGCAGGTGATTATAGTGAGGTTTGCATTCTATTTTGAAATATCGCCCCTTTAGGACTTAACAATGACCACCTACGTAACTGCACAAATTACTATCCATGACCGTGAAAAATACGCCCAGTACGAGGAGGGCTTTATGGAGGTCTTCAGTCGCTATGACGGCAAGATGCTGGCGGTGGATGAAGCACCTAAGGTGTGGGAGGGGCAGTGGTCTTATACGCGGACGGTATTAATTGAGTTTCCGTCGGCTCAGGCTGCCGAAGCCTGGTATGGCAGTGCAGAATATCAGCAGTTGGCGACACATCGCTGGGCTGCCTCAGCTGCGAATATTGCTCTGTTAGAGGGCGTGGTGCCACCTACCTAGAGGTTCCAGTCTGGACATGCTCGTCATACTGCTAACGCCCTCCTATGACTATGACTATGACTAGGACTATGACTATGACTAGAACTATGACTAGAACTATGACTAGGGCGAACCTTCTGGTCCCCAATGTACTGCCAAGAGTTTTTCTATGGGTTGCTTGTGTGAGCCGAAAGAGCGGTTGAACAGGTCGCCATCGGTAAAGTGTTCTAAGGTAAAACCTTGGGGGTCTTTCCAATAGTCAAAGACTTGGCTGCCGAGTACGTGTTTGCCCACGCCCCAGCGCTGCTCATAACCCTGTTGTGCCAAAAAGTCGTGGGATTGCATGAGGTAATCCCAATGACAAACTTCAAAGGCCGCGTGATTGAATTCGCTGTGCCCAGCACCAACCAAAAAAAGCGTATGGTGATCTACATATTCCTCACCTCGGTCAAGTCGCATAAATGCGCCCAGTGCTTTGTCTTCACTGCCGATATAAATTTCGTCACTGGTGATAAAACCAATCCGCTCTTTGTACCATGCCTCGCTGTGCCGGAAATCTGTGACATTGAGTACGCAATGACCGAGCCTTTTAATGCTCGTAGGTGTTGATGTATAAGCCACCCGTTGCCCCACTCTGAGTCTCGGTTCATCTTGATTCAGTGGCGATCGTTCTGGTGGCGCAAGCGCATCGGCTTGGCAGATGCCGTAGACGATGTCTATTTCATTACCGTCAGGATCTATCATCCGCGCCCTTAGACCACCGCCTGGTAGGTCAATTTCTTCTACCTCGACATTGTCAATTGAAGCGATGCGCTCTAACTCTGCGTGCGACAGTGCCTCGAAGCCCATGCCTTTGAACCGGGCTGGGCCGTTTGCTTGCTCTGCGACATAGATATAGGGCGAGCTGTCATAGCCTCTAGCCAACAGTCGATTTGCTTCTCGAGTAACTTTAAAGCCAAAGTCCGTGAGAAATTGCGCCTGCTTATCTAAGTCTTCCATTTCGAAGCGTACGTAGTGTAAATCTCTGATATCAGTCATGGGCTGTCCATCGTTTCTGAGCAAACATAACGGTATGCTTGAACGTCGGTCCGCTCAAGGAAAAAGTACCCCTAGGCGGGCGTTGTGCTTGATCAAGCTGGGCTATACTTTTATCCAGTATTCATAAGGACCAAGTAATATGCTCACATCTATTAAAAACAGCGGTGGAGTAAGAACCCTTACATTTAATCGCCCTGAAGCACTGAATGCTTTTAATGACGCCATGTTTGATGCGGTAGCCGCTGATCTATTGGCTGCAAGCGCTGACGACAGTGTCAAAGTATTGGTCATCACTGGTGCAGGCCGAGCATTTTCTGCTGGCATGGATTTGGCTGCCCCGCGCAAGGGGCAGCCAGCAAAGTACGGTTTTCCTGGTATGTTTGAAGCCATTGTTGAGTTCCCCAAACCCATCATTCTGGCAATTAACGGTCTAGGCGTTGGTTTTGGTTGCACTATTTGTGGCTTAGCCGATTTAGTTTTTATGGCCAGTAATGCACGACTGCGCTGTCCATTTACCTCGCTAGGGTTGACCGCAGAAGCTAGCAGCACCGTAACTTTTCCTCAGCTTATGGGTTATCAAAATGCTTTTTGGAGTCTTTTGAGTTCACAGTGGATGGATGCTCAGACTTGTAAGAAGTTGGGTCTAGTATTTGCGTTAACAGAGCCGGAGCAATTGCTGGCTGAAGTCTATGAGTATGCGCAGATTCTTGCCGCGCAGCCTTTAGCATCCCTAATCGCTACTAAGGAGCTGTTAATGGCACCTCGTCGTGAAGGGCTGCGTGCAGCCCACAAAATAGAAAATGTCGCCTTAGCAAATTTGCTAGGCGGGCCGGCAAATTTGCAAGCCGTCGCTGCATTCAAAGAGCGTAGGCCAGCAGATTTTTCTAACTTCTAACTTCTAGCTGAATATTGGTCTGCATATAACCCTATAGCTCTATTCATAATGTCGTGCCGGTTGAGGGCTAAGTTTACCGACGTTTGCCTCGGTTCTCTTGAGTTGTCTTGAGTGCTCTTAAGTTTTCTTAAGCCATTCGCCGCTGGAGGTTTGTTGGGCAAATTTCGCCAAGTAATAAGTTGCTGTCTTGGTGTGTCTAGTGTGCGATTTTTAGTCTTCAGCGAGCGTCCTGCTCTTGTTACCACGTTTGCCTTGCCGCAATACACCTTGCTGCCTCAAAAGTTTGTGTGCGCAAGTGATCCAACCGAGCGTTCAAATTACGAAAACTTAATGGGTCTTCGGTCTCGAGAGATTTGCCAATAATCAAATCAGAAAAAGTATCCATCCCGCCAAAACAGCCAAGAATTAATGTAGCACCTGCAAGCTCATGCGCGTCTACCTTTACTACCGCTCGCCGTAGCACCATCAGCCAAAATTTTTCATCTGTCTCTACCAGCAGGCCGATGAGCTCGCGGGTTGTGTTGCTTAAATCGATAAATTGTTGGTTAAGTGTTGTCATGTTTGTTTTCGAATTTTTCTTCTTAGTGGGGTTTGCTATTTGTCAGTTTGTCAGCGCTTAGTGCCATAGCCAATGGTACTAGATGAGTTGCAATATTAGTCAGCTATTTGACTCTTGGTCTAACATCCTTTGCTGTTATCTGATGGAATTGTTGCTTTAAAATAACGTATGGTGGGCATATAAAAACACACTGGAGGGATTGCTATGAGAGAAAATAAAGTACTGGCCGCTTGGCGCAATGGCGAACAAACCGTGGGTTGTTGGTTAAGTCTCGCCAACGCTTACTCAGCCGAAGTTATGTCCAAGCTAGGTTTTGATTGGGTTTGTATTGATATGCAGCACGGTCTGATTGGCTACACCGATGTGAGAGATATGTTGCCGGCAATTTCAAACTCCGACGCCACGCCTATTGTTAGGGTGCCTTGGAATGAACCTTATGAAATTATGAAAGTCTTAGATGCTGGAGCCTATGGCGTAATCGTGCCTATGGTTAATAACCGCGAAGAAGCTGAACTAGCGGTTCGAGCTTGCCGCTACCCGCCGTTAGGCAATCGCTCTTTTGGGCCTATACGAGCGGCCCTGTACGCAGGCCGCGGATATGCTGTGGAAGCCAATGATCAAATTGCTTGTATTGCCATGATTGAAACTGCGGAAGGCATAGCCAATGCAGATGAAATAATGTCTACACCAGGCCTCAATGGTGTCTACATTGGTCCTGCAGACTTAGCCCTGTCTATGGGTTTGCCGGCCATGGGGGATCAACCCCAACCGGAGCATTTAGAGATGGTTAAGTCGTTACTTGCAAAGTGTAAGGCTCATGGCATTGCCGCGGGTATTCATACGGGTGGTATTGAATATACCCAGAAGTATTTGGAGTTAGGGTTTAACTTCGTCACCTTAGGCAGCGATTCTGGCCATATGACAAAAAATGCCGCCAAAGAGTTGGCGGCGGCCAGAGGTGTTGCTGAGGCAAAACGCGAAGGCACCGGCTATTAGTTGTCTGTGTACCTAAAGTTGCGCTCGGTGGTTGTACTGACTGCCGTGTCCACCTAAGTTCTTGCAGGTCTGCGGCTTAATGGGTTGAAGGCTTAAAGGCTTAAAGGCTTAAAGGGTTAAAGGGTTAAAGGGTTAAAGGGTTAATGATCGTACTTGTCTTAATCATCGTTGTTGTGGTGTTTGCACCAAGCCTGTGGGTGCGTTGGGTAATGCATGCTTATTCTAAAGACTTAGAAGGCATGCCGGGTACCGGTGGCGAGCTGGCTCAGCATCTTATTCAACGCTTTGGTCTTGACTCGGTAAAAGTTGAGACGACCGAGGTCGGCGATCATTATGATCCTGTGGATAAGCGAGTACGGCTCAGCGAAGCAAATTTTTCTGGTCGCTCCTTAACGGCAATTGCCATTGCGGCACATGAAGTTGGCCATGCAATGCAGGATCACCAAAAAGATCCACGTTTGGTGGTCAGGACGAGATTAGTGCCTATTGCTGATAAGGTCGCTCGATTCAGTGCAGGAGCCATTTGGGCTGCACCGATTTTTGCTCTGATAACTCGTCATCCAGTACCGTTTTGGGTGCTGGCAGTATGTGGTTTGAGTGGCCTCATCATTCGCATGATGGTACATCTTGTAACCTTACCGATAGAATGGGATGCGAGTTTTGGCAAGGCTTTACCGGTTTTGCGGGCCGGTTCCTATTTAGGCGTAAAGCAAGATCAGGCTGTTGCCAAAATTTTGCGCGCCGCAGCGCTTACATATGTCGCTGCTGCGTTAGCAGATGTGCTTAATCTTACGCGTTGGGCAGCGTTACTTATACGACGCTAAAATTGGACAAAAGTCCTCAAAACGCTTCTTTATTTTTAAGAAAATGCAGGTGGTCTGTCTAGAGGCTACCGCTGGTCTGCATTTTTCTTGCGTGCCAATCGTAAAATGGTTTTTATTCACAACTGAGATAATTGCTTATTCAAATGGTTAGAAAAATGCGGATTGTTAGTTGGAACGTAAATGGGCTTCGTGCTTGTGCAAAGCGTGGATTTTTGGATTTTTTGGAATCCTCAAATGCTGATGTTGTTGCATTGCAGGAAGTTCGAGCATTTCCAGAGCAGCTACCGGCTAATGTGCTGGCGCCAGAAAATTGGCATGTGTGTTTCGCCCCGGGAAAACGCCCAGGCTACAGTGGTGTAGCCATTTATAGTAAAACCAATCCTAGTCGAGTTGAAACTAGCCTGGGTGAAGATCGATTTGACGACGAAGGGCGCTACATTGTCGCCCACTACGGACGTCTGGCCGTTGTATGTGTGTATTTTCCAAAAGGCAGCGGCAAGGATCGTGATAATTCACGAGTGCCTTACAAAATGGATTTTTATAAAGCGGTTTTTGAGCGTATAGAAGTGTTGCGTAAACGTGGCCCGGTTTATGTGGTAGGTGACTACAACACCGCCCATCAAGAAATTGACCTTGCGCGGCCAAAGACGAATAAAAAGGCCAGTGGATTTTTGCCCATTGAACGTGACGAATTAACCCGTTGGACTGACCTAGGTTGGGTGGACACTTTTAGAGCCACCCATGTAGACGAACCGGATCATTATTCTTGGTGGCGGCAATATGGCGGCGCACGAGACGACAACGTAGGTTGGCGCATAGACTATGTCTTTGCCTCACGCTCTGGCATGCGCCGACTCAAAGAAGCCTTCATTTGGCCACATGTTTTAGGCTCCGATCATTGTCCAGTGGGTGTAGACTTAGTCTAAGCAATCCGTCACCTAGAACGGCACAATTGGCAAGGATCTACCTATGGCTCAACTATTCCCTAATCACCCCAACTTGCGCGGTGGCTTTGCCCCCCTGCAAGGCGAATGTGACGTCCACGACTTAGTCATTGAAGGCGAAGTACCCAAGCAGCTAAATGGTACTTTTTACCGTAACGGACCGAACCCTCAATACGCTCCCAGAGGCACTTATCATATGTTTGGTGGGGATGGCATGATCCATGCGTTAAGTGTTGAAAATGGACGCGTGAGCTATCGTAATCGCTGGGTGCGAACCCAACGCTTTGACAAAGAGCGCGAGGCCGGACGTGCACTGTTTAACAGCTTTAATCCCATGGACGTTGATGAAAGCGTGCAGGGGATGCAAACCGATGGTGTGGCTAATACGAATATTATATGGCACGGCAATAAGTTGTTGGTGCTGGAGGAGGCTCATGCACCCATAGAGCTAGATCCCTTCACGCTACAAACTAAAGGCGTCCATACCTTCGGCGGCAGGTTGCTCGGTCCAATGACCGCCCACCCCAAAATGGATGAAGCGACCGGGGAAATGTTTTTCTTTGGCTATAACGCTGACGGCAATATCTCTGAACACATGACCTTTAGCGTTGTAGATGCTAACGGCACAGTCACTCGTTCTGAGTCCTTTCTTGCTCCCTACGCCTCTATGGTCCACGATTTTATGGTCACCAAGGAACATATTCTTTTTCCCATTATGCCTCTTACTGGCTCATTGGAGCGCGCCTTCGCCGGCGGGCCTGTGTATGCCTGGGAGCCAGAAAAAGGTGTGCACATTGGCGTGATGCCAAGAAATGGTTCGGTCGAGGACTTGCGTTGGTTCCGTGGTGCGCCCAGTTACGTATTCCACCCAATGAATACTTATACCCAGGGAAATAAAATCATCAGTGATGTCTGTGAATATCCAGAGGCGCCATTGTTTCCGTTGGTAGATGGTAGTCGAGGTGATCCAAAGAAAGCATTAGCAAGAATGGTGCGTTGGACATTCGATTTAGACAGTGCAACTGATGTTTTTAAATCTGAACAGTTGCATGACATTGTGTGTGAGTTTCCGCGCTTTGATGAACGTCTAACTGGAATGAATTATCGTTACGGTTATTTTGCAGGCGATACTCAACCACCTGAAAAAGTAGGTGGCTTTAATGTTATTGGCGCAGTAGATCATAAGACTAACGCCTTGGATTTATATGATGTGGGTGAGGGGTGCGCAACGGGTGAGCCCATTTTTGTACCAGCGTCTAGTGACGCAGCGGAAGGCGAAGGATTTTTGTTAGCTCATGTTTATGACGCCAATAGAGGGGCCAGCCACCTAGCCATCATGGACGCGCAAAATGTCGCTGCTGGGCCGCTTGCCAAAGCCTATTTAGACCAGCGTATTCCCTATGGATTTCATGGTAACTGGCGTAACGCAGAGTAGTAGTTGGCTAGGCTTTAGATGAGAAGTACATTTAGGCGAGCCCTCGGGCTCGTTTTTTGTATTTGAGTGTTGCGGCTAATGCTTTCAAATTGGTCAGGCTAGGGTTGCCAAATTAACCAGTTCCGCAGTGCAAACTAGCAAGGCTAGCGTTATCAAATTAACCAGCTCCGTAGTGCAAACTAGCCAGGCTACCTCTTTTGAGCTAGGTCGGTTGAAGTGCAAACTAGCCAGGCTACCTCTTTTAAACTAAGTCTGGTTGTAGGTTGAACTAGCCAAGGCTACCTCTTTTGAGCTAAGTCTGGTTGTAGGTTGAACTAGCCAGGCTACCTCTTTTGAGCTAGGTCGGTTGAAGTGCAAACTAGCCAAGGCTACCTCTTTTGAGCTAGGTCGATTGAACTGCAAACTAGCCAGGCTACCTCTTTTAAACTAAGTCTGGTTGTAGGTTGAACTAGCCAAGGCTACTGCTCTTTAATAGTGCATAGGCGGTCATACCCGGTACGAGTTTGAGTTCTTTGCATGCTGCTAAAGTTATTCGTGAACGAAGTGTTTGTGTGCCAATAGCTAGGGTGACATCAGCAAAGCTCTGGGTTGTCGTAATATCTTCAATAACCCCATGCAAAACATTGCGAATACTAATGCCCTTTGGTCGGTCTGAAGCTAAGGCTACATCACTGGGTTTTAGGTTGAGGGTAACTTGGTCTCCAGGCTGCAAATCTCTGTATTGAGACTGTGGGATTTGTACCATTTGGCCTGCAACGCTTAGTAACGTCAGGTGGTAGGTTTCTTCCTTGCCAATGACGTTGCCAGTTAAAAATGAAAGGTCAGTGCTCATTAAATCGTTAAGCTGAGCCTCAACGTGATTCACGCCTGCGTGGGTTGAACCGTGAAAGCATAGGTTTCCGTCGGCAATGACCAACATGTTCTGGCAAAGCTGCGTGACTTCCTCTAGCTGATGGCTAACGTATAGCGTTGGTATCTGGAATTCGTTAGACAGTGCATATAAGTAGGGCAAAACTTCTCTTTTGCGAGCTTCGTCCAAACCACTCAAAGGTTCGTCTAAGAGCAGTAACTGTGGTTGAGTGAGCAGTGTGCGGGCCATAGCTACCCTGCGGCGTTCGCCACCGGATAAGTTGCCGATGCTTCGTTCTAGCAGCGTTGCTAAATCGAATGTGTCTACAACGGACTCTAGAGATACTATTTTTTCCAGTGTTCGGTTCGATGCGCGGCTTAAGGCAAAGTTAAGGTTGCCCAGCACATTTAGGTGAGCAAACAGCCTGTCGTCTTGGAACAACATACCTATGGGCCTGCGATAAGCGGGCATTTGCTGAAGGTCGCTGTGCCAGGTTTCTCCCATGAACGAGATGTCACCTTGTACAGTAACTAAACCGGCTATGCTTTTGAGTAAACTGGTCTTGCCGCTGCCGCTGGCGCCAAATACGGCCGTTACGCCAGCACCAATGGTGGTGGCGATACTAAGTTGAAATTCAGCTCTTTGTAGCTTTATATCTATGTCTAGCATGTCATAGCACTCGCATAGCAGCGCGTCGGTTGGTGCTATAAACCAGTAGTAAGACCAGAAACGAAAATGCCACAAGGATGCCTGACAGCAGGTGTGCTTGGGCGTAGTTAAGGGTTTCTACCTCTTCGTAAATGGCTATGGAGACAAGTCGCGTCTCGCCCGGAATGTTACCGCCTACCATGAGGACAACGCCGAATTCGCCTATGGTATGGGCAAAGGTCAGCACTGAGGCAGTGATATAACCTCTTAATGAGAGTGGCAAAATAACATTAGCAAATGCATCCCAAGGTTTTGCGCCCAAAGTGTAGGCTACTTCAATAGGTCCTTTGCCGACCTGGGCGAATGTATTCATCAGGGGTTGCACCATAAAGGGCAGCGAATAAATGAGTGAAGCCACGACCAATCCAGAAAACGAAAAGGTCAAAGTGTTGCCGGTGATTTGCAACCAAAATTGTCCAAAGGGGTTTTCTGGACTAAACAACAGCAAAAGATAAAAGCCGATGACGGTGGGTGGCATGACCAATGGCATTGCGGTTACAGCTTCAACGGCAGGTCTTAGTTTGCTTGTGCTATGGGCCAACCACCAAGCTAGCGGCGTACCTAAAAACAGCAGTATCAGGGTAGTGATAGACGCGAGTTTAAGTGTTAGCCAGATGGCTGTGAGTTCCACAGAGTATATCCGATAGGTCTGTTTAAAGAGGTGGTATGGCGTGCATTTGAAGAAAAGGCATTGGCTTTAAGTGTTTTGCCGGTGCCCTTAACTTCGTTATCTCAATATACTTGAGTGCTGCCAAGCCCTTTCATTAGTCGCTGTCAGCGGGCTAAAGCGGCTTTCTAAACTTCAAAGTCATGCGGTTAGATTCACCGATGGCGAGCATTTTTGCGGTCAATGCTGCATCATCTTTAGCGCCTCGTAAGGAGGGTGGTAGACGCCAAACGATGTCTTCAGCGGTGGGTTGATCTTTGCTGTTTGCGTTTGCGTCAGAGCTTGCGACAAACTCAAAGCCAGCCGCCTGCATTTGTGTAATGACGAAAGACTTCTTTAGATATCCTCTCGAACCGTTCGCCCACTCATCACTGGCGCTGTCCGGTGCATGGTGTTGCACCACGCCAACAATACCGCCTGGCTTTAGAACCTTGTAGCTGTCAGCTATTGTTGTAGTTAAAAATCCGCCTTGGTTCTCAAACCTTGCCAAGTTGTGTAAAGCACGGATGAACAATACCGCGTCTGCGCTGCCATCTAAGTTGTCTGGTTGCTTGCCGAATTCGAATGCTGAAACAGGGGCTGCATTTGCACCGCGCCATTCCTGGGCGCCTGCAGGCCAGTCTGTGGTCCATGTGGCGAGTTGGGCAATTCGCTCTTCGCTAAAGAAGCCAAAGAGTGGCCACACAGCTAAAGGATAGTTGGCACCAATTAATGCACCGTCAGAGCCTAGGTGGGGCAGCAGCAATTTGCTGTACCAACCGCCACCAGGCAGCGCTTCGACAACTGTCATGCCAGGCTTAATGCCGAAGAAGTTGAGGGTTTCTTCTGGGTGCCGATACACATATCGTGCTTTTACCTTTTCAGGTTGTGCAGCCAAAATCCCAGCCAGATCAACAGTTGCAGCATTCGGCTGTACAACAATAGCGGTGGTTTCTGCTTCAGTTGAGTTTGTTAGGTTTTGGCCACAAGCACTAAAAATCAGCGTGGCCGCGAGAAGAATTGAAAGGCGCATATCAGTTAGTTCCTAAGTAGTTACCGGGCTACAACTGGTAAATAATGTTTTTGCTGTAGCTTAGGTTAAATAGTGTGAGTTATTCATCTGCAAGTTCAGATGTTACGCCTGTAGAGCCAAGTTTGAATAGGCCTAATTTCCGCCGCTTAGATATCCAATCCGCAGTAGAGGCGCATTTGGTTATTGGAGCCTTAGCGGCTGCTATTTACGGCTAGCCATTTTGCTCAATCGAAACGTGATATCTCGCTAGGGTGTTTGTTCTATTGCCTCACCGACAACTTCCGCTATGGATTTAATGTCTTCTATAGTTGCCGTAAATGGAGGTCCAAATTGTAAGGTGTCACCGCCCCATCTAACGTATATACCCATTTCCCAGCAGCGCACACCAACTTCAAAGGGGCGAATGGTTGGATCGTTACCTCGAGGGCTTAGTTGTATTGCGCCAGCCATGGCGAAGTTACGAATGTCGGTAATATGGCGGGTGCCACGCAAGCTATGCAGGGTATTTTCCAACACTGGTGCCAAGGCCTTGGCACGCTGGACCATATTGTCGTCTTCAAATACGTTTAGTGCTGCATTGGCCGCAGCGCAGGCGACCGGGTGAGCGGAATAAGTATAGCCATGGGGTAACTCCACCATATGTTCTGGCGTTTCTATTGCCATGAAGGCTTCATAGATGGGTGCAGAACTGAGCACCGCACCCATGGGGATTGCACCATTGGTGAGGCCTTTGGCGACCGTCATTATGTCTGGAATCACGCCAAAGGTATCGGCGCCAAAGCGTTCTCCGGTGCGGGCAAATCCGGTGATGACTTCGTCGAATATGAGCAAAATATCGTGTTCGTCACAAATATTTCTTAAGCGTTGCAGGTAGCTATGGGGTGGCACAATAACACCAGCAGACCCAGACATCGGTTCTACAATAACCGCCGCAATATTTGATGCGTCATGTAATGTGATCAACTGCTGTAAATGATCGGCCAGTTCTGCGCCGTGTTCTGCTTGGCCTTTGGTGAAAGCGAATTCCGGCTGCAAAGTATGGGGTAGGTGGTCGGCGTCGCCCAGTTGGCCGAACAGTTTTCGGTTAGCGCCAATGCCACCTAGGCTAGTGCCGGCAAAATTAACTCCGTGGTAGCCCTTCATCCTGCCGATGAAGCGTGTTTTGCTAGGCTGACCTTTGAGCCGCCAATAGGCACGAGCCAACTTCAACGCTGTGTCTGCGCATTCCGAACCGGAGTTGGTGAAGATCGCATGGTTGAGGTTGCCGGGGGCCATATCGGTTAGGCGGTTTGCCAAGGTGGTGGCGCCGGGATGGGTATATTGAAAAGCAGGTGCGTAGTCTAGGGTGCCTAGTTGCTCGGTAATAGCGGCAGTTATTTCAGGTCGGTTGTGGCCGTAGCCACAACACCAAAGCCCTGATAACGAATCAAATATGCGTCGACCATCGTCGCTGATGAAATGGCAATCTTCTGCTGCCACAACAATACGCGGATCTTTATGGAATTGGCGGTTTGCAGTGAACGGCATCCAGTGGGCTTTTGTAGTGGCTCGATTCGAACTGAGGTTTTCCGCGATATGTTTTTTTGTCATCCCAACCATTTCCTTTTAGCGACTCATAGATAATTAGCGTGTGGCTCTTATAAATGCTGGCCGAGAGGATAGTCGCTGCCAGTAAGGTTTGATGCTTTCAGGTAATCCATTAGATAAAAACCTCTCGGCTAGCATGATTGAATAACCAAGGTTAATGTCCGCAGCACTGAAATTGTCGCCCAGAATAAAAGCCTTATCAGCGATTGCCTCGCCAACAGCGATAGCACATTGTTCGCCGCGATTTTGCATTTCTGCAACCACTGCGGGTATGAGGTTTTCGCCGGGGAATTCTCGCCCGTGATTTACGATTTCACCTAACGGACGTGCAAAAGTAGATTCAGCAAACCAGTTCCACTGTTGGTAAATAGCGTGCTCAGGAGTGCCCAGCTGAGGCTGTAGTTGGCCGTTGCCGTAACGATCTAGAAGATACTGAACCATAGCGCAGGACTCATACATGAGTAGGTCATCTGCCGTATCGACAAGCACTGGTACTTTGCCCAGTGGGCTTATTTTGCGCCATGCAGGGGAGGCTCTAAATTCTTTGGTAAATTCGATCATCTCTACTTCGTAGTCGATGCCCAGTTCTTCGCATAGCCAAATGGGTCTTATACCTCGAGTGCCGGGGGCATGGTAAAAACGAATCATTGAGAACTCCCTAGTGATATTTAGTGATATTTATTAATCTTATTCGGCACCCGGATCATGCACATTAGCGCATGTTCATAGTGTCTTGAGTTTATCTCGAAGACGGATTTAGAGCGGTTTTAAGATTGTAGTCTAAGCTCTCTTTTCAATACTTTGCCGGTGGCATTATGCGGTATCTCGTCGATGAACTTCACCGATTGGGGCTGTTTGAATTTGGCTAATTTGTCCGCACAGTGTTTTAACACCGTTTCTTCTTCAAGTGTTTGCCCGGGTTTAACAACAATAATGGCTTTGCCCACTTCGCCCCAGCGCTCATCAGGTACACCAATAATGGCCACTTCACCTACTTGGGGCAGTTGATAGATAACATTTTCAATTTCCGCTGGGTAGACGTTTTCACCGCCAGAAATGTACATGTCTTTCCATCGGTCGACGATGTAGATAAAGCCTTCGGCATCTAGATAGGCGGCGTCACCAGTATGTAGCCAGCCATCAGTGAAGGCTGTTTCATTTACTTCTGGTTTGTTCCAGTAGCCGGGAGTGATGTTAGGGCCTTTTACCCATAACTCGCCAACGGTCTCCGGTGTGCCTACAAACTCACCGTTTTCGGTCATGATTTTAACTTGGTTGTGCAGTACTGGTAGCCCCGCCGAGCCAATTTTCAGCATCGCATTTTCTGCGGTTAAGGCAGACACCAGTGGACTGGTCTCCGTCATACCAAATACTTGTTGCAGTCCGATATTGCGTTTGGCGTAGGTATTAATCATTTCTCTCGGAGTAGGCGCGCCGCCAATGCCAAAGGTTTTAACATTGCTTAGATCGCACTGCTCAAAGGTTGGATGCTGGCTCATAAATAAGTAATTGGTTGGCACCGCAAGCATATGGGTGACCCCATACTCTGGATCCGATAATAATTTTAGGCATTCGCCCGGGTCAAAGCTGCGCACGATAATATTGGTGCCGCCCATATGTACTGCGGGATTGGCGTAGCAGTTCAAACCGCCGGTGTGGAATAGCGGCAGTACTACGAGGTTGACCATGTCTTCTGAGACTCTGTGGGGGGTCAAAGCGTTGATGACGTTCCAGAAGGTCATACCATAGGTGATCATGGCCCCTTTAGGGTTACCTGTAGTGCCTGAGGTGTACATGATGACCCAAAGGTCATCGTGATCCAGATCTACCTCAGGGTTGTCTGTGCCGGCAGCTTCTATAAGGGCTTCGTAGCCAGATGCTTTGCCATCTGCTCTTAGATCGAGCAATTCTGCGACAATGTCCTTGCCTTTTAACGCCTCTGCTTCGTCGGCAAAAACGTCCTCGTGTATGAGTATTTTTGGTGCGCAATCGCCGACAATATATTCTAACTCTGGCACACTTAGGCGCCAATTAAGCGGCACGTAAATTGCGCCGAGCTTCATACACGCGAACTCCAACTCTAAACAATCAGAGGTGTTATTGGTCAGCGCTGCGACTCTGTCGCCTTTACTAATGGCATATTGTTGTCTTAGGCCATTGGCAAGCCGAGCGGTGCGTTCTTGCATTTGCGCGTAGGTATATTGCCTGCCAGAAAAAAGGTCTATGCAGGCGAGGCGTGAAGGCGCTTGATTCGCGTGGTAGGCCACCCAATCATAAACTTTAGTCGTCATGTTACCTGCTCGTTTGATTTTTCTTAGCAGTGATTCTGCGCAGATGCCGTGGCTGACTTCAAGCGTAAATGCACGCAGAAAATAATTTGGTTATTTGTGCATACATCAAAGCAACTTGAAGGCTTCAGCTAAAGCAGACAAAATCGACTTTCACGAAATTCATGCAGAAGACGTATAAGGGAAGAAGATGATTGATTTAGAGAAAAATGGCGATGTATTTACGATGACGTTAAATGCAGGTGAAAACCGCTGGAATACCACTTTTGTTCGTGCAATTGCCAAGGTCTTAGACGAAGTCGAGGCATCTACCGGTGCAGCGGCGTTAGTTACCGCTTCTGCCAGTGAAAAATTCTTTTCCAACGGCCTAGATTTAGATTGGGTACAAGACCCAGACGCATTTCCTGCCGCCGGTGATAGAAAAGCCTTTGGCCCAGAATTTATGACCCTAATGGCTCGCTTTATGACCATGCCAATTCCTACCGTATGTGCCGTTAATGGCCACGCCTTCGGTGCTGGCTTTATGACGGCTATGTGTCACGATGTCCGGGTTATGCGAGAAGATCGAGGTTTTATGTGTGCCAATGAAATTCAAATTGGCATGTCTATTCCGAGCCCGGAGCTGGCGCTTTTTCGGCATAAGATGCCTCGACATGTTTTTCACAAGACTGTGCAGCTAGCGCATCGCTGGGCCGGTCCCCATGCCCTGGAGGCGGGGTTGGTAGAAAGTGTTGCGTCAGTGGACAGATTGCTTGAACTGGCGCAAACAAGAGCGGCTGAGCTTGCGCCTCTTGGAGCGAACAGGGAGAACTTTGGCGGCCAGAAAGAGCGTTTGTATGGCGAGAATTCTGCAATCAATGAGGTTCACGGGCCTGCTTATATGTTGAGAAACGGCCACTTGTATAGCCACTAAGGGTTAGTTTTTAGTGGCTCAAGAGAATTTGGTGTCTATTTTTATTTATGGGGAGAAAGATCAATGGCTGAACAGGTAACACCTATTGCAGGTATCAGTGATGAAGAGTGGCAGGTTAGGACAGACTTAGCAGCCTGTTATCGATTATTTGTGAAGTACGGCTGGACGGACTTAATATTTACTCACTTGTCTGCCCGAGTGCCCGGTTTTGACGACCAGTACCTAATTAATCCTTATGGGCTGTTGTTTGATGAAATCACCGCTTCGTCTTTACTTAAAGTCGATTTCCAAGGCAACGTCATCAGCGGCGAGCACAAATATAATGATGCGGGTCACGCCATTCATAGCGCCATTTTGATGGC
>Ga0114995_10001521_pt1 | contig 16243 bp, 12 predicted proteins | sample ArcticOcean_MG_C_11_FD_87038 | JGI IMG/M metagenome (GOLD analysis project Ga0114995, IMG submission 87038) | Marine microbial communities from western Arctic Ocean - ArcticOcean_MG_CB2_154 | ecosystem: Environmental > Aquatic > Marine > Oceanic | place: Arctic Ocean: Canada Basin | collected... | reverse complement strand
ATTACTGCGCCTACCCTGTTTCTTCTATTGAAGCAGACGCCTTAACCATGCCAGCACAATTAAGCCCCGGCTTAGACCTTTAAGGAGCGCCCCATGAGCACAAACATTCAAGCTCGCGAAGCTAACTTTGACGGTCTAGTTGGCCCCACCCATAACTATGGCGGCTTGTCCTACGGCAATGTGGCTTCTAGTAGCAATTCTGCGCGCCCCTCTAACCCTAAGCAGGCTGCGCAGCAAGGCTTGCAGAAGATGAAATCTCTGCATGATATGGGCATGATTCAAGGTGTTTTAGCCCCACAATCACGCCCAGACTTAAGCATTTTGCGCCGCCTTGGGTTTACCGGCACCGATAGCCAAGTGATTCAACAAGCTGCAAAAAAAGACCCTGCGCTATTGGCCTCTTGTTACTCTGCGTCAAGCATGTGGACAGCCAACGCCGCCACAGTGTCACCAAGTGCAGACTGCAGTGATGGACGTTTACACTTTACCCCTGCAAACCTAGTTAACCGTTTTCACCGCTCTATTGAACATGAAACAACAGGGCGTATTTTACAAGCCACCTTCGCCAACGAAGACCGCTTTGCGCATCATCAGGCGCTGCCTTCTTCCGATCACTTTGGAGACGAAGGCGCTGCTAACCATACTCGCTTTTGCCAAAACTACGGTAAAGCTGGTGTAGAGTTTTTTGTTTATGGTCAACATGCCTTTAACGGCCAAGCCCCTAAGCCTGCTAAATACCCTGCTCGCCAGAGCTTAGAAGCTTCTCAAGCAGTAGCGCGCTTACACGGCTTAAAAGACGAGCAAGTTGTGTTTGCTCAACAAAATCCAGACGTTATTGATGCTGGTGTATTTCACAATGACGTGATCGCCGTAGGTAATGGGAATGTGTCTTTCTATCACGAGCTCGCCTTCCTCAACACCCAAGAAGTAAACGACAACTTGCAGCAAGCTATGTCTAACATGAGTAATGGTGAAATGCAGTTTATCGAAGTGCCTGCAGACCAAGTGAGTGTACAAGACGCCGTAAATAGTTACTTATTCAACAGTCAGCTGCTAAGCCTTCCTCACTTAAAAGAGGGAAAAATGGGCATTGTAGTGCCGCAAGAATGCCGTGAAAATAGCAATGTTTCAGCCTACCTAGACCAGCTTATAGCTGGTGATAATGCCATAGAAGAAGTATTGGTATTTGATCTAAAACAAAGCATGAGTAATGGTGGTGGCCCGGCTTGTTTACGCTTACGCGTAGTACTTAACGAAGCAGAGCAAACCATGGTTAACCCTGCTTGTATGATGAACGATAGCCTGTTCCCTCGTTTGATGGTGTGGACAGAAAAACACTACCGTGACACTCTTTCAGAACCAGACCTAGCCGACCCTCAGCTATTGATCGAAAGCCATGGCGCCTTAGACGAGCTAACGCAGATTTTGCGTTTGGGTAGTGTTTACGACTTCCAGCGTTAATATCTGTTAACAGCTAATCAGCCCATAAAACACTTGGCCCGCTTTTTTACTACGGTGTAACTTCCAGCCTTCTGGCAGTAATAATTCTTCGAGGGGCTGAGGTTGCTCTACATAGATCATGGCCTTATCCGATAAGCATTGGCTGTCAAATAGTGCTTTTATCGTATCTTGCATTAAGGCCAAAGCAAACGGCGGGTCTAAGAACACTAGGTCATAGCGTTCTATCTGCTCATCTGTAGTAGCGCGATCCTTATAACTTCTTAACCAATTAAAACTACTCATTTGCTCTACTTTGGCTATCTGATCTGCTGCTATGGGAAGCAGTTTCAAGTTGTCATTAAGTGAGTTTGTGGCTATGTTTGAGAGATCTACAAAGTTGACTTGTTTGGCACCACGAGACAGTGCTTCTAAACCTAGCGCACCTGTACCTGCAAATAAATCTAAGCAAGTGGCTCCTGGTACTGGACCTGATATCCAGTTAAATAATGTTTCTCGTACCCTGTCTTGGGTAGGGCGAAGACCTACTGCCGTAGCAAATGGAATTTTCCGGCCACGCCACTCACCAGCAATAATTCGTAAGCTTTGACGACCAGCTTGGCCTATCTCAACAACTTTACCAGACCCTTTACCTAATCCAACAGAACGAAGCAGTGAAGAAGAGCGAGATGGTTTTGAAATCAGTTTGCGGGCCATAAATATGCCTAAAGTTAAAAATATGTAGAATTAGCTAGGGTGCCTATTCTAAGGTAATCGCTACATAAAAGAAGCATGCCCAAGTAAAAGCTATGCTAAAATTTACCTTCATCAATTTTGATTACTTTTTAATCGCTTTTAATCGCTGAACATATACTGAGGCACCCCAGACACCATGGCCCTGTTTAATTTATTTGGTAAAAACAAAAAAGCTACAGAAGAAAAAGCCACCCCTGTAGCAGAACAACAAGATGCGCCCTTGCAAGATATTGCTGAGACGCCTGCTACCCTCTCTACTATGCCCGTTACTATGCCCGTTACTATGCCCGTTGCTCAAACAGGGCTAACAACCACTGCACCACAAACCGCGCCTGGGCCTATACCTGAAACTAAGGTAAAACAAAGCTTTTTTGCTCGTATAAAAAACGGCCTCAGTCGTACTCGTAGTAACTTTGGTGATGGCCTTTCCAACCTATTTTTAGGCGCAAAACAAATTGATGACGACTTGTTTGAAGAGCTTGAGACCCAGTTATTGGTGGCCGACGTTGGTATAGAAGCCACTGCAAACCTTCTTAAAAATCTAAGTGAGCGAGTGGCTCGTAAAGATTTACAAGATCCTCCAGCACTTTATAAAGCGCTAAAAGAAGAGCTTGCCACTTTATTACAAGGCAGCCAAGCACCGCTAGAAATTCCCCAACAAGACTCCCCCTTCGTGATCCTTATGGTTGGCGTGAACGGCGCTGGCAAAACCACCACCATTGGCAAATTAAGCAAACGCTTCCAAAGCCAAGGCAAGTCTGTATTACTAGCAGCTGGCGACACTTTTCGTGCCGCTGCAGTTGAGCAATTACAAGAATGGGGTGCACGCAACAATGTACCCGTTGTGGCCCAACACACAGGTGCTGATAGTGCCTCTGTGATTTTTGATGCTGTACAGTCTGCCCAGGCTAAAGGCATAGACGTAGTGATTGCAGATACAGCGGGACGCTTACAAAACAAATCGCATCTAATGGATGAATTAAGCAAGGTTGTGCGAGTGATGCAAAAGCTGGATGTTAAAGCACCTCATGAGGTTATGTTAGTGCTCGACGCTGGCACCGGCCAAAATGCCTTAAGCCAAGCCAGCCTGTTTGGAGCTGCGGTAGGTGTCACTGGAATCACTCTCACAAAGCTCGATGGTACAGCTAAAGGCGGCGTTATTTTTGCCATGGCGCAACAACTACAAATACCCATTCGTTTTATTGGAGTGGGCGAACAGGCCGACGACTTACGGCCGTTTGAAGCCAATGAATTTATTGACGCGCTATTTAGTGAAACTAGCCTAAGCCAAGACAGCACCCTATGATTAACTTTGAGCAAGTAAGTAAGCAATATCACGATAAGAGTGCGTTAGTGAATGCTAACTTTCATTTACAGCGCGGTGATATGGCTTTTCTAACCGGCCATTCAGGCGCTGGAAAAAGTACATTGCTAAAGCTAATTATGCTCATGGAACGCCCTACAAGCGGAAAAGTGATTGTAGATCGGCAAGATTTAAGCCAGCTTAACCGTGCAGAAGTGCCTGCTCATCGACGGAAAATTGGCCTTGTATTCCAAAATCATCAGTTACTTATGGATTACTCCGTATTTGATAATGTAGCCCTTCCTCTTAAAATCAGCGGTTACAATGAACGGGACTCTGGCCGCCGTGTTAGGGCGGCGTTAGACAAAGTAGGCCTATTAGATAAAGAAAAACTATCTCCACAAGTGCTATCCAGTGGTGAACAGCAGCGCATTGGTATAGCTCGCGCCATTGTGAACAAACCCAAGCTTATTTTGGCCGACGAACCCACAGGCAACTTAGACCCTGCTTTGTCTGCTGAGATCATGCATTTATTTCAACAGTTCAACCAAGTGGGCGTCACCGTACTTATTGCCAGCCACGACTTAGAACTGATCCAACACCTACCACACCCAGTCATTCAACTTAATCAAGGCCTTATAAGCGCCCCGCTTTCAGTGAGGGGGCAATAATCATGGCATTTTTTAACCGTCGCCCAGCCCTTACCGCCAGCCGCTCACAGCCTGAAAGCTCTAGTAAACGCTTGCTAAGAGAACATCAAGAGGTGGCCATCAGCAGTTGGCGCCGACTCTGGCAAACTCCTTTTTCAAATCTATTAACTTGGCTCACACTCGCTATAGCATTAGCGCTGCCCGCGGCGTTATTGTTACTCTTGAGTCAAGCTCAACATTTAGGTGCTCAGGTTAATAAAAGCAGCCATATAAGCGTATTTTTGGCGGCTAATGTTAGCCAAGAAGAAGGCCTGCTAATCACCCAAAATTTAGGTTCAAGGCCAGATATTACTCAGGCAACTTACATCTCAGCCGAACAAGCATTAGTAGACTTTAAAGCCAGTAGTGGGCTTGAAGATATATTAGGTAGCCTTACAGACAACCCCTTACCTGCAACTATCTTGATAGAACCTGCCAACACTTCCCTAAGCCCCGAAGCTGTAGCGATACTTGCCAAGCAGTTACGACAACAAGAGCAGATTGATCAAGTATTAGTGGATATGGCTTGGCTAGATCGCCTACAAGCCATATTAGAGACCAGCGAACGATTTACCTACAGCTTAGCGCTGTTATTAGCCCTTGGCGTATTATTGGTAGTGGGCAATACCGTGCGCTTACAAATTGAAAGCCGCAAACAAGAGATTTTGGTGATTAAACTACTCGGTGGCACAGACGCCTATTTACGCCGTCCATTTTTGTATGCCGGGTTTTGGGCCGGTCTGTTTGCCGCTGTCATCGCTTGGATTATCCTCCTGCTGGGAGTAGCCTACTTACACCAGCCTTTAATGTCATTGGCGCAAAGCTACCAAAGTGACTGGCAACTACAAGGCTTAAGCTGGTTTGGTAGCTTTGTTCTGGTCATTGCCAGTTGCGGGCTCTCAGTATTGGGGGCTAGCTTAACTGTAGGGCGCCAACTACGGCTTATTGAGCCAAAATAAGGCGAAGTTGGTACCTAATTGTGGCTTTACAAAGCTTTACGGGCAAAAACCCAGGCCAAGCCTTGCACTGTAAGCGCTTGCGTCCTAAAATGCTTACCAGGATTGTGCTGCTGCAAATGAAAACAAAACATTAGCAAGTGCTGATTTATATCATATAACACACAGAATTGCGGCAATAGTCCAAAAGAGTGGCTCACAATAGGCCATACTTAAATCATATTTAAGAGCGGACTCAAAGACTACGGAGATTGTTATGACCAAGTCATTATCAGCTATTGATGCATTAGCACCAGGCCAAAGCCACGAGGCTTACCTACAAACTATCAGTGGCATCCCCATTCTTACAGTGGAGCAAGAGCGTGCTCTGGCAGAACGCCTATACTACGAAAATGACTTAGATGCAGCCCGCCAATTGGTGATGTCTCACCTACGTTTTGTAGCTCATATTGCCAAAAGTTATTCTGGGTACGGCCTGCCAATTTCAGACCTAGTACAAGAAGGTAATGCTGGTTTGATGAAAGCTGTAAAACGCTTTAACCCAGAAGTAGGTGTACGTTTGGTTTCTTTTGCTGTGCACTGGATCAAAGCTGAAATGCACGAATACATTCTACGTAATTGGCGCATTGTTAAAGTGGCTACTACTAAGAGCCAACGTAAACTGTTTTTTAACTTGCGTAGCGCCAAAAAGAAACTGGCTTGGTTAACCCATGCTGAAGTGCAATCTGTAGCTGCAGACCTAGGTGTTGATGCCAAAGTTGTAATGCAAATGGAAGGTCGTATGTCTGCTCACGACACACCATTTGACGCCCCAGAAGGCGACGAAGATAGCGCATACCAAGCGCCTGCTTATTACTTAGAAGATCATTCTGGTGACCCTGCTAAACAGCTAGAAGCGAGCGACTGGGAAGAAGACTCTAACACCCGCCTGGCAAGTGCCATGAGCGATTTAGACCCTCGTAGCCGTGATATTTTGCAGCAACGCTGGTTAAGTGATTCTAAATCCACTTTGCACAACTTAGCCGCTCAATATGAAGTGTCTGCCGAGCGTATCCGTCAACTTGAAAAGAACGCCATGCAAAAGCTAAAAGCAGCCATGAGCATTGGCATGGAATCGAATGGCGAAGGCGCATACGCCTTTTAAGTTTAGTCGCATACGCCTTTTAATATCAGTCGCATGCGTTTTTTAGCTTAAGCCGCATACTCTTTTTAAAGTAAGCCAGCTCAGCACCATCTCAAAAAACCCACCTAGCGTGGGTTTTATTGTTTTAGGGTAACCAAAAGGTAGATAAGTTCTGCCATACGTTCTCCACAATAATAGGCTGTGCAGAAATTGTAGGGTGCAAACCATCAGCCTGCATCAACTCACTATCACCCGCTATATTTTCTAATATAAAAGGCACTGAGGCTGTGTTATACCGTTCGGTAAGGGTAGCGTATTGGGCAAAAAATGGTGCCACATATCGTTCGCCGTAGTTCGGTGGTAACTGAATACCAAGCACAGCAACCTGAGCCCCAGACTCCAAACTTTGTTCAATCATAGCAGCCAAGTTGGTGGTGATAGTGGTGATAGGGTAACCCCGTAAACCATCATTAGCACCCAGCTCTAATAATACCCACTGCGGCTGAAACTGATCAAGCAAGGCAGGTAATCGACGGACACCACCTTGGGTAGTTTCACCACTCACGCTGGCATTAATCACTCGCCATTGGTCATCAGCTTCGCTAGTAAGTAGTTTTTCTTGCAATAATGCGGGCCACGCTTGCCCTAAAGACATACCATAACCAGCACTTAAGCTATCTCCCATAACCAATATGGTCTGTTCTTTAGCCCACCCCAATGGTACCCACAAAAAGCCAATGGCACTCACAAAGTAGAATGTAAATATTTTGAAAAACTGCCTCATACCCGTTCCTTAGTCACCCGTCAGACGCCATAATAGGCTTCCATATATTATTAAGTTGCCCAGTATGTCTTATTCAACGCCTTTTTTGGCTGCCCACAACGTCAGTCAGGTTGTAGCCAATCCACAGGCCACTCAAACTAACGACCTACATATATTACAAGATGTTAATTTTACCATAGAAGCCGGTCAGTCTGTAGCCATAGTTGGGGCGTCTGGCTCTGGAAAAACCACTCTATTGGGAATGATGGCAGGCTTAGACAGCCCCAGCCATGGCCAACTATTTTTAGCCCACAAAGACCTCACCCAACTAGGTGAAGAAGGCCGCGCAGAACTACGCAAACATCATGTCTCATTTATATTCCAAAATTTTCAACTACTACCCAGCCTAACGGCCCTAGAAAACATTATGTTGCCTTTAGAAGTGAAAGGCAGCAGCGATGCCAGTGCGCTAGCACACCAATACCTAAACCATGTAGGCCTATCTGAACGTGGACACCATTACCCCAATCAACTCTCTGGTGGTGAGCAACAACGAGTGGCTATTGCCCGCGCTTTTGCAGCCCAAGCCCCTATCTTATTTGCCGATGAGCCTACCGGTAATTTAGACTCAGAAACAGGCCACCATATTATTGAGCTATTATTTGAACTTAACCAGCAGCATCAAACCACTCTAGTATTAGTAACCCACGATTTGCAATTAGCCCAACGTTGCCAACGACGATTATCACTTACTGCTGGCAAACTTACGGAACTCACTAATGTTTAAACTAGCAGCACGCTTAGCTTGGCGAGACTGGCGTGGTGGGGAGCTTTCTTTACTGTTTATTGCATTAGTATTAGCCATCACCAGCGTCACCAGCATTAGTCTATTTACTCACCAAGTTAAGCAATCTATGGTGGCACAGGGTGCAGACCTGATCGCCGCAGACTTGCGCCTTAACAGTAGCCAACCTGTGCCAGAATTTTGGCTATCAAAAGCTCAGGATTTACCTTTGCAACAAGCTCAGGTGAGTCAATTCCAAGCCATGGTATTTGCCGACCAAGGTATGCAGTTGGCAAGTATTAAAGCAGTCTCAAAAAACCATCCATTGCGTGGCGAAATAACCGTAGGCAAGGCCGCTTTTGATTTAGGACAGGCTGTAAAGCATGGCCCTAAACAAGGGGAAATATGGCCTGATTCTCGCCTATTGGCCAGCCTTAACGCTACCTTAAATGACACCATTGATGTAGGACAGCTGAGCCTGAAAATTAGCCAAATACTCATTACGGAACCAGACCAACCCAGCGGGTTTGCAAGTTTCGCCCCCAGCGCCATGATAAACTTAAATGACCTTGCGGCAACTGAAGCAGTGCAAACAGGCAGCCGAGTAACTTACCGCTGGCTACTAGCAGGCCCAGACAGCGCACTAAACAACCTCCAAAAACAAATCACGCCACTACTCACTAACGGCCAAAAGTGGCAATCACCCACAGATGGCAATGCAAACATGGCGGCCACGCTAGACAAGGCTGAACAATTTTTATTACTAGCAGGCTCACTAGCTGTAGTTCTTGCGGGTGTAGCACTGTCTCTTTCTGCGCGTCGCTACAGCCTACGACAAGCCAAACATGTGGCGTTACTTAAGTGCCTAGGCCTCAAACCCAATCAGCTACGGCTTTTGTACTTAAGCCAAATGATACTGCTGGCATTACTGGCGTTATTAATCAGCCTGCCTCTTGCTTGGGGGCTATACCAAGGGTTGTTATTATTAGTGGTTGACTATATTCAAGCATCATCAATGATACCGCCCCTTGAGCCATTTATACTTGGCGCAGGAACAGGCACATTATGCTTATTAGCCTTTGTATTACCTCCCATGCTAGCTCTAGCAAAAGTAGCTCCCGCCCAAGTGCTGCGCCAATCTTCAAGCCAAAGTAAAACTAACATGGGCCACCTAGCCATTGGTTTTAGCGCCGTGATTACGCTGGTGTACTGGCACAGTCAGTCCTTATTGATTAGTTCTGCACTTATCGTTGGCGTGGTTATCATACTGATTCTTCTTGCACTACTGGCCAATCTACTCATAAAACTAGGCAACAAACTGCGGCCCCATCTTGGCCAAGGCGGAAAAATAGGCCTTGCCAATTTAGCCCGTAGAAAACATCAAAATAGCCTGCAAGTGGCCATTTTTGGATTAGCGTTAATGCTCCTATTTAGCTTAATTTCTGTACGTACTTTCCTTATTGATGATTGGCAACAGCAGCTGACCAAAGACACGCCAAACCTGTTTTTATTCAATATATATCAGCAGCAGCGCGAATCTTTAGTAGACTCAATGGAACAGCAAGGATTAACCACGCAAGCATTAACGTTTTTCCCTATTGCCAGAGCTAGACTGACTGAGCCTAAGATGCACAACCCTCGTGGAGACAGAGAGCTCAACCTCACCTGGAGCCAAAACTTACCCCTAGGCAATAGTATTAGTGAAGGCCAATGGTGGGACACTTCTGATACTGATGCCAGTAACAGCCCGTTAGAAGTATCTATAGAAATCGATTACGCGCAAGATATGGGCTTAATACTTGGCCAAAGTCTCACCTTTAACGTTGCAGGCACCCAGCATGAAGCCATCTTTAGCAACATAAGAGAAGTAGATTGGAGCAGCATGCAGCCCAATTTCTTTTTTGTGTTCTCCCGGCCTTTAGTAGAACCCAACAGCGCAAGCTATATGGCCAGTGTTTATATTGCACCGCAAGACCGCAGTAAACTAGGCCCCTTGTTACGCCAACAACCCACTATATCCATGCTTGATGTAGACCAAATTCTACAACAAGTACAACGGGTAGTAGCTCAACTTTCCTTGGCCGTAGAGAGCATATTAGTGATGGTATTAGGCGCTGGCATATTGGTCTTAGTAGCCAGCATACAGGCCAGTATTGATGAACGTCGTCATGAAAGTGCCATCCTAAGAACCTTAGGCGCAAGCAAGTCTCTTATTCGCAGCATTTTGTTAGTGGAATACGCTAGTCTTGGGTTTGTGTCAGGGCTCATTGCTGGAGTGAGCGCTGAAGCATTGGTGGCTGTTTTGCAAAACCAATTGTTTCAAATGCCAATTCAGTTTCATTGGCCTCTATGGGTTCTAACCCCCTTTACCGGCATGCTTATCATCGGAGCCTGCGGCTGGTGGTTTAACCGCACGGTGGTTACAGCACCACCACTTAGAACTTTACGACAGACATAGCGTTCATTTCACAAAAAATACTAAAAATGCCCCGTTTCGACGAGCTTAAGTGCCACCGACAACAAAAAAATACATTACAATGGTTCAATAATGATCATTTTAGTAAGGTAATGTATGTCGTCGGCGGTACTGGCTTATTTGTTAAAATTTCTGCCTTTCCTAAGTTGGGCTAAACAGACTACCCTAGTTAGTGCGCGACAAGACGCTATGGCCGGACTAACTGGCGCTATCATTGTCCTGCCTCAAGGCGTGGCATATGCTTTAATTGCAGGCCTGCCTCCAGAATATGGTTTGTACGCAGCTATAGTTCCGGCTATAGTGGCCGCTTTATTTGGCTCTTCTTGGCACCTTATTTCAGGCCCAACAGCCGCCCTTTCCATTGTGGTTTTCACCACTATTAGCCCATTAGCCCAAGCGGGCACCACAAGTTACATAAGCCTAGTGCTTACCTTAACGCTGATGGCAGGTTTGTTTCAGCTAATGCTGTCTCTTGCCCGCTTAGGTTCCTTGGTTAATTTTGTGTCTCACTCCGTAGTGGTGGGGTTTACCTCTGGTGCAGCAGTGGTGATAGCCACCAGCCAGGTAAAAAACGCACTGGGCTTAACCCTGGAGTCTAGCGGCAATTTCATACTTAACTGGGTTGCTGCGGCAGACAATATTTTATCTACACACTTACCAAGTTTACTGATTGCAGCACTTACCTTATCTACCCTTATAGTACTCAAACGCTGGCGCAAAAAGTGGCCTAATATGCTTATTGCCATGGTGGTTGGCAGTGTAGCTACCCAAGTTTTGTTATTGACTCCTTGGTCGGCAGCTAACCAAATTGCGTTAGTAGGTGAGATCCCATCACAGTTGCCGCCTATATCAGCCCCAATAATGTCTTGGGAGTTATTACGACAACTGGCAACTGGTGCAATGGCTTTAGGCTTATTAGGCTTAGTGGAGGCTGTATCCATTGCTCGTTCTGTAGCCACTCGTTCCGGCCAACGCATCCATGGTAACCAAGAGTTTATTGGCCAAGCCCTGTCTAATATTTTGGGCAGTTTTTCTTCTAGTTATGCTACTTCTGGCTCATTCTCTCGTACAGGAGTGAACTACGAAGCGGGGGCAACAAGCCCTTTAGCTGCATTATTTGCAGCTCTTTTTTTAGCGGTAATCGTATTGTTATTTGCGCCTTTAGCTGCCTATATCACCTTACCCAGCATGGCAGCTATATTGTTGATGGTGGCATGGAACCTTATCGACTGGCATCACATAAAAATCATCTACCGTGCTGGAAAAAACGAAGCGATGGTATTTAATGTCACCTTTGCCGCTACCTTATTGCTTCCAATGGAGTTCGCCATCTATTTGGGTGTGCTTTTATCTTTAGTGCTTTATTTACGTCGAACATCCAAACCAAATATTAGCGCTTTGGCCAGCAGCGCTAGCCATAGCGGCTCTAAAAAGCTAGTGTCTGCAAAACGTTCAGGCCTACCTGAATGCGAAGTTGTTAAAATAATCCGTATAGATGGATCACTCTTTTTTGGTGCGGTGGATTATGTACAATCGACACTAATGGCTATTGAACACAAGCATGTTCTTATTGTTGCTAGCGGCATCAACTTTATAGACTTGGCAGGCACCGAATTGTTAGCAAATGAAGCTAAGCGACTAGCGGCCAAAGGTGGCGGCTTGTACCTTTGCAACCTTAACGGCAGGGTTATTAAACCCATCATTCGTAACGGCCACTTAAACACCATTGGTAAGCGTAATATTTTCGCCACCAAAGCCTTAGCTTTAAGCGCAATTGATGCCAAGTTAAGCGACCATAGCTGTGTCGGTTGTGAAAATCACTAAATGCTAGGCACTAAAAAACCCGCACTTGGGCAACCAAGGCGGGTTTTTTAAGTTGCGATGAACGCTAAACCAATTACTTGGTTCCGCGGGTACCGAAACGCTTGTTGAAACGATCAATACGGCCGCCAACATCGATGTTTTTCTGCTTACCAGTGTAAAACGGGTGACATGCAGAACATGTGTCAATTGTCATGTCTTTGCACAAAGTGGAACGAGTTACTACAACGTTGCCACAAGAACAAGTCGCGTTCATCACTTCGTACTTAGGGTGAATATCTTTTTGCATGGGAAATAACCTCAGGGTTATGGCGCCGCCACTTGATCTATTGCCAAGTACCGCACCGATAAGAGATCTATATAAAATCTCTTTCAAAATTGACAAGCCGACAACCGACAAGCCATAAAAATAGAGGCAGAATTTTACCAGACACCTGCGGATAAGCAAGCTTTTTTGCCTGCGTACACTTTACCAGTGGTCAAACAGGTGCTTTATACGTGTAAATCACCACAAACACAGGTACTTTGGTGTAGGATAAGCCCAACTTGTTCATCTTCAACGCTCTATTTTCCAGTGCCTGTGTATTTCCCAATGCCTATGTATTTACAAATTGCTCTAGCTACTGGCCTACGCCAAGAATTTACTTATTTAGCACCCAACAAAGCTGAGAGCTCAAACCTGCCAGAAATTGGTTTACGTGTTCGTGTATCCTTTGGTCGTAGTGAAAGAGTTGGGCTCATTATTGGCATCAATGAAACCACTACACTAGATCTTAGCAAGCTCAAGCCCATCACCGAATTGTTAGATAAGACTCCGCTCTTACCTAAAGAAATTTGGCAATTAGGGCTATGGGCAGCTGAGTACTATCAACACCCAGTAGGTGACTCAATGATGCACCTGCTGCCGGCTAAATTACGCCAACCACTACCTAATCATTTAATTCAACTCAATTGGCAGATAGCCGACGTAGAAGCCGACTTTGGCAGGGCAAAAAAACAGCAATCAGTTTGGCAGCAACTGCAGCAACTTGCCCCTGAGTTCAACTTAAGTCAGTTACAAACCATAGGCATTAAACCAAGCCAACTGAAACCTTTTCTAGACAAAGAATTGCTCACCACTAGCTACCCAAAACCTCAAAATGTAACCTTACAACTGGCACAACAAGGCCTAGATCTTAATCCAGAACAATCAAAAATTGTTGAGCACCTAGCTAAGGTAAAGAACACATTTAGTTGTAATTTATTAAACGGTGTTACCGGCAGCGGTAAGACCGAAGTGTATTTTCACGCGATTGCAGATCAATTACAATCAGGCAAACGAACTCTGTTATTAGTGCCCGAAATAGGCCTTACACCACAGCTCTTACAGCGCCTAGAGCACCGTTTTAATAACCGCGTGCTGGCGTTGCACTCAGGCCTTACAGAACACCAACGCCTTAACGCTTGGCAGCAAGCTGGCTTGGGTCAGGCAGACATTATCATTGGCACCCGCTCTGCTTTATTTACCCCTATCCCAGAGTTAGGCCTCATCATTATTGATGAAGAACACGACCAAGCCTACAAACAGCAGGAAGGCTTTCGTTACCATGGCAGAGACTTAGCCATAAAACGTGCAGTTGATGCCAATATTCCGATTTTACTTGGCTCTGCCACACCTTCTCTGGAGAGTTTAGCGAATGTAGAACGGGGGCGCTTTAGCCAATGGCTATTAACCCAAAGAGCCGGCAAGGCCAGTAACCAACGTTACGAGGTCATTGATTTACGTAATCAACCACAACAAGCTGGCATTTCTGAACAATTACAAGAAATGGTTCAGGTACAACTGGAATTAGGCCATCAAGTACTGTTGATGCTCAACAGACGAGGCTTCGCCCCTAGCTTGCAATGTCAGTCTTGCGGCACCACCACACAGTGTCCAGCTTGTGATGCAAATATGACATTACATCGTAGCCCTCCAAGGCTACATTGCCACCACTGTGAGCACCAACAACCAGTGCATTTGCGTTGCCCACAATGCCAAAGTAATCAGTTAAAACCACTAGGCCAAGGCACTGAACGAACTGAAGAACAGCTCACTTACCTATTCCCAAACACGCCAGTTCATCGTATTGATCGTGACACTACCCTTAAAAAAGGCAGCTTAGAAGGAATGCTAGAACAGGTACATGACGGAGAACCTTGTATTTTAGTAGGCACACAAATGCTAGCTAAAGGCCATCACTTTCCTAATGTGACTTTGGCGGCTATTTTAGATGCCGATGCCAGCCTGTTTAGCAGTGATTTTCGTGGCCCAGAAAAGCTAGCCCAATTACTAGTGCAAACCGCCGGCCGTGCAGGTCGTGCCAAAACACCAGGTACCGCGGTAATTCAAACCTACCAAGCTGATCATCCAACCATTAATATTTTAGTAAGCCAAGGGTACAACGCCTTTGCAAGGCAAGAGCTAGATATCCGTCAGCAAAGCGGCCTACCGCCCGCGGGACACATGGCGTTGTTTCATGCCCAAGCCAAAGATGCTGCGCAGGCCTTTGCCTTATTACATTGGTTAGGGCAGCAAGTTCAAAACTCAGAGCTGCACCCTCTCACCAAATCCTTACTTATGTTCGGCCCTATGCCTGCCTTTATGGCTCGTAGAGCCCACTATTATCGTGCTCAACTACAGCTTCAACACCCAAATCGGAAACAACTACAGCAATTATTGAAGCAATTGTGCCAATTACTGGATCAACATCCGGCAGCTCGTAAAATACGCTGGAGCCTAGACATAGACCCGCAAGAACTGGGATAATAAACACTTATCTATACGTATTTATTACGGTCTCATTTGTAGGCCACATTTAAACCTTTTTAGAAGCCAAAACACCGCCATGAAGCAACACATTGCAGACCTTATTCAACAAGCCATCGATAGCCTTAAAGTAGCAGGTGAGTTTGACACTGAACTCGTCGCCACTATCCAGGTTGATAATACCCGTGACAAGCAACACGGTGACCTTGCTTGTAATGTGGCCCTCACTTTGGCTAAGGTTACACGACGTAAACCCCGCGACATCGCTAAATTGATCAGCAGCCATTTACCGGCATCAGATTCAGTAGCTAAAACAGAAATTGCAGGCCCAGGCTTCATAAACTTTTTTATCAGCCAAGACGCCACTCAAGCTATTATTGGTAAAGTGCTAGCAGAAGCTGAAAACTTTGGCCGTAATAACAGCGGTGCTGGCCATAAAGTGCAAGTGGAATTTGTTTCTGCCAACCCTACTGGCCCTCTACATGTAGGCCACGGCCGGGGTGCTGCTTACGGCGCCAGCGTTTCTAACCTATTAGAAGCAGCAGGTTTTGAAGTAGAAAGAGAATATTACGTTAACGATGCTGGCCGCCAAATGAATATTTTAGCCGCTAGTGTGTGGCTGCGTTACCTGCAACAAGCAGGTGAAGACATTGTGTTCCCAAGCAACGGTTATCAGGGCGACTATGTTAATGACATTGCCCAACAGCTGCACCAAAAAAATGGCAATCGCCTAAAGCACGAAGCTGCGGCAGTAATGTCGGACCTCCATGCAGATGGCCCTGATGGCGACAAAGAGAAGCACATTGATGATGTCATTGAACGTGCACAAAATTTACTTGGCGAAGCGGACTATCGCTTGGTTTTTGATGCAGGCCTAGACTCTATTCGTGATGACATTAAGCAAGATTTGCACGAATTCGGTGTGGACTTCCAGCAATGGTTCTCTGAACGCAGCCTAGATCAAGGCGACCAAATCAACCGCGCTATCGTTAAGCTACAAGAACAAGGCCATGTGTATGAAGACGGCGGTGCCTTATGGTTCCGCTCTACCGCATTTGGTGATGACAAAGATCGCGTAGTAAAGCGTGACAATGGCCAAACCACCTACTTTGCTTCTGACATTGCATACCACTTAAACAAGTTCGAGCGAGGTATGGAAACAGTTATTAACGTGTGGGGAGCAGATCACCACGGTTACATCACTCGGGTAAAGGCCGCACTACAAGCCCTAGGCATAGCCCCTGCCCGCTTAATAGTAAAGCTGGTGCAGTTTGCCATTTTGTATCGTGGTGAAGAGCGGGTGCAAATGTCTACCCGCAGTGGTTCTTTTGTAACCTTACGCGAACT